>QWCE01006252.1_pt1 | contig 10292 bp, 6 predicted proteins | sample 1972531 | NCBI WGS metagenome assembly QWCE01 (sample SAMN09866716, study PRJNA288562) | Human gut metagenome isolate term4_stool, whole genome shotgun sequencing... | reverse complement strand
TTTACTAGCAGAATTAGTTAAAAATTGTACTTCATCATAATCTTTTAAAGAAGTGATTACATCAACAATATCTTTAACTACAGATTCATGAAAGAATTCTCTTCCGTACATATAATGTTACTTCATTTGGTATAGTAACTATTAATATGTTTCTAAAAAGAAAGTGAATTTTAAACGCATTTTAAAATTTATCTTAAAATACTATTAAGAAGAATTCTAAATTGCTCATCAGTCATTACAACCGGTACAGTATTTTCATTTTTAAGTTTCACTTTATGATCACTTACCACTATAAACGGACTAGTTTTTTCAACTTGTTTAAACATTCTTTCTAATCTATCCAATCTTTTTTCAATATCATCCAATTTAGAATTTGATATTGAATTAGATTGGACAGTTTCAGGAATATCTAATCCAAGACGTGTCCGTTCATCTTGATAAATTTTATCTAGATGAGCTTGAAACTTAGCATTATGTTCAGCCGATTGTCTCCAACATTTTTCAAAATCTTTACCATTCATAATAAATTCTCCTCTTTGATTATCAAAAATTTTCACTAGATAATAGGTTCATAACCCCAGCCATTTTCACTCAAAAAATTTTCAACTGCTTTTGCGATTTCCGGTGAATAATTTTTTGCCATGATTGTATTAGCTCCTTTTTAGAAGTAATATGCAGGAAAATCCCGACATGTATATAATATACCACATTTATGAAAAAATGTCAATCTATTTCGTGAATATGATGGGGCATTTTTTCTTGCAATTCCGGAAAAATCGAAACGCTTCGCCGCAAAATCCCATGCACATAGGCAATCAATGTTCCATAGTTGGTGAACGGAACGCCAGCTTTCGCCGCCAACTCTTTTCGATATTGAATCACACGTGGCTGCAACATACATCCGCCGCAGTGAACAATCAGCCGATACGGGGTTAAATCATCCGGAAACGTATTCCCAGAAGTCCATGTGAAATCCAGCGTTTTTCCTGTGTATGCTTGTATCCAGTTCGGCAGCTTGACCGTTCCGATGTCGTTGCACTGTCGGTGATGCGTGCAGCCCTCGGCAATCAAAATGTGGTCATGATTCTGCAAATATTCCAGCGTAGTGGCGGCAGTTACTGCTTTTTGCAGTACATCATGGTAATGTGCATATAAGATAGAAAACGAAGTCAAAGCGATTTCCGGTGGAACAATCTGATTGACCTGTTGAAATGCTTGACTATCTGTCACAACCAATTTCGGCAGCTGTTTTAATAGCGAAAGCGTTCGTTGTAATTGCTGCGGCTGAACAACCAAACAAATGGCTTCTTCATCCAAAATCGAGCGAATCGCCTGCACCTGTGGCAGAATCATCCGCCCTTTTGGTGCGGATTCATCAATCGGTGTCACCAATAAAATGATGTCGTCCTGCTGGACAAAATTTCCCAGCAGGGAACGGCTTGTCTTCGGTGCTTGTTTCTGGTAGCAGGTAGCCATTTTTTCTTTGAGTTCCGATATGTGGAATCCAGTTTTTGCACTAACTGCAATTGCTCTATCTGGCAGCTGTTCTGGCATTTGCAGGTCGCATTGATTGTAGACCTCCAAAAAGGGAATCTGCTGTTGCTGCAAATCCACTTCCAATTTCGTTTCCAGTTCTGTCTTTCCAATGGTGCTGTTAATGACAATGACAGCCAAATCCGTGCGGTGCAAAATTTCCTTCGTCTTTTGCATCCGCAGAGTGCCCAATGTTCCTTCGTCATCTAGCCCCGGCGTGTCAATGATGACGACAGCCCCCAGTGGGAGCAGTTCCATTGCCTTGCGAACGGGGTCAGTGGTTGTTCCTTGAATTTCCGATACAATCGACATAGTTTGATTGGTAATGGCATTCACTAAGCTGGATTTTCCAGCATTTCTTCTGCCGAAAAAGGCAATGTGAATGCGGTCAGCACTGGGTGTTTGCTGTAAACCTGCTTCCATGGAGCATCCTCCTTATAATAATGAACGTCGCATCAGCATGGCATCTACAACGGTGATTTGTTGGTCATCGTTCCAGTCGGCACGATTGCCCTGCTCTGTGGTGAGCGATTCCAACCGCAGCAAATACCGATTCAGCAGAACCAAATCTGAAACCGTGGCAGTTCCATCTCCATCCAAATCGCCCTTTGTGGAATTTGTTGCAGTATCCGGAACGAGCCAGTTTCCTGTTACAGAAATCATGCAAAGTATACGGATGGTGTCACCAAAATAAACATCTGTGCCATAGTCGGCAAGCGTGTCCCATAATGCCTGTTCCCAAGAAGATGCAGAATCTTCGCAGGCAGCAGCCACCAAGAACGGAGCAGTGAAACAGAGGTCATCATAATCCTGTGTTGGTGTGCCATCCAGTTTATATCCAGCAACGATATTTTCCGGTTCACCATCGGTTTCCGTCTGAATCCAGCTGTTCAGTTTGTGAATGACTGTCTTTATAGTATCATTTGCACCCTTTTCGGAAGGGTAGAGCAAATCCATTCCCAATCGCCACGGAGTCCGGCAGCTGTTATAGGCATATGTGCCATCTGTGACATCTTCCAAGAAGTTTTCCGGAGCTGGAACAAATTTCCCCGCTGCATTTTTTACGATGAAATCCGGCAGCAGTCCCGTGGATTGTTCAGCGGTGATGCTTTCTATTACTGCACATGTTCCATCATATAATTTTCCCCAGCGTTCATCGCCGGTAACCGCCTCAAAGACTGGAAAATATTGCAGAATAAAGTCAGAAGAACGGGTTGCGGAATAGTAAGAATCGCTCGGGTCACATTCATGCACCCAGTCGCCCAGCTGCAACAGCCAGTCCTCTTGATTCACTTCATAGTCCATAATATCTTGAATCATGGCAAGAGCTGTTTCCCGATAAGGTGTTTCCTCACTAGAGCCCCAACGCTGGTCGGCCAACAGCAGCGAATAGGCAATATCCAAATCACCATCTGTTGCAGAGTCTGCATCTCCGCCCTGCATCGCCCCGTCGGTTGCCCCATCAATCAGAGCAGAACCATTGTCGCATTGCTGCCAGGACATCAGATTTTCACCAATATCGCTGAGATGTGTCCGATAATAGCGGTACATTCCATCGAATGTATCTTTTGCCTGTGCATCATAGTCCGCCATGCAAACCGTAATCAGCATACCGTAGCCGTGTGCTTCAGAAACAGTGACTGGAACAGAAACACCATCTCCAGCATAGCGATTTTCTTCATAGGAAACATAATACTGTGGTTTGCCAAAGAAAATATAAGTGTCCTCGGTCACATAAGTTTTCTTCCATTGTTGATAGGTATCCTGTAAGACTTGTTTCCGGTCAGCGTTAGCAGCCTGCACGGAAGTGAGCAGCGGACAGACGGAAAGGGCAAATAATCCTGCCGAAAAACCGGCGATCCATTTTTTTGCAGTGTTCATGGTGCATCTCCTTGTCTTTGAGGTGCAGTAGAATTAGAAGCGGAAATCTCGTTTTCCAGCAGCCATTTCTGCAATGTGTTCGGCTGCAATTGCCCGTACTTTTTCGTTTGGAATGTTCAGCAGTTCCTTTTGAATCAGGGCTTTTCCGATGGCACGAGTTTCCGGTTTTGCGTAATCCTCCAAATATTCGTTTAATGTCATGAGGGCGTTCGGGTGGCAGCAGTTTTGAATTTGACCGCTCTTGCAGAGGGACATGAACCGGTCGCCGGTTCTGCCAGCCCGATAGCAGGCGGTGCAAAAGCTGGGAATGTATCCCAATTCCATTAGCCAGCGGACAACTTCATCTAGAGTACGGCGGTCGCTGACATCAAATTGAGCAGAATTTTCGGACTCTGGTTCTGGCGTATCGTATCCGCCAACACTGGTACAGGATGCACCGCTGACTTGAGAAATACCCAGCTGCAACGCCCGTTCCCGAACGGCTTTTCCCTCTCGAGTTGACATAATCATGCCCGTATATGGAACAGCAATTCGGATAATGGTGCAGATTTTTGCAAAAGTTTCATCATCAATGCTGTTATCGAACGCATTCGGGTCAATATCATCTGCGTGCTTGATACGGGGAACACTGATGGTGTGCGGACCTACTCCATAAGTTGCTTCTAAGTGTTCTGCATGCATCAGCAAGCCAGCAAGTTCATAGGGATATGTTTGCAGCCCGAACAGAACGCCCAGCCCAACATCATCAATTCCACCCTGCATGGCTCTGTCCATGGCTTCGGTGTGGTAATCATAATTGTGTTTTGGACCAGATGGATGCAGTTTTTCATATTGCTCTTTGTGGTAGGTTTCTTGGAACAAGATGTATGTTCCGATTCCAGCGTCATGCAATTTCCGGTAATTTTCCACCGTAGTTGCAGCGATATTCACATTGACCCGGCGAATTGCTCCGTTTTTGTGCTGAATGTGATAAACTGTGTCAATGGATTCCAGAATGTATTCAATGGGGTTGTGCAGGGGGTCTTCTCCAGCCTCCAGAGCCAGCCGTTTGTGTCCCATATCTTGCAACGCAATGACTTCTCGTTTGATTTCTTCTTGTGTCAGCTTTTTTCGGCAGATATGCTTGTTTTTCGCATGATACGGGCAGTAAACACAGCTGTTCACGCAGTAGTTGGAAAGATAGAGCGGAGCAAATAATACGATTCGCTTGCCGTAGTAGTCCAGTTTAATGGCTTCTGCTAATTGGTAGAGTTCTTCCCAGACGGTTTCCGATGGACAGGCAAGCAAAACAGAGGCTTCCCGATGGGTCAACCCTTTTTGTAAGCGGGCTTTGGCTAAGATTTCCTGAATCAGTGGAAGATTGTTTTTGTTTTCCTGTGCATAAGCAAGCGTCTGCATCACTTCTTCGTGGCAGAGAAATTCTGCTGCTTTTGTGGAGTTTGGAAGATACATCGTTCTCTCGTCACCTTTTTTCCATAAAGTGCAGCCAAAAGCGGCTGTCTGATGTTATTATACCATGCAGCAGATGCTTTGTCAATGAATCCAATTCGCAATTGCTAATAAATGGAAATTAAAATTCAAGTTTGCATAAAAAGATATACAACTTTTGTGATGATTCACCTTGACATTTTGTATAAATTATGGTATCCTTATAGTAATATCATTCATATTCGATGTGAAAAACAGAAAGGATGGAACAAACATGAAGAAACAGGGAAAGAAAAACCGGATATTTGCCGGAATTGCCGCAGCGGTGATGGCAGTGAGTGCAACCGCAGTTGGAATGCGTTCTTATTCTGCTAATGCAGCAGATTTGGAACTGGACAACTATGCGAAATTGCTGCAATATTCGCTGTATTTCTATGATGCAAATATGTGCGGCGACAAGGTAGGGGGAACTTCTGCATTCTCTTGGAGAGATAATTGCCATACCGGAGATGTCGCACTGGGAGGCTTCCACGATGCCGGCGATGCAATTAAATGCGGACAGACTGCCGGATTTACCGCTTCTACCTTGGGCTGGGCATATTATGAATACAAAGACCAGTTCCAGAAGACCGGAACGACTGCACACTTTAAGGTGATCAGCGATGAATTCAACGAATTCTTTAAGAGATGCACAACGCTGTCCGGCAATACCGTGACATCTTTCATCTATGAAGTTGGCGATGATGGACCTGACCATGCAAAGTGGTTTGCACCGGAAGCAATGTGGGATCACGGCAGCAGTGAAACCTATTCCACGACGGATGGGGCAAGCGATATTGCTGCACAGTATGCCGCTTCTCTGGCACAGAGCTATTTGAACTTCGGTAACGAAGAAGATTTGAAGTATGCGGTTGCCCTGTATAACTTTGCTGATAAATACCGTACGATTACTTATGACCAGAATACATATGCTGGCGGTGCAAAGGATGTACAGGATGATATTTCCTGGGCAGCAGGCTGGCTGTATCTGGCAACTGGCGAAGAACCATATCTGACCGAAAACAGCAAGTATACACAAGTTAAAAACGACTGGACACAGGATTATTGCTATGCAAATTCTCAGTTGGGTGCAGCCATCATCAACGCTGAAATCACTGGAAACTGGAGTTTTGCAACCAACTACATCGGACAGAAAGTCAACGCAAACCAGAATCAGTTCTATGTGATGAACAGCTGGGGCAGTGCAAGATATGATGTTTTAATGCAGTTCTGTGCATTGGTGACTTCTAAATATGAACAGTCCGGCGTAGACTATACCGAATGGGCAAAGAAGCAGATGAACTATATTTTAGGTGACAACAATGCAAATGTTTGTCTGGTTGTTGGCTATAATGATGTTTCTGCAACCTCTCCGCACCACCGTGCAGCATCGAACTTGAAAGTAAGCGATGACTGGCATGAATGGAACTCTTGGGATGGAAAGTATTCCTCCAGCAATGGACATGTATTGTATGGTGCATTGGTTGGCGGCCCGACCAGTTCTGACTTTACGACCTATAAAGATGATGCAAGAGATGCCACTTCCAACGAAGTTGCAATTGACTATCAGGTCGGCTTAGTTGCAGCAGCAGCAGGCTTATATGACAAGTATCAGACCGGCAGCGTCGTTGCAAAGATTGGCGACGAAGTAACCGTATATCCGGATGAAGTAGCAGTTGCAAACGGCGGCGAAGTTACCACTACTACCACAACAGAAACCACAACCACTACCACAGAAACAACCACTACCACAGAAACAACGACTACAACGGAAGAAACTACCACCACAACGACATCAGAAGAAACGACTACAACATCGGAAGAAACCACTACAACGCCAGAAGAAACAACTACGACAGCAACCGAAGAAACAACAACCGTAACGGAAGAAACGACAGTTACAGAAGAAACAACAACAGTTTCCGAAGAAACTACAACCGAAGAAACCACCACAACAACTTCCGCAAGCGTTCTGCCGGATACAAATGTTGGGGATGTCAACTTGGATGGAAAGGTAGACCTGCTGGATGCAATCTGTTTGAATAAGTATCTGGCACAGCTGATTACCTTGACACCGATTGCAATTGCAAATGCAAACTGCGACCAGAAAGATGGAACAGAAAAAGTAGATGAAGATGATACAACTGTTTTGATGAAGTTTGTTCTGGGTTTCGAAGATGTTAAGGATCTCCCATACGTTGGATAATTTCTTTTCTCATTTTTTCCTCTAAGAGAAACGTGTTCGACAATGATTGTCGGGCACGTTTCTTGCTTTTCAGAGCGGAACATTTACAATTTTTTCTTTACATTTTCCCATTTATCCTGTATAATAAAAAAAGAAGGGATGCTTTTTTGTGAAGGGAGAAAGCTTTATGAAAAAAATTTTGGAAAAAGGAATTTCATGTATATTATCTGTATTGGTATTGTTACAAGGTTGGCTGGTGATACCGAATGGTGCAGCTGCGTTGGAAGAAGATTCGAGTCTGGAAACCACAACTACAGCAATTACGGAAAACTTGGGACAGGTGCAGGAATGGGAGCAGTTTCAGTATCAGGCATCTGAAAATGAAGTCACAATTGTTGGCTATATTGGAATCATTGAGGGCACTTTAGAAATCCCCGCAGAGATTGACGGCTTTCCGGTCACACGTGTGGAAGATGATGCGTTTGTAAAGCAGGATGAATTGACAGAAGTTGTGATTCCAGCCAGTGTGATTGAAATTGGCAGCATAGCGTTTCATGATTGTGCAAACTTACAGGTTTTTACTGTTGCCGAAGAAAATCCAGCGTATTGCGTTAGAAATGGGCTGCTGCTGGATAAGAGCGAAAGCATTCTGATTCGTTGCCCCAGTGGACGCTATGGAGAAGTGACAGATATTCCGGATACGGTTTTTTTAATTTCAGATGCAGCGTTTGCAGATTGTTCTTCCCTGTCCAAAATTGAATTGCCACAGTCAGTCATTTCGATTGGAGCAATGGCGTTTTCTAATTGTACTGCATTGTATGATATCACATTGCCAGAGAATTTGCAGAAAATTGGAGATGGTGCATTTATGAATTGCACCGCTATTCAACGAATGGCACTGCCGGAAAACCTGCAACGAATTGGCATGATGGCATTTTCCAACTGTCAGTCTTTGTCAGAAGTTGTCGTTCCATCAAGGGTGCAGACTTTGTCGGATTCTGTCTTTTCAGACTGTATTGCATTGCAGCGAGTGACCTTATCAGAAGGATTGACCGGTATTTCTGTCGCTGCTTTTAGAAATTGTACAGCTTTGCAGGAAATACAGCTGCCGGATACCTTAGAGAGAATCAAAGCCAATGCCTTTCAAAATTGCAGTTCTTTGCAGAGAATTCATGTGCCAGCAGCCATTTCTGAACTTTCTGCAAATACATTTTCTGGATGTATTTCTCTGTCAGAAGTGACAGTTGCGGACGAAAATCCATATTATACGGTAGTCGATGGTGTTTTGATGACAGCTGACCAGGAAACATTGATTTATTATCCGCCGTCTATTTCACAATCAGATTATACCATTCCGGAAACAGTAAAGACCATTGATAGCTATGCATTTCAAGATACCATGCAGCTGCAATTTTTGACCGTTCCAGAAACAGTAGAAACGATAGAGCCATACGCTTGTTATGATGCCAATTCTTTGAAAGAAGTGATGTTGAACGGTGCATCTGTTATTTCAGAGTATGCATTTCAGTCTTGTGACCACTTGGAAGCAGTTACATTCGGCGATGGCGTGCAGGAAGTTCAGACGGGTGCATTTTTGGATTGTCTGTCCTTGGAAGGTATTATCTTGCCGAAAACAATTACACAAATCGAAGATTATGCATTCGGTTATCAAACAGATTCTGCGGAAACGGGAACGTATTCTATGGTAGAAAACTTTTTTATCTGCTTTTATAAAAGAACAGCTGGTGCAATGTATGCGAATTTGAATGGGTTTGACTCCATTTCGTTGGATAATGTGACTACAACCACTACTACAACTGTTTCTGCGGATATCACCACAACAACTGAAACAGAAACAACAGAAAGTAATCAAACGACAGCAGCCGTAACAACAACGGCAGCTATGGGCAGTCAAACAACAGTACTTGAAACAACAAGCAAATTGGAAACGAGTCAAATAACAGCAGCAGCAGAAACAACGACAGCCATTACTACAACAACAGTCGCTGCAACCACAAAACAACCAGAAACCAGTATCATTTCAACAACAACACCGCAACTTGCTACGACAACGACAACGACGACGACTACCCACCAGCATGGCGGAACTGCTACCACTGTAACGACTGGTGTAACCACGCAAACCACAGCAGTTACGAGACAGACAACGGAAGTCACAACAGAACTAAAGGGCGATTTGAATTTAGATGGGCGAGTTTCCATGTCAGATGCCATTCGAATATTGACCTATTATGCAAAAATCGCAGCTGGACAAACGCCATATTTGTATTCTGAAGACCCTATTGCAGAAGAAGCTGCAAAAAATCGGGTGGATATGGATGAAGATGGAACAATTGGTGTGGTAGATGCGGTTGAGATTTTAACGATCTATGCAAAGAGAGCAGCGGGGCAATTAGAATAATAGAATAAAAAAATAGAACAAAAATCTGATTTTTCTAAGAGAGAGTGGATGCATCAACCAGATTTTTTGGTTAGAATCCCAGTAAAATTGCAAAAAATAAATTGACTTTTAATACAAGTTGCTGTATAATAAAAGCAGTTCATCCGTTTTTTATGAGATCAAATGGTACAGAAAGGAAAATCAGAATGAAACAGAAAAAACAGGTTGGAAAACGTTTGCTGGCAGGATTGCTGGGAGCAGTGCTGTTGCAGACAGCAGTCAGCGTTCCGTCCGGATTGCAGGCATCTGCTGCGGACGATGTGGAGTATAATTATGCGAAAGCATTGCAGTATTCCATTTATTTTTATGATGGCAATATGTGCGGAACGCAGGTTGCCGAAAATAACCGCTATCAGTGGCGTGGCAACTGTCACACCTATGACGCACAAGTGCCTTTACAGCCAATGGGAACTGATGAAGTTGGCACGAACTTGTCCCAATCATTCATTGACCAGTATCGGGACATTCTTGACCCGGATGGAGATGGCTATGTGGATGTTTCCGGCGGATTCCATGACGCTGGCGACCATGTAAAGTTTGGCATGCCGGAAAACTATGCCGCTTCTACCTTGGGCTGGGGCTATTATGAATTTCGGGATTCCTACAAAAAGACAGGACAGGATGACCACATTGAAACAATTTTGCGGTATTTTAACGATTACCTGATGAAGTGCACGTTCCGGGATGAAAATGGCGAAGTTGTTGCCCATTGTTATCAGGTGGGCGATGGCGATATTGACCACGCTTACTGGAACTCTCCGGAAG
>QWCE01006251.1_pt1 | contig 10294 bp, 3 predicted proteins | sample 1972531 | NCBI WGS metagenome assembly QWCE01 (sample SAMN09866716, study PRJNA288562) | Human gut metagenome isolate term4_stool, whole genome shotgun sequencing... | reverse complement strand
CCTGTTTCCCACCTTGCCACAGCCTGCCGTGTTACCCCCAGCTGCTCTGCCAGCATTTCCTGGGTCATGCCTTTTTCTTTCCGGGCAGATGCAATTTTTTCTCCCAATGTCATGGTGCTATCCCCCTTTCTTTGGGGCCAGCATAGCACAGCTGTACTACTATTTTCAAGCAACTTTGTATCACTTTTCTGCCACTTTTCCGCAATAAGCAGTTTCATTCCCCGCAAAGCAGCATAAAAAATCCCCCACAGTACCCTTTCCGTTCGCAGTTGCCCGTGCGGAGAATACTGTGGGGGATATTATGTTTTATTGTCAGGCTAAGCTTATCAGATAAGAAAAGTCTTACTTTTCAGCGTGGTCGTAAGCGCTGCCTTCGGCATCGCGGATTTCCTCGGCGCGAGCCAGCTCTTCTTCAACCTCCGGCAAACCGGTTCCGGCGGGGATCAGCTTACCGATGATGACGTTCTCCTTCAAACCGGCCAGCGGGTCAACCTTGCCCTTGATGGCGGCTTCGGTCAGAACGCGGGTGGTTTCCTGGAAGGATGCAGCGGACAGGAAGCTGTCGGTTGCCAGGCTGGACTTGGTGATACCAAGCAGGATCTGACTGGCCTGGACCAGCTTCAGGTCGGTTTCGCCTGCATCAATGCGTTCCTGAATCTTCTCGTTCTCGATCATCACATCGCGGCGGTTGACAACGCTGCCCATGATGAACTCGCTGGAACCTGCATCGTCAATGCGAACCTTACGCATCATCTGGCGGACGATAACTTCGATATGCTTATCGTTGATTTCAACGCCCTGCAGACGGTAAACCTTCTGGACTTCGCTGATCAGGTAGTTCTGGGTAGCAATGCGGCCCTTGACAGCCAGGATATCCTGCGGATAAGCATGGCCTTCGGTCAACAGTGCGCCCTTGACGAGCACATCGCCCTCCATCACCTTCAGGCGGTGGCCGAACGGGATCAGGTAGCTCTTGGTAACCGGTGCGCCGTTATCGTCAACACCGGTCACTTCAACGTGGCGGCTCTTCTTGGTATCGTCAATATGGACGGTACCGGCGATCTCGGACATGATAGCCATTGCCTTCGGGCGGCGGCTCTCGAACAGTTCTTCAACACGCGGAAGACCCTGAGTAATATCTTCAGCAGATGCGATACCGCCAGTATGGAAGGTACGCATGGTCAGCTGAGTACCGGGTTCGCCGATGGACTGTGCCGCAATGATACCGACGGATTCACCGACCTTAACGCACTGGCCGTTGGACATGTTGGAGCCGTAGCAGCGGGCACAGACGCCAACGTGAGCACGGCAGGTCATCACGCTGCGGATCTCCAGCTCGGTAATACCGGCAGCTTTGATCTTTTCAGCGTCGAACATATCCATCATCTTGTCCTTGGACACAATGAGTTCGCCGGTCTTGGGATCCATCACGTCATGCAGAGCATAACGGCCAATCAGACGCTCGGAGAAGCTTTCGATGGTAGCGTTGCCTTCGCTGATCTCGCTGACGAGGATACCCTCGGTAGCGTGGCAGTCTTCCTCGCGGATGATGACTTCCTGAGAAACGTCAACCAGACGGCGGGTCAGGTAGCCAGAGTCAGCAGTACGCAGTGCGGTATCGGTCAAGCCTTTACGAGCGCCTCGAGAAGAGATGAAGTACTCCAAGATGTTCAGGCCTTCGCGGTAGTTTGCACGGATAGGCATTTCCAGGGTTTTACCTGCGGTGTTAGCCAGCAGGCCGCGCATGCCGGCCAGCTGCTTGATCTGGTCCATAGAACCACGAGCACCAGAGTCGGACATCATATAGATGGGGTTGCGCTGGTGGTGGGTCTTCAGGTTGGTAGACAGAGCGTTGGAAACTTCCTCGGTAGCTGCCTGCCAGATCTCAACGGTGTTCTTATAGCGCTCTTCATCAGAGATAAGACCACGGTTGAAGTTCTTCATGACCTTTTCAACCTTCTTGTCAGCCGCAGCCAGGATCGCCGGCTTCTCTTCGGGGATGATAGCGTCAGGCACGGCAACGGTGATGGCGGAAAGGGTGGAATACTTATAGCCCTGTGCCTTGATGTGGTCCAGCATGATAGCGCAGCGCTTGGTGCCATGCTTTGTCAGGCAGCGGCTGATGATGTCGGGCAGCTTCTTCTTGGTGACCTGGAAATCGACTTCGTAATCGAACTTATGTTCGGGGTCGGTGCGATCCACATAGCCCAGATCCTGCGGGATGGGGGTGTTGAAGATGATCTTGCCGACAGTGGTGGTGACAAGGGCGGTTTCGGGGCCGTTGCCAAAGTCCATGGTGCGGCGCACCTTAACGGGAGCCTGCAGGGTGACAATATGCTCGGCGTAAGCCATCAGGGCTTCGTCCTCATCGCGGAACACCTTGTCGTGGCCGGGGTCTTCGGGGTTGACCATGGTCAGGTAGTAAGAGCCCAGGATCATATCCTGCGTGGGCACGGTGACGGGTTCGCCGTCAGACGGCTTCAGCAGGTTGCCGGAAGCCAGCATCAGCATCTTGGCTTCGCGCTGTGCTTCGGTGGACAGCGGCAGATGGACAGCCATCTGGTCGCCGTCGAAGTCAGCGTTGAAGGGGGTGCAGACCAGCGGGTGCAGCTTGATGGCGTGGCCTTCGACCAGAACGGGCTCAAATGCCTGAATGCCCAGGCGGTGCAGGGTAGGTGCACGGTTCAGCAGAACGGGATGGCCCTTGATGACGGTTTCGAGAGAGTCCCACACCTCGGTGGAAGCACGCTCGACCTTTTTGCGGGCAGCCTTGATGTTGGAGGCAATGCCCTTCTGGACCAGGTCCTTCATAACGAAGGGCTTGAACAGCTCCAAAGCCATCTCTTTGGGCAGACCGCACTGGTACATCTTCAGCTCAGGGCCGACAACGATAACGGAACGGCCAGAGTAGTCAACACGTTTGCCCAGCAGGTTCTGGCGGAAGCGGCCCTGCTTGCCCTTCAGCATATCGGAAAGGCTCTTGAGGGCACGGTTGTTGGGGCCAGTGACCGGGCGGCCGCGGCGGCCGTTATCGATCAGGGCGTCAACTGCTTCCTGCAGCATGCGCTTTTCGTTGCGCACGATGATGTCGGGAGCGCCCAACTCCAGCAGGCGCTTCAGACGGTTGTTGCGGTTGATCACGCGACGGTACAGATCGTTCAGGTCGGAAGTCGCAAAGCGGCCGCCATCCAGCTGGACCATGGGGCGGATATCCGGCGGAATGACCGGAACAACGTTCAGGATCATCCACTCCGGGCGCTGGCCGGACAGGCGGAACGCATCAACGCACTCCAGGCGTTTCAACAGGCGGACGCGCTTCTGGCCGGTAGCCTTTTCCAGTTCCTCATGCAGCTCTGCGGACAGAGCTTCCAGGTCGATCTCAGCCAGCAGCTTCTGGACGGCTTCGGCGCCCATGCCGGCTTCAAAGGTATCCTCGTACTTTTCCCGCATCTCCTTGTACTCGCGTTCGGTCAGGAGCTGCTTTTTCTCCAACGGAGTAAAGCCGGGATCGGTAACGATATAGTTTGCAAAGTAGAGCACCTTGTCCAGCTGGCGGGGGCCGATGTCCAGCATCAGGCCAATGCGGCTGGGAATGCCCTTGAAATACCAGATGTGCGAAACGGGTGCAGCCAGCTCAATGTGGCCCATGCGCTCGCGGCGGACCTTAGCGCGGGTAACTTCGACACCGCACTTATCGCAGATCTTGCCCTTATAGCGGATGCGCTTATACTTGCCGCAGTGGCATTCCCAGTCCTTGGTAGGTCCAAAAATGCGCTCGCAGAACAGGCCGTCGCGCTCCGGCTTCAGGGTGCGGTAGTTGATGGTTTCAGGTTTCTTGACCTCGCCATAGCTCCAGGCACGGATCTGGTCGGGAGAAGCAAGGCCGATCTTGATAGAATCGAACTCTTTATTTTCCATTCAGCGAACCCTCTCATTTAATCGTGACGTAAACAGCATTCCGATCATTCACCGTCGAACAGGTCGTCGCCATTGTCGGCTTCGATCTGTGCCAGAGAAGCTTCATCCGGCTCCTCATCGCCCAGGTCGTCGTCAAAGCCTTCATCGGCATCCTTGACACTGTAATCATCCTGCAGCTCGCTTTCCAGCAGAACGTTATCACCGATATCGCTGTTGTCAAAGTTGGCATCGTCATCGTCATATTCCTGACGCATATCAACAGCGTTGCCTTCCTTATCCTGAACAACAATATCCAGGCCAAGGCTCTGCAGTTCTTTCAGCATAACGCGGAAGCTTTCGGGGATGCCCGGATTCGGCACATCTTCGCCCTTGACGATTGCTTCGTAGGTCTTGACACGGCCCACAACGTCGTCAGACTTGACAGTCAGGATCTCCTGCAGGGTGTAAGCCGCGCCATAAGCTTCCAGAGCCCAAACTTCCATTTCGCCGAAACGCTGGCCGCCGAACTGGGCCTTGCCGCCCAAAGGCTGCTGGGTAACCAGAGAGTACGGGCCGGTGGAACGGGCATGGATCTTATCATCAACCAGGTGATGCAGCTTGAGGTAGTACATATAACCGACAGTAACCTTGGAGGGGAACTTTTCGCCGGTACGGCCATCGTAAACGGTGGTCTTGCCGTCATCGGTCAGGTCGATCTTGCTGAAATCGATGATGTGGCCCTTATCGCCCATCAGGCGGGGCAGCTTGGTGGGATATTCCGGTGCATGGTCGCCATGCCACTTATCGCGGGCTTCGGCCAGGCAGTCACGGATATCGGATTCATGCGCGCCATCGAACACGGGGGTCTGCACATGCCAGCCAAGGGCCTTGGCAACATAGCCAAGGTTGACTTCCAGCACCTGACCGATGTTCATACGGGAAGGAACGCCCAGGGGGTTCAGCACGATATCCAGCGGGGTGCCGTCAGGCAGGAACGGCATGTCCTCCTGCGGCAGAATGCGGGAAACAACGCCCTTGTTGCCGTGACGGCCTGCCATCTTATCGCCAACGCTGATCTTACGCTTCTGGGCGATATAGACGCGCACGCAGGTGCGCACGCCGGGCTGCAGCTCGTCAGAGTTTTCGGGGGTAAAGACCTTAACATCCACAACAATGCCGTAAGCACCGTGGGGAACGCGCAGGGAGGTATCACGTACTTCCCGTGCCTTTTCGCCAAAGATGGCGCGCAGCAGGCGCTCTTCGGCGGTCAGTTCGGTTTCACCCTTCGGGGTAACCTTACCAACCAGAATATCGCCGGTCTTGACTTCGGCGCCGATGCGGATAATGCCGCGGTCGTCCAGATCCTTCAGGGAATCATCGCCGACGTTGGGGATATCACGGGTCACTTCTTCAGGTCCCAGCTTGGTATCGCGGGCTTCGCTCTCGTACTCCTCAATGTGGATAGAGGTGTAGATATCCTCGCGGACCAGCTTTTCGTTCAGCAGAACAGCGTCCTCATAGTTGTAGCCTTCCCAGGTCATGAAGCCGATCAGAGCGTTCTTGCCCAGAGAGATCTCGCCGTCCTTGGTGGCGGGGCCGTCAGCCAGAACGTCGCCCTTCTTAACAACATCGCCCACATAGACGGCGGGGCGCTGGTTGACGCAGGTTCCCTGGTTGGAGCGCATAAACTTAATCAGTTCATAGGTATCGGCGGAGCCATCTTCCAGACGGACAACGACCTTATCTGCGTCAACGCTTTCAACGGTGCCGTCATGGGCAGCCAGCACGCAGACACCGGAGTCGGTAGCAGCCTTATATTCCATGCCGGTAGCAACCAGAGAGCGCTGGGTAACCATCAGAGGCACAGCCTGACGCTGCATGTTGGAGCCCATCAGAGCACGGTTACAGTCATCGTTTTCCAGGAAGGGAATGCAGGCGGTAGCCACAGAAACCATCATTCGCGGAGAGACATCCATGAAATCCACCTGTTCACGGGCAAATTCCTGAATGTCGTTGCGATGACGGCCGGAAACGCGGGGACGGACAAAGCGGTTGTTCTCGTCCAGCGGTTCGTTGGCCTGTGCCACGATGTATTCATCTTCAACGTCGGCGGGCATATAAACAACTTCATCGGTAACAACGCCGGTTTCTTTATCCACGCGGCGGTAAGGTGCCTCAATAAAGCCGTACTTGTTGATCTTGGCGAAAGATGCCAGATAGGAGATCAGACCGATGTTGGAACCTTCGGGCGTCTCAATCGGGCACAGACGGCCATAGTGGGTATAATGAACGTCGCGGACTTCGAAGCCTGCACGGTCACGGGACAGACCGCCGGGGCCCAAAGCGGACAGACGGCGCTTATGGGTCAGCTCAGACAGCGGGTTGTTCTGGTCCATGAACTGAGACAGTGGGCTGGAACCGATGAACTCACGGATGGCAGCCACGACCGGGCGGATGTTGACCAGGCTCTGCGGGGTGATCTCGCCGGATTCCTGGTTCTGCAGGGTCATGCGCTCGCGCACAACGCGCTCCATACGGGCAAAGCCGATGCGGAACTGGTTCTGCAGCAATTCGCCAACGCTGCGCACGCGGCGGTTGCCCAAGTGGTCGATTTCATCGGTCACGCCGATGCCATGGTCAAGGCCCAGCAGGTAGTTGACGGAAGCAAAGATATCGTCAACGGTAACGGTGCGGCTGATGAGCTTATCATGATTCTTGGTCAGCAGTTCTTTCTGCTCTTCCGGATCGGAGGTAGCATCCAGAATCTTACGGATTTCGGCGAAGGAAGCGCGCTCATTGATGCCGCATTCCTTCACGTCAAAGCTGAAGAAGCTCTGGGCATCGACACAGCCGTTGGAGAACACGATCACATTGACCGGATCCTGGCCCTTGCGCTCCACGATAACAGTAACGCGGGAAACACCGGCGTTATCAATTTCAACAGCCTTTTCGTGGTTGATGCGCTCGCCCTTGGCGGCCAGCAGTTCGCCGGTCAGCGGGGCAATGATGTCCTCGGCAGTCTTATAGCCCGCAATACGGCGGAACAGGCACAGCTTGTTGTTCATCTTGAAGCGGCCAAAACGAGCCAGGTCGTAACGGCGCGGATCAAAGAACAGCAGGTTGATGTGGCTGCGGGAGCTTTCCACCGTCGGCGGCTCGCCGGGGCGCAGCTTGCGGTAGCACTCCAGCAGGGCTTCCTCTGTGGAATGGGTGATATCCTTTTCCAGTGTGGCGTTGATTTTGGGTTCAGAATCGCCGAAGTACTGGCGGATCTGCTCATCGGTGCCAAGGCCCAGTGCGCGCAGGAAGGTAGTAACCGGCAGCTTGCGGTTTTTATCAATGCGCACATAATATACATCGGAAGAATCGGTTTCGTATTCCAGCCATGCGCCGCGGTTGGGGTTCATGGTTGCGGTGAAAAGGTCCTTGCCGGTACGGTCCTTGCTGGAAGCATAGAACACGCCGGGCGAACGAACCAGCTGGCTGACGATAACACGTTCTGCACCGTTGGAGATGAAAGTGCCGGAATCCGTCATGAGCGGGAAATCGCCCATGAAAATTTCCTGTTCCTTCACTTCGCCGGTGCTTTTGTTCAACAGGCGCGCAGTGACATAAAGCGGCGCAGCATACGTTGCGTCACGCTCTTTACATTCTTTAATGGTATATTTGGGGTGCTTGTCCAGACGGTAATCGACAAATTCCAGCGAGAGATTCCCGGTGTAATCCTCGATCGCGTCAATGTCGTGGAACACTTCGCGCAGGCCCTCGTCCAGGAACCAGTTATAAGAGTTTTTCTGGATCTCGATGAGGTTGGGCATGCCAATCACTTCGTTGATGCGGGAAAAGCTCATTCTGGAGGTTCGACCGTTTTGTACGGGCTTGACCTTTACCATAAAATGCGACCACTCCTATTCCGTTCAGATTTGTTTTTGGCAAAAGCGCTCCGCCGAAGCAATGATTTTCTTGGAACATTCGTCGTTTTTAACAAAGTTTGAAAAAACGCGAAAAAATCAAAATTCCTTTAGGGCGCTCTATTCCATTTTGTGATACTATGCCAGTATACCAGCCAAAAAGCTGATTGTCAAGGGCTCTTTTGGCATTTTGCGTGTTTTTTTATCAGACGATTGAACGCCCGGATGCGTGTCACATTTCTTTTGGCAAAGTGCTATTTTTGCATTTCTTCTGCCACTTGACAAATCCTTGAAATGCCGCTAATTGGCACAATGCCCAATTACCTTGTGTGTTTTTTGTATGGGTTGCAGCCTGCGTTTTTTCTGCATTTTCCCGGTTTTTACGCTTTGCAAACAAAAAGTGCCCTTCCCGCCGTTATCCGTGTGCAGGGTGGGCACTCGTCTGTTTTTGGTGTTATGCGTTTGATGCCGGGCCCGCCACACGGGTATTTACACCAGCTCCACCCGGTATTTTTGCAGCCAGTAATTCAGCTGCACAAACCAGGCAATGGTCTGCGGGGTGGTCATCAGCTGGCCATACCAGGGGGTCGCAGTCTCGGCAGCGGTCAACAGCTGTTCCAGCGCTGCCCTCTTGGCAATACGCAGCAGCGGGGCATCCGGGTCCTGCATCGCACTGCGCAGCATGGCGCTGACAGCGTTCAAATACGCCGGGTTCCATGTTTTAGGGTAGGGGCTCTTTTTTCGCCACAACACTTCCGTGGGCAGCACGCCCTGCATCGCCTGGCGCAGCAGGCCTTTTTCGTGGCCCTCGTAATCCTTATATTCCCACGGCACGCTGTACAGGTATTCCGCAATGCGGTAATCGCAGAACGGCACGCGCACTTCCAGCCCGCTGTACATACTCATTCGGTCCTTGCGGTCCAAAAGGGTCTGCATAAACCAGTTAAAGTTCAGGGCAAACATCTGGCGCATCCGTTGTTCCAGGGGATCCAGACCGGGGCGGATGGAAGTTTGCTCCAGCGTGGCGCGGTAGCCTTCATCAATATACGCCGCCGGGTCAATGCCGCCGAACACCTCCGGCTTAAAAAAGCTGACCCTGTATGCCGTGCTCTGCGCCCAAGGGAAGCCATACCGCTCCCGCACGGTCTTATCCCTGTACCAGGGGTAACCGCCAAATATCTCGTCCGCGCACTCGCCGGAAAGTGCCACGGTGGCTGTTTTACGGATCTCACGGCAGAACAGCAGCAGCGAGGAGTCCACATCCGCCATACCGGGCAGGTCGCGGGCGTCCACCGCTTCCAGCAGGGCGGCGGCCAGTGCTTCGCTGTCCAGCGTTACCCAGGTATGCTGCGCGTTCAAGAACTGGTTCATGGTGCGGATATACGGCGCATCCGGGCTGGGCTGGAAATGGGTGGCGTGGAAGTACTTTTTGTTATCCTGATAACCGACCGAGAAAGTCTGCAGCGTTTTGCCCTGCGCCGTAAAGTGGGAATCCGCGATTGCCGAAATCAGGCTGGAATCCAGCCCGCCGGAAAGGAAGGTTGCCACCGGCACATCCGATACCAGCTGCCGCGTGACGGCATCCATCACCAGGTCCCGCACTTTGGCTGCGGTGTGGGTAAAATCATCGGGGTGTTCGTGGTCGGTCAGCTGCCAGTAGCGGCGCACGGTGAGGCGCGGCGCACCAACCTGTGGCACAGTGTATTCTGCGCAGCAGCCGGGCTTCAATTCCTGCACATTGCGGAACACCCCGCACCCCGGCGTGCGGCCGGGGCCGAGCAGCAGCACATCGGCCAGCCCATGGGCATCCACCTGCGGCGGGATTTCCGGGTGGCAGAGCAGCGTTTTCAGCTCGGAAGCAAAGATCAGGCTGTCCCCGCGCAGGGCATAGAACAGCGGCTTGACCCCGATGCGGTCCCGCGCCAGAAAGAGCTTTTGCGCCCGCTGCTGCCACACAGCAAATGCAAAAATACCGTTCAGCTTTTCCAGACAGTCCGGCCCCCACTGGGCAAAAGCATGTAACAAAACCTCAGTATCGGAATGGCTTACAAAGCGATGGCCCAGAGCCGCAAGCTGGGCGTGCAGCTCCGGCGTGTTGTACAGCTCGCCGTTGTACACCAGAATGTATTTCTCCCCGCCCTGATCCAGCACCATGGGCTGGCAGCCGTTTTCCAGATCCACCACAGCCAGCCGCGCATGGATCAGCGCCGCATGGCCGTGCAGGTACATTCCCCGCTGGTCCGGCCCGCGGCGTGCAAGGCTTTTCTGCATTCGGCAGTAAGCTGGGTAGTTGGCTGCAATCTTATTTGGGTCCGCGCTGATCTGTCCGGCAATTCCACACATCGTTATCCCCTCCCCTATATCATCAGGGTAATCGTATGCTGTGGCTTTGTCATTTATGCCTGCTGCACACAAAAATACACCCGCACCGCCGGGCAAACAGCAGTACGGGTGCAGATGATTTTAATTTGCTATTTCTATTCTAT
>QWCE01009979.1_pt1 | contig 10305 bp, 8 predicted proteins | sample 1972531 | NCBI WGS metagenome assembly QWCE01 (sample SAMN09866716, study PRJNA288562) | Human gut metagenome isolate term4_stool, whole genome shotgun sequencing... | reverse complement strand
GCGAAAAAGGGTCGGGCATTCAAAAATCCTCAAGCGAAGACCGAATCAACATGTATAAGTACAAGTATGAAAGACTTTTCGACTACGAGTCTTTAAGTGAAGAAGAGGCCAAGAGAGGCACGGTGGGAATACCTCGTGTGTTAAATATTTATGAAAACTATCCATTCTGGCACACCTTCTTTACCCAATTAGGCTACAGAGTCGTACTTTCAGACAAGACGACGCGTAAAATGTATGAAGAGGGCATTGAGTCCATTACAAGCGAGACGGCTTGCTATCCCGCAAAATTAGTTCACGGACACGTGGAAAATTTAATTAAAAAAGGCGTGAAGTTTATTTTCTATCCTGCAGTTTTTTACGAGCAAAAAGAAAATGAACACCAACAAAACCACATTAACTGTCCGGTAGTGGCAGGATATTCTGAAGTTATTAAAAACAATGTGGACTCCATTTACGCAAATGAAGTTAAGTTTATGAACCCATTCCTGTCCTTTGACGACAGAAAAAAATTGGCGACACGTCTTACAAAAATTTTCCCCGACATACCCAAGTCGGAGATAAACAAGGCGACAATTGCGGCATATAAAGAGTTGGACAGGTACCACTTGGACCTACATGAAGAGGGAAGGCGCGCTTTAAAAATAATTGAAGAAAAAGGAAAACCGGCCATAGTCCTTGCAGGAAGACCATACCACATAGACCCGGAAATAAACCACGGCATACCTGAGCTTATTAACTCTTTGGGTCTTGATGTACTAAGTGAAGACTCTATCTCAAGCTTTACGGAAGTAGGGGGAAGGCTTAGAGTTTTGGACCAATGGACCTATCACTCAAGACTTTATCGTGGGGCAAAATTTGTCGGCGAGCATCCCAATCTTGAAATGATACAGCTTAACTCTTTCGGATGCGGACTGGATGCCGTGACAACGGATCAGGTAAATGAAATTCTACATTCCTACGGCAAAATTTACACCGTAATTAAAATTGACGAGATAAACAACTTAGGTGCAATAAAGATAAGAGTCAGATCACTTCTTGAAGCTGTGGAGAAGAGAGATTTAAAATTAAAATCTCATGACTACTCCTACGAACCTGTAATTTATACAAAGGAAATGGAAAAGAAGCACACTGTATTGGTGCCTCAAATGGCTCCCATACACATGGCAATATTTGAAGATGTATTTAACAGTTACGGCTACAACTTTAAAGTATTGCAACACGTGTCTCCACATGCCGTAGAATACGGTTTGAAATATGTAAACAACGACGCCTGCTATCCTTCAATGTTTGTAGTGGGACAATTTATGGAAGCGGTACTGTCGGGAGAATATGACACGGACAACCTGACCATACTCATGTCTCAAACGGGAGGAGCATGTCGTGCCTCAAACTATGTTGCGTTTATCAGAAAGGCATTAAAAGAAGCGGGCTACGGACACATACCCGTACTTGCTCTGTCCTTCCAGGGCATTGAAAAACATCCGGGACTTGATTTAAGTCTTAATAAAATTGTGGGACTGGGACCTGCAATGGTAAGAGCAATGCTTTACGGTGACCTTATAATGAGGCTTACAAATGCCACGAGGCCCTATGAAAAGATAAAGGGCAGCTCAAATATTTTGCAAAAGAGATGGATTGAAATTGCAAAAGAAGCCTCAAAAAAATCAGGCAGAGGCGAATTTAAAAAATATGTGCACAACATGATAGCCGAATACCAAAGGTTGGAGTGCGACAACACGAAGAAGCCCAAGGTGGGAATAGTTGGAGAAATTTTGGTAAAATACTTGCCTGAAGCCAACAACTTTTTACAAGACAAGTTGGAAGCCGAAGGTGCTGAAGTTGTAATCCCCGACTTAACCGACTTTATGATGTATTCATTTAAAAACGCCGAAGCGAAAAACGAACTTCTTTCAAAGGGTAAGACCGCTACTGTTGGCACGAGACTTGCCATAAACTACATTGAGTACTACAGACAGGTCATAAGAGATGAGCTTTCAAATTCCAAGTATACCGAGCCCAAGAAGGTGGAAGAGTTAGTTGACTATGCCGAAGAATTTGTTTCTCTCGGCAATCAATACGGCGAAGGCTGGCTCCTCACTGCGGAGATGGTTGAGCTGATAGAAGAGGGATGTGAAAACATAGTCTGTGTTCAACCTTTCGGATGTCTTCCCAACCACATAACGGGCAAGGGAGTAATAAAGGCCATACGAGCCAAGTATGAGAAGGCAAATATAGTGTCTATAGATTTCGACGCAAGTGCCTCGGAAGTAAATCAATTTAACAGAATAAAACTTATGCTTTCACAAGCCAATGAAAATTTAAAGAAACTTTCGAAAAATAAATTGGAAAGTGTGGGAGAAAATAAATAGAGCCATGTGCTCTATTTTTTTGTGCAAAATTAATAATGATTTTACACAAATTTTACAATGCGCCTCATCTCTTTTTACATGGCACCCATATACTTACAGTGTATATATATTGAGTAAATATTTCCTCAGGAGGAAGAAATGGAAGAAAAGATGCGGGTAGAAAATGTCAATTTGTGGTACGGAGATTTCCAAGCCCTTAAGGACATTAACATATCGGTGGGAAAAAATAGAGTTATGGCTTTTATCGGGCCCTCCGGTTGCGGCAAGTCCACAATGCTTAAGAGCCTTAACAGGATGAATGACTTGGTGGAAGGATGTAAGATCACAGGACTTATTGCTTTGGACGGCGAAGACATTTACAAAAAAGATTATGACGTGAACTTACTCAGGAAGAGAGTGGGAATGGTATTTCAAAGTCCCAACCCTTTTCCCATGAGCATATATGAAAACATCGCCTACGGGCCAAAGACTCACGGCATTAAAAAGAAGTCGGAGCTTATGGAAATTGTGGAGAGGTCTTTAAGAGGTGCGGCCATTTGGGACGAGGTTAAGGACAAGCTTAATCAAAACGCACAGTCCTTGTCCGGCGGACAGCAACAGAGGATTTGCATTGCAAGGGCTCTTGCGGTAGAGCCTGAAGTACTTTTAATGGACGAGCCTACTTCAGCCCTTGACCCTATATCCACAGGCAAAATTGAAGATTTGTGTTTGGAACTTAAGAAGGATTATACTATTATCATGGTGACACATAATATGCAGCAGGCCCTTCGAGTATCAGACGACACTGTATTTTTCCTTACAGGAGATGTAATAGAACAAGGTCCCACGGATCAAATATTTTCATCGCCAAAGGAAAAGAAGACGGAAGACTATATAACAGGAAGGTTCGGCTAATGAGAAAGACATATGATGAGGAACTGAAAAATTTAAACGAATCCATAATTGAAATGGGAATCCTTTGCGAAAAAATTATGACAAAGGCCATTACTTCAATTGACAACTATTCAGAAATTTTAAAAACAGAAGTCTATGGATTGGAAGAAGAAATAGACAGAAGCGAACACGAAATAGAAAATTTAATTTTAAGAATTATTTTGCGAAATCAACCTGTGGCATCAGACCTTAGAAAAATTTCCGCCGGATTAAAAATTATTACGGACATGGAGAGAATCGGAGACATGGCAAGAGACATTGTAGATATTTCAAAATTTTTGCCAAAGGACATTGACAGGGACGTCCTTAAAGAGCTCAACACCATGTCGGATTTTGCAAAGAAAATGGTGGAAACTTCTATTGACGCCTATGTCATCAGCGAGATAAAAATTGCGGAAAAAGTAATTTTAGACGACGACGTTGTGGACAATTACTTTGTTGAAATAAGAGACATGTTAGTAGAAATAATAAGGACGAAGCAGCACAGAGCTGCAGCGGCAATTGATGTAATTATGATTGCCAAGTATATTGAAAGAATTGCGGACCACGCTACCAACATTGCAACATGGGTTACATTTGTTGTAACGGGAGTTCACAGTCCAAAGAAAATTTAAGGAGTAGAAATGATAAAGGTTTTTGTAGTAGAGGACATGGAATCCATAAGAAAGCTCATAGTCTATGCTTTAAAGAGCAGCGGCTATGAGGCCGAAGGCTTTGAAGACAACGACGGGTTTTCAAAAGCTATTGAAAAGGAGCTGCCTGACCTTGTAATACTTGACATAATGCTTCCCGAAGTAAGCGGCATTGAAATTTTAACTGGATTAAAAAACAATTTCAACTCAAAGGACATTCCCGTAATAATGCTTACGGCAAAAAGCTCCGAGATAGACAAGGTAAGTGCCTTGGACTTGGGAGCCGACGACTATATTACAAAACCTTTCGGAGTAATGGAGTTAATTGCAAGGGTAAGAGCCGTCCTTAGAAGAGCGAAAAAGGAAAGCAACACAAGCGAAATTTCCTACGAAGGAATCGTGTTAAATGACGACTTGCGAAAAGTCTTTGTAGATGGAGAAGAAACTGTCCTTACTTATAAGGAGTATGAACTGTTAAAGTACATGCTTCAAAATAAAAAGATTGTCCTTTCCAGAGAAAAAATTATGCAAAATGTGTGGGGTTTCGACTTTGAAGGAGAGTCTCGTACAGTTGACATGCACATAAAGACATTGAGAGATAAATTAGGCGCCAAAGACTATTTAATAAAGACGGTGAGAGGCGTGGGATACAAAATTGACAGCGGTAAATAAATGAGAAAGAAGATTAACAGAAGACTTTATTTTTTAGGAATAATTACATTAATTCTCACAAATGTCCTCTCTCTATTTGTCTATTACAATTTTTACACAAGGGAAGCAAAAAAAGAAATTACAATGAGATCCACAGCTCTTGCCTACAGCTTAAACGAAGAGGGAGATAATATAGAGTACTTAAAGGGCTATGTGTCGGAGCTGCCGGAAATGCGTATAACTTACATTGATTCCGACGGCAAAGTTCTCTTTGAAAACAGAAAAGACAAGGAGGACTTGGAAAATCATTTAAATAGAGAAGAGATCGAACAAGCCATAGCAACGGGAGAAGGCTCCGCAAAGAGAAAGTCCGAAACCTTGGGCAACACTACTTACTACAGTGCAAAAAGATTGGATGACGGCACAATAATAAGAGTGTCTCGGGAGAGCAAAAACGCCTTTGGCGGCTTTATAGAAATACTGCCCTACGACCTTGGCATATTGATTATAATTTTGATTATTTCTCTAATTATGTCAAAGCACAGCACGGATAAAATTGTAAAGCCCTTGGAAGAAGCGGGAGAAAATATAGACGACTTGAAGGAAATTGCCGTCTATGACGAGCTTAAACCATTTGTGAGAAGAATAAAATCACAAAATGATTTAATTAAATCTCAGTATGAAGAGATAAAAATTGACAGAGACAAGACTCAGGAAGTTTTAAACTCAATGAAGGAAGGGCTTTTGTTAATTGACAGGGACAAGAATATTCTTTCAATCAACATTAGCGGCAAGAGATACTTCGACTCGCCGGTAGATAAAATTGAAGGCCAAAGTATTTTAGCTTTGACAAGAGATGAAGAAGTCCTTAAAGCTATTGACAAAGTCTTTAATGAAAAGACAGGCAGCAGCGTTCTCATTGACAAGGGAAAAGACGGCATTAAAAAGTATTACAAAATATATATAAACCCTTCACAGGTCAAAGATGTAGGGGCAATACTTCTTATAATGGAAGTGACCAAGGAAGTAGAAGCGGAAATAATAAGGAGCGAATTTACATCCAATGTAAGTCACGAATTAAAATCGCCGCTCACAAGTATAATGGGCTTTGCCGAAATGATTAAAAGCGACATGGTCACAGATGAAAAAGACATAAAAGAATTTTCGGGCATGATTTACAAAGAGTCCTCAAGACTTTTGCAACTCATTGAAGAACTTTTAAGCCTTTCAAAGCTAAATGAAGAGAACATTGTCTTAAAAGAAAATGTAAATGTGAGAAAAGTTGCCGAAGACGTTGCGGACAGTTTGTCCTTTGAAGCTAAGAAAAAAAACATAGACATAGAAATTGAAGGAGAAGGGGAAATAATTTCCGCAAATACTTTAATATATGAAATGCTATTTAATTTAGTTTCAAATTCAATTAAGTATTCCAACGACGACAAGGTTGTAAAAATAAAAATTGAAGATGAAAAAGACAAAATGTCAATCTCCGTGGAAGATCAAGGCATCGGCATAAAAAGAGAAGAGATTCCCAGAATATTTGAAAGGTTTTACACCGTGGACAAGTCCCGCTCAAAACAAAACGGGGGCACAGGTCTCGGCCTTTCAATAGTTAAACATATAGTAAATGTCCTTAAGGGTGATATTAAAGTAGAGAGTGACCTGAGCAAGGGCACAAAATTTACAATTACTCTATTTAAAGATTGAATTAACAAGCCAAATCATATAAGATGTTCCTTGTGTTTATATTGGTTCGCGAAATCCCAATTAAAAAAACTAAGGAGGAATACAATTGAAGATTGAAGATTTGGCAAAGAATGCAATATTAGTTGCAATCTATGTATTGGTAATTTCTTTAAATCCTATAGGATTTATGGCAATTCAGTTTAGAGTAGGAGAGGCCCTTGCGGTAGTACCTTTCTTTAACAGGAAGTATGTGCCGGCCTTAATAGTAGGGGGAGGACTGAACAACTACATTAACTGTTGCGTCTATTCAATAACGGCAGGTATATTGGTTGCAGCTGAGCTTAAGTATATAGTTCAGGCACCGTTTTTTATCACGGTTTTATCTGTGGCTGCATCGACTTTAATCATTACGGTTCTTGCAACATATATAATTAACAAGACAAATTTAAAAAAGTTAATAGAAAATTCATAAGACTCAGGGCGACCTGAGTTTTTTAATGTAGCAGGGACAAAAAAGTTTTGAAATTTCCCCGCCTAAGCTATAATAAGGGTATGAACAGTTTATTTGATTTATTAAAAAAAGCTAAAGACACTTGTCCTGATAAAATTGCAATACTGACAGAGGACAGGAGCTATACTTTCAAAGAGTATTACGAAAATTCCATAAAAGCGGCAAAGGTCATAAGTGAAAATAATTTCGATCTTAATAAGCCCATATTGGTTTTAATAGACGACAACGAGTTCGACCTCTTTATATTTATGGGGATCCTCTCCTTAGGAGGATTTTATGTGCCCGTAAATTACAAAGTGCCGGAAGAGAGAATGAACACAATTTTAAACAACACACCTGTGGAAGGAATAGTTACCTCTGTCTCAAATGACAAGGGCTATTTGAATTTAAAGGAAGAAATTTTAAAGAGAGAGTTTGAAGACTTTGACCCGGCATCTCGCACTATAGCAAGTGACCCTGCACTTGGACTCTTCACTTCAGGCTCCACCGGTGTGCCTAAACTTGTTTTAAAATCTCACGGCAGTATAATCTCAATGTGCGAAAACTTTAACGCCGACTTTGATTTTAACGAGGAGAATATTTTTGCAAACCAAGTGAGCTTTGAGTTTGACAGTTCATTAAAATCTGTTTATCTTGCACTGTATAATACTTCCGCAATGGGACTTATACCGACGAAGTACTTTATGTTTCCCAAGAAGATTATCGACTTGATAAATAAATTTAAGGGGGATACACTTATATGGTCGACTTTCGCCCTGAGACTTATGGAAAACTTTAAAGTTTTTTCATATGATAAAATACCTACAGTTAAGACCGTAATGTTTTCGGGAGAAGTAATGCCTGAGAAGACAATAAGGTATTGGATGGACAATGTAGAGGCAAGGTATTACAACCTCTATGCGCCTACAGAATATTCTTTTAACGTCCTCTATCACGAGATAGATGAGGAGGACGACTTGTCGGAAATCCCTGCAGGTAAAGAAGTTAAAGGCGGCAGAGTCTTTATCTTTGACGAAAACTTCAATCTCTGTAAAGCAAATGAAGAGGGCGACCTATACCTTTCCGGTGCGGGACTTGCCCTTGGCTACTACGGAGATGAGAAGAAGACAAGAGAGGCCTTTATCCAAAATCCTCTAAACAAAAGTTATCCCGAAATTATTTACAACACGGGAGACAGAGCTTTAAGAGACGAAAAGGGCAATGTGTATTTTAAAGGCAGAAACGACTACCAAGTGAAGCATCAAGGCTACAGAATTGAGTTAGGCGAAATTGAAAACGGCGTCAACTCTCTTTCAGGTGTGGATATTTCAGGTGTGGTCTTTGACAAAGAGAAGGAAAAGTTGGTCCTCTTCTACCAAGGGGAGACCAGCGAGAAAGAGCTTTTAAAAGAAATAAGAGCAAAACTCCCGCGACACTTTATGCCTAAGGAAATTATTAAATTAGATGAGATGCCACTTAACAGAAATCAAAAGGTGGACAGAAATAAATTAAAGGAGCTGCTATGAAAAATTTAGAAAAAATTATTGAAATTATTAAAGAAGTTTCTCCGATGGGAGCTGAAGATATTGATGGAGACACAGAACTTTTAGATTCAGGGATCATTGATTCCTTTGACACTGTTTCTCTAATATTGGAGTTAAACGAAGAGTTTGAAATTGAAATTGGCGTAGAAGAAATTTTGCCGGAAAATTTTGAGACTCCGGAAAAAATACTTTCTTTAGTTGAAGAGTTTTTAGGTGAATAATTTTTGAATTTGCAAAATCCCTACGTTTTTGTAGGAATAATTATCTTTACTATTTTATACTATACAATTTTTAAAAAATCCCAATGGCTTTTAACACTTATTGTAAGTTATGCCCTCTACTACTACTTGGAAAAGTATGCAGTAGTTTACATTGTCATAACTACAATAAGCGTATACTTGCTTGGGGCAAAAATAGAGTCCGTAATTGAGGCTGAAGGCAAGAAACAAGGTAAGATTAAATCTAAAAAATATCTCATCTTGGGCCTTTTAATTAATTTCGGCATTCTATTCGGATTAAAATACTTAGGTCTTTTAAATCTCTTCGGAAATTTTACCTTTGATTTTAAATCCATTGTTGCTCCCTTGGGGATTTCTTTTTATACTTTCAAAGCCGTTTCCTACTTGGTAGACATTTACAGAAGTAAGTATGAAGCGCAGAAGAATTTTTTAAAGTTCGCATCCTTTGTCGCATATTTCCCGGCATTTTTGCAAGGACCTATTGACAAGTATGACGACCTATCAAAGACTTTATACACTGAGAAGGACTTCAGTTGGCAAAATTTAAGTCGCGGCCTGTACTTAATTATTTTCGGCCTTATGAAAAAAACTGTCGTTGCCGACAGATTGGTTGAACCTATATCAAATGTGGTTTCAAATTATACTTCTTATCAAGGAAGCGTGTTGTTTCTTGCCATGTTTGTATTTGGAATACAAATATACGCCGACTTCTCAGGAGGCATTGACATTGTAAGAGGCTTTTCGAAAATTTTGGGCATTGACCTTTCAGAGAACTTTAACAGCCCGTACCTGGCAGACTCCGTTGCGGAATATTGGCGCAGATGGCACATGACCTTAGGTGCATTTATGAGGGAGTATGTCTTTTATCCCATGAGCCTTTCCAAGACTTTTACCAAGATCAACAGAAAGTCTCGTAAGAAATTCGGCGCCAAGTACGGCAAAATCTTTACACTTTTAATCTCAACATTAGTTGTCTATATATTAATCGGTGCTTGGCACGGCGCCAGAGTTATTTCAATACTTGAAGGAGTGCGCGGCTCTTTAGATGAAAAGATAAAAATTTCTGAAAATATAAAGTATGTGTTTAAAATCATTTGGGTTTCACTTATAACAACTGTGGGTCGTTATTTTTCAAAGGCGGACACGGCAAAAGAACTTTGGCAAATGATTAAGTACACGGCAGGCAATTTCTTCGGCGAAAACTTCCTTAAAAATTTTTACTCCGCCATGGCAATGACCAAGGTGGGATACCTTGTTGTAGGAGCGGGAGTTTTGGTCATGATTTTTGCCGCATACTATAAGGAAAGGGAAGGAGACTTTTTCCAAAAGTTGGAGAGGTTAAAACCTTTATCTCTCTATCTTCTATTGGTTATTGTCCTTGGACTTACATTGGTCTTCGGAATAATCGGTGGAGATATAACTAAGATGGAATTTGTATATCAAAAATATTAATGAAAACAAGAAGACAAGTTTTAATTATATTTCTCGCCTGCATTACAGTTGTAGCTCTTGTCGCAGGAGTTAATTACTTTGCAAATCCCTTCGGAGCTTTTGCAAAGGACGCATGGTACTCATATGCCATGACGAGAAATCCCAGAACTGCAAAAATTTCATACTTACAAAAGCATCACAAGGACTACAACGCCTATGTCTTAGGCTCCTCAGGCTCAAGTGCCTTGGTTAAAGATACTTTGGATGAAGTAACGGGAGAGAAGTTTTACAACTTATTCTACTACGGCGCCGACATGAAGGACGTCCTTG
>QWCE01006234.1_pt2 | contig 10318 bp, 9 predicted proteins | sample 1972531 | NCBI WGS metagenome assembly QWCE01 (sample SAMN09866716, study PRJNA288562) | Human gut metagenome isolate term4_stool, whole genome shotgun sequencing... | reverse complement strand
GCGGGAGATAACGATATACACATTTTACATATGGTATAAATTATTCGTTCTGCTTGGCCTGTTCGGCGGCGAGGACGGCTTCGACGTCCGCGTCACACAGGCGGATGAGCTTCTCGGCCAGAATCTTGGAAAAGCCCGCGATGAGTGCACTCTCGATCACGAGGCGGCTGGTCGCGCCGCGCTCGTCGGGGCGGCCGCTCTCTGACGGCTCGCTGCTGTGCAGATCGTCCCACGCGCCCTGCATCTGGCGGTTGAAGAAGAGGGCAATTTCCCGGAACTTCTGGGAGTAGTCCTCATACGCGCGGCGGACGGAGGGGATGTCCGTCCCCTCGGGCATGATCTTCTGCACGTCGCTGATGCTGATGCTCTGCTTCATGGTGAGGATCATAATGAGGTAGGCGATGTGTACCCGGTAGTACTTCCGCTTCACCGGAGCAGGCATGATCTTCAGGCGCACATAGTTGTTGATGGCGGAGGAGGTGACAAAGCTCTCCTTGCCGCCGGGGATGGACGGGATGAAGCTGAGATACTGCACCAGCAGCACCACCACCTGATCCATGTAGAGTCCCAGATCGGGGATGGAATCCCAGTCCGGCAGATGGTAATTGGTGATGAACCGGTCCCAGCGCTCCAGCTTATGAATGATGAGTTCCTTATCGTATGACATGGCGAACCTCCTGTGCAGGCGCCGTCGGCGCACCGGCAGCGTGGAAGTCGGCTGTTTTTCTTAACAGCCTTGATATAACTGCTATATAATATCAGAAAAACTTGTTTTTTGCAAGGGTAAATAGCAGTTGACCTGTTGACTTTCTAAATCTAATATGCTATATTAGGAAAAACAGAAGATAGGGGGCTTGCTATTATGCCCAAGCAGGTGTATATTTATGGTGACTCCTTGCTGAAGGCCACCATGCCGGACGAGGGGTATCATTACCATTTCCACTACGACGAGGTACTGCAACGTTATCCGGAGCGCCAGACGCAGGTGGTGAACCGCTCCAAAATGGGGGCTACCATCTCCAAGGGCGAGTCGCTGGTGCAGCACGATCTGAACCGGGGGCTGGAGGCTGACTATGCACTGGTGGCCTACGGCGGCAACGACAGCGACTACGATTGGGCAGCCATCGATGCAGACCCGGCGGGGGATCATCGTCCCCGGACGGAGCTGCCTGCCTTTCGGGAGAAGCTCCGCCACACGGTGACCATGCTGCGGGAGAGAGGCATCCAGCCGGTGCTCATGAGCCTACCACCCATTGACGCCGCACGGTATCTGGCCTTCATCTGCCGGGACGGACTGCGGAAGGAGCGGATCATGGACTGGCTGGGGGACGTGCAGATGATCTACCGGCATCAGGAGATGTACTCCGATGCGGTGACCCAACTGGCCTATGCCGAGGGCCTGCCCCTGATCCCGGTGCGGGAGGAGTTCCTCAACGACCACAGGCTGATGCGGCTCATCGCCGCAGACGGTATCCATTTGACCATGCCCGGCTATGAGCGGCTGTTCGACACACTGGCGGACTGGCTGCGGATGCGGGTGTAAGAAGGAGTAGAAAGCTATGCTGAGAATTTTCACCGATACGGCGGCCAACGTCCCGCCCCACTTGCTGGAACAGTATCACATCACCGCCATGCCCCTGACGTATCTGCTGGACGGCCAGCCCACGGAGCTGGTGGGCCATGACTACTACGAGGCCATGCGGAAGGGTGCCGAGGTCAAGACCTCACTGGTGAGCCCGGCCCTGATCCGGGACACCATGGAGAGCGCCCTCAAGGACGGGGACGACGTACTGTACATCGCCATCTCCGGCGGCATCAGCGGTACCTGCTGGAGCGCTGAGCTTATGGCGGAGGAGCTGCGGAGCGAATACCCCGACCGCATGATCCGGGTACTGAATACCTGCGGCGCTTCGTTGGGAGAGGGCCTCGTGGTGCTGGAGGCAGCCAAAATGCTGGAGAAGGGCTGTACGGCAGATGAAATCATCCGGCAGGCCGAGGAAAATTGCGGGCGGATGCGCCAGTTCTTCATGGTGGACGACCTGAAGTATCTGCGCCGGGGCGGCCGCATCAGCGCTGCGGCGCAGGTAGCGGGCTCTCTGCTGAAGATCAAGCCCATCCTTCAGTCCGATCCGGAGGGCCACATCATCCAGCACAGCAAGGTTCGTGGTCAGCTGAAGGCCATGGAGACGCTGGCGGAGTTGTACAAGGAGTACGCTGTGGACGGCACCCGGACGGTGGGTATCGCCCATGCCGACTGTCCGGACGGGGCGCTGCGGCTGCAGGCCAAGCTGCGGGATGCCGGTCAGACCGGCGAGATCCTCTCGGTGTGTTATGAGCCGGTCACCGGTGGCCATGTGGGCCCCGGCACGGTGGCGCTGTTCTTCTTCGGCGAGGTCTGGCGCTAAGGCCGGATTTTCTGCGCCGGAGAGGTTGCATCCGGCACAATTATTGGTATAATATAGGCGGCGGGCTGTCTTGTCCTGCCGCCTATCTTGTATAAAAGGGGGACCTTCCCATGAAGATAAAGGACCTGCTGGAGCGCTCCGGCGTGCAGTTACTATCCGGCGGTTGCGGAGAAGAGGAGATCACGGCGCTGACCTACGACTCCCGGAAGGCGCAGACCGGGAGCCTGTTTTTCTGTCTGCGGGGCGCCCGTTCCAACGGAGAGGACTTTGCACCGGCGGCCTATGCACAGGGCTGCCGCTGTTTCGTCAGCGAGGGGACGCTGGACGTGCCGGAGGATGCGGACGTGGTGCGGGTATCGGATGCCCGTCAGGCACTGGCGCAGATCTCGGCGGCGTTTTTCGGCTTTCCCCAGCGGGATGTGACCATCATTGGTGTCACCGGTACCAAGGGCAAGACCACCGTGGCGGAGACGGCCTGCTCCGTCATGAACCGTATGGGCCTGGCCTGCGGCGTCATCGGCTCCAACGGGGCCGCCTACGCCGGGAAGCACGTGGGAACCAGCAATACCACACCGGAGAGCTACGAGCTGATGCGGCTGTTTCGGGCCATGCGGGACGAGGGCGTCCGGTATGTGGTGATGGAGGTGTCCTCTCAGGCGCTGGCCCGCCACCGGGTGGACGGCATCACCTTCGATACGGCGGTGTTCACCAACCTCTCCCCGGACCACATCGGCACCGAGGAGCACCCGGACTATGCCCACTACCGGGACAGCAAGAAGCGGCTGTTCGCCCAGTGCCGCCACGGCATCTTCAACGCCGACGACCCGGAGGCGGAGTACATGATGGCGGGCAGTCCCTGCGAAAAGAGCACCTATGCCATTCACCGTCCGGCGGATCTCCAGGCGGAGAGAGTGAACATCCTGAAGGCCGGGGACCTGTTCGGTATGGAGTTCACGGCGGCCGGCACCACCTACCACATTCGGATGCCGGGGGAGTACAACGTCTACAACGCTCTGGCGGTGGTGGCACTGGTGGGGCGTTATACGGACCGCACCTGCGAGTTGGCGGAGGCCCTCAGCTATGTGACGGTGCCGGGCCGGTTCGAGGTGCTGCCGGACGTGATGCCGGGATGTACCGTGGTGCTGGATTTTGCCCATAACTCCATCAGCATGAACGCCCTGCTGCAAACGGCCCGCAGCTACGATCCGGCTCGCATCATCGCCGTGTTCGGCACCGGCGGCCGCACCAGAGTGCGCCGCCACCAGCTGGGGGAGGCAGTGGCCAAGGGGGCCGATTTGGCCATTATTACCACCGACGACCCGGATCGGGACGACCCGGCGGAGGTCATTGCGGACATTGCCACCTGCTTCGGCCCCGGCAGCTGCCCCCATGTGGGGATTGTGGACCGCCGGGAGGCGGTGCGCTATGCGCTGGAGCAGCTGTGTCCCGGCGATATGCTGCTGCTATGCGGCAAGGGCCGGGAGGGCTACCAGCTGGTGCAGGGGAAGAAGATCCCCTACGACGAAGAGGAGACGGTCCGCTCCTGCGCCCGTGAGCTGCTGGAGTCCCGCCCACAGGCCCTGTGACCGGGATAAGGAAGGCTTCCTACAAGATAAAAAGAGACGGTGCGGCATAGCCGCACCGTCTCTTTTTATCGTTCCTGTTACTTTGTCAGCGTGGCGACCCACTGGCTGTACTTGGCCAGATTCTCGTCCCGCTCCGCCTCATCCTTGCCGATGGTGAGAAGGTAGACCTTGATCTTAGGCTCCGTGCCGGAGGGCCGCACCAGAATGGCGGTGCCGTCCGCCAGCTCATACCGCAGCACATTGCTGCCGGAGAGTTCCATAGCAGTCTTTTCACCGGTGTGGCAGTCGATGACGCTGCCGTCGGTGTAGTCCTTGCGGCGCAGCACCTCTACCCCGGCGATGTGGGTGGGGGGGGCGGCCCGCAGGGACTTCATCAGTGCCGCCATCTTCTCCAATCCGTCCAGACCCGGCATCACCAGATTGTGGGTCTTTTCGCCGTAGAAGCCGTACTTCCGGTACAGGGCCTCCAGCGCATCGAACAGGGTCATGCCCTGCACGGCATACCATGCCGCCATCTCCGTCAGGATCAGGGAGGCGGTAACGGCGTCCTTATCCCGGACATAGTCGCCCAGCATATAGCCATAGCTCTCCTCATAGCTCATGATCACATGGCCCAGCCCCTGAGACTCCAGCTGGTTCTTCTTCTCCGCCATGAACTTGAAGCCGGTGAAGGTATCGCAGCAGGTAACGCCGTTGGCCTCGGCCACCTTCCGGGCCATCTCCGTGGTGACGATGGTCTTGAGGAAGTAGGGATGCTCCGGCAGCTTGCCTGCCCGGCGCATGGCCCCGATGAGGTAATCCAGCATCAGAACGCCCGTCTGGTTGCCGGTGACGGGGATGAAGGAGCCGTCCCGGCTGCGGACCATGATGCCCACCCGGTCGCTGTCCGGGTCGGTGCCCAGAATGAAGTCGGCGCCCACCTTGTCCGCCAGCTGGATGGCCAGATAGAAGCCCTCCGGATTCTCCGGATTGGGGGAGACCACCGTGGGGAAGCTGCCGTCCAGCACCATCTGCTCCGGAACACAGTGCAGATGCTTCACGCCCAGACCCCGCAGAGCCTCCGGCACCAGCTTCCAGCCGCAGCCGTGGAAGGGGGTATAGACCATATGGAAGGTATCGGCCACCTTGGCCATGGACTCCCGGTCGTTGACCATGGCCATGACGTGGGACATGAACCGTTCGTCCGTCTCGGCGCCCATGATCTCGATGAGGCCTTGGGCCTTGGCATCGTCAAACTCCATCCGGCGGATGCCGGTGAAAATGTCGATCTGCTCCAGCTCACGGGCAATGGCGGCAGCGTGCTGGGGCGGCAGTTGGGCGCCGTCGGACCAGTAGACCTTATAGCCGTTATACTCCTTAGGATTGTGGCTGGCGGTGACATTGATGCCCGCCTGACAGCCGTATTCCCGCACGGCGAAGCTCAGCTCCGGCGTGGGCCGCAGCGACTCGAAGATACGCACATGGATGCCGTTGGCGGCGCAGACCTCTGCGGCGGCTCTGGCAAACTCCATAGAGTGGTTGCGACAGTCCATGCACAGGGCCACGCCCCGGCGCTTGGCCTCCTCGCCCTCAGCGCAGATGACGTTGGCAAAGCCCTGAGTGGCCCAGCGGATGACGTGGATGTTCATCTGGTGCAGGCCCACCTTCATGGTGCCACGCAGACCGGCGGTACCGAATTCCAGCGGCCCATAGAACCGCTCCCGGATCTCCTTCTCATCGTCCCGGATGCTCTCCAGCTCGGCGTGCTCCTGCTCGCTCAGGGCAGGGGATGCCAGCCACTTTTCGTATTCCTGCATATAAGACATGATGGATGCTCCTTTCGGTTTACTCGTCTGCCTCGTTGGGCATGGGCATGGAGGCCAGCAGATTCTGGGCGTCCTCCGCCATGGAGGCCGGGACGTACAATCCCACGCCGAAGCCGGAGAAGCCGTTGATGACCTTTCCGGCGCCGCCCTCCTTGTCGTAGTATTTGAAACATGGGATCCCGTAAGCCGTCAGCAGGGAGATGGTCACGTCTGCGTCGGCAGGGGAATCGAAGGTGTGGGCAAGCAGGACCGCCTGCTCCCGCTCACCGTTTTCGTCAGTGGGCCAAGCGGGGATATTGGGGGAGATACCCCAGTAACTCAGTTCCATGGATAGGCCTCCTTTATATATGTCCTTGTATTATATCACGAATTTTCTTAAAAGGGAAGTGTTTCATTTGTGATATTTTGTTCCGGCGGAGATTTGATACGCCCGATAGATCTGCTCCAGCAGCATGATCCGGGCCAGATGGTGGGGGAAGGTCATGGGGGACATGGACAGCCGCCAGTCCGCCTGCCGCTTCAGGCTCTCGTCCAGCCCTACGCTGCCGCCGATGAGGAAGGTCAGCTGCGTCTTACCGGCCACGGCCAGTTCCTCCATCCGACGGCTCAGCTCCACGCTGGAACAGGGCTTTCCCTCGATGCACAAGGCGATGACTGCCCCGCCCTTGGGGAGCCTTTCCCGGATGGCCACCGCCTCCGCCGCCAGCGCCCGCTGTACCTCCGCCGGGGAGGGAGACTCCGGCAGACGGCTCTCCGGCAGCTCCACCAGCTCCAGCTTGCAGAAGCGCTGGAGCCGCTTGACGTACTCCGCTGCCGCCTCCAGATAGAATTTCTCCTTCAGCTTGCCTACGCACAGCACCGTCACTCGCTGCATACCGGCACCTCCATCCCATAGGGGAGACTGACCTCGCTGCGGGGGGCCACCTCCAGCAGTACCTCCGCCTCCACCGTATTCAGGCGTCGCTGCACCGTGTCCCAAGCCCGCTGGGGGGTGTTGTTCTCCCGGCTCAGGTGGGCCAGAATGATGCACCGTGTGCCGCACCGGGCCATTCGGGCGGCGAACTCCGCCGCTGCATCGTTGGACAGATGCCCCTCGTCCCCCAGGATGCGGGCCTTCAGGGAATAGGGATACGGCCCGCTGCGGAGCCACTCCACGTCGTGGTTGCTCTCCAGCACCAGCGTATCCACCCCCGCCAGAGCGGCTTCCGCCTCCGGGGTCACAAAGCCCGTATCCGTGAGAAAGCCCACGGCGGCGCTGCCGTCCACCCGATAGTCCACGCTCTGGGCGGCGTCATGGGAGGTGCGGAACACCGTCACCCGGCAGTCTCCCACGGAAAACACCGTCCCCGGCTCCACCGGGCGCAGCAGGGACTCAATGCCGGCGATGCGGTAGGCCAGCTGCCGGGCGGTGCCGGGACTTGTGTAAATGGGGATGCGGTGGTGCTTCACCATGGTTTGCAGGCCGCTGATGTGATCCGAATGCTCGTGGGTAATAAGTACGCCGTCCACGTCCGCCATGGTCAGCCCCAGCTGCAAAAGCCCCGCCTTGATGCGGCGTGTGGAAATTCCGGCGTCCAGCAGCAGATGCACGCCCCCGTCCGACAGCAGCAGGCAGTTCCCTTCGGAGCCGCTGGCCAGTGTATGTATGGTCATCAATGTGTTTTTCCTCGCAATAAACCGACTACCGCCGCAGACTGCCAACAGCCTGCGGCGGAAAGCTTATGTCCTATCAGCAGATGTGAGCCTCGGTCTCCTCCGGCTCCGGAATCTCCTCTACCCGGATATCGGCGCCCAGCTGGCGGAGCTTGCCCACCAGATCCTCGTAGCCACGCTCGATATACTGTACCTGCGTCAACTCCGTTTCGCCCTGAGCGGCCAGACCGGCGATGACCAGAGCCGCACCGGCCCGTAGATCACAGGCCTGCACCGGCGCACCGGTGAGTTGTGTGACGCCCTCCACCACAGCCACCCGGCCGTCCACTTGGATCTGAGCGCCCATGCGCCGCAGTTCCTCCACATACTTGAAGCGGTTGTTCCATACGCCCTCCGTCACCAGACTGGTGCCTTGGGCCAGACACAGCGCCACCGTGATCTGGGGCTGCATATCCGTGGGGAAGCCGGGGTAGGGGAGGGTCTTGACGTTGGCCCGCTGCAGCGGCCCGCTGCGGCGGATGAGCATGGTGTCGTCCTGCTCCTCCACCGTGACGCCCATTTCCATAAGCTTGGCGGAGATGCAGTCCATGTGCTTGGGAATGATGTTGCGGATCAGCAGCTGTCCGCCTGTGGCGGCCACAGCGGCCATATAGGTACCCGCCTCGATCTGGTCGGGGATGATGCAGTAGGTGCCGCCGCTGAGGCGCTCCACGCCCTTGATGCGGATGGAGTCCGTACCGGCACCCTTGATGTCGGCGCCCATGGAGTTGAGGAAGTTGGCCAGATCTACGATGTGAGGCTCCTTGGCGGCGTTTTCGATGGTGGTGGTGCCGTCGGCCAGCACGGCGGCCATCATGATGTTCATCGTGGCGCCCACGGATACCACATCCATGTAGACGTTGGCACCGGAGAGCCGGCCGCCCCTGGCTGCGGCATGGACGAAGTTGCCCTCCGTCACCTCGGCACCCATGGCCCGGAAGCCCTTGACGTGCTGGTCAATGGGCCGCACGCCGAAGTTGCAGCCGCCGGGCATGGCCACGGTGGCCTCACCGAAGCGGCCCAGCAGCGCGCCCAGCAGATAGTAGGACGCCCGGATGCGCCGTGCCATATCATAGGAGGGATGGGTGCTGCGGACGGTGCGGCAGTCGATCTCCACGGCGTGCTGATTCAGCACCCGCACCCGTGCGCCCAGCTCATCCAGAATGGAGAAAAACAGGGTCACGTCGCTGATTTGGGGGATGTTCTCGATGCGGCATACGCCGTCCACCAGCAGGGCGGCAGGGATGATGGCAACGGCGGCGTTCTTGGCACCGCTGATCGTGACCTCACCAAACAGGGGACGGCCACCGTGAATGATATACTTGTTCAAAACAGGCATCCTCTCTTTTTACATATAGCCGGGACAAGGGTAGCTTGCCCGGAGACGGTAAGCTTCATACGGCCGGGGCCGGAAGCGTTTTAACATAAGGATACCCTCGGCTTTTCACGAGGGATACATAACATAGTATACCACAATTTTTTCTAAAAGCAATGACAAAGACATTACAGAGCGAAAAAATCTGACGGAAAATTTCGCTCCGCAATGTCTTTTTTGCTACCGTTTTGTTCTTTTCCCGTCAGCCCAGCCAACGAAAATGTCCTGTCACCGTCATGCGGGGGATGTCGTTGCGCTCCACCGCCTCGTCGATGGGGTTTCCGTGGTGGATCAGGAAGGGGATACCCTGCCGGTTCCGCCGATCCGAGCACAGCCCGATATGAACCCGATCACCGAACACCACGATGTCCCCCGGCTGCCACTGCTGCCCATCCGACAGGTCGCAGGTCAGCACCTGCGCATGGCGGCGGAAGAAGGTATCCAAGGTGTTGACCCGGCGGAAGTCGATATTGGAGTCGGGGGTGGTGATGTGGGGATACGCCTCCGGACAGGCGGCGATGTCCGCATCCACCAGCGCCTTCAGGTCATAGCCTGCCGCCTGAAGAGCCTGCCAGATGACGTCGGTGCAGACGCCCAGTCCGTCGTCGGGATAGCCCCCGGCATAGTACTTGCTCTGATAGTGGGGATCCGTGGCGATGTAGGCCCGTGCGCCCAGCACCACATCCGTCCAATCGTCCACGCCGTCGCCGTCGGCGTCGTTGGGGCTTTGCAGGTCCGTCAGTCCCAGCTGTCGGGCGGTATAGGACCGCTGCGGTCCGAAGCGCCACAGGGTATAGCCCGCCGCCAGCACCGGGATCATCAGCAGCCACAGCCACCGAAGGTGCCGCCGTCTGCGGCCTGAGTATCGCTTTTCCATCCGTCATCCCTCCTTGTTGGGGAGAAGTATACCAGACGTCTGGCGAAAAATCCATTACATTTCCGTCACCGACAGCTGCTCCGGGGAAAAGTGCAGCCGGAAGGAATTGCGGTAGAACTCGATGAGCCCCTCCTGCTGGAGCCTGCTCAGCTCACGGGACAGGGCGCTGCGGTTCACCGCCAGATACGCCGCCATCTCCTCACGGGACAGGGAGAGCCGGAAGCAGTCGGATCCCTGACGGCTGCGGCAGTCTTGCAAATACAGCAGCACCCGCCGCCGCAGGCTTGGCTCGGAGAGATAGGTGACCCGGTGCCGCATCTGCCAGAACTTCTGGGCCGATTCCCGCAGCAGATTCATCCGCAGCCGGGCATGGCCCTCACAGTGGCGCTCACAGCCCTCCATGATCCGCTCCAGCGGCAAAAACAGCACCTCCGCCCCCTCCGGGGAGAGCACCGATACCGGGCTTGCCTCGCCTGCTGCCATGAGCATTTCCCCGAACACGCCCCCGGCGGTGTGGCGGGCCACCAGCTGCATGGCCCCGTCCTCCCGGTACTGTACGGCGTCCACGGCCCCCTGCA
>QWCE01008905.1_pt1 | contig 10323 bp, 14 predicted proteins | sample 1972531 | NCBI WGS metagenome assembly QWCE01 (sample SAMN09866716, study PRJNA288562) | Human gut metagenome isolate term4_stool, whole genome shotgun sequencing... | reverse complement strand
AGCCCCCGGAGCTGGGCGACTTATGAGCCGGAGCAAGAAATGGCGTCTGGAATGGGCGTTCTTCCTGGGCGAGAACGGCAGACGCCAGTATAACAAGCTCTGCAAGGGCTGTGTCCATCCCTGCAAGCAGAGTTTCCGGGCGGTGGTGCTGTCCTGTCCGCACTATCTTTCCCGCCGCTCCCAAAAACGCAGAAATTAGGGTCCAAAACGGGTCAAGGAACCGACTGTGGCGGCTTTTCCGTGTAAGGGCAGTATGATTTCCCATGTAGGGCCACCTCACTGATGTGGGGTGCGAAGTAAGGACGATTTCAACACTTAAAGTAGGAGCAACCCCTCTGGCTTGAGCTAAAGGGGTTGCTCCTATTATTTTTTGCCTCAAAATTTATTCGCTAATAGCGAAATTATATCTTGACTTATGGATAAAAATTTGTTACCATAGTATTGCAGCGAAGAGTAGAGCGGATGTTCTACTGGTCGTCTCCCCCAAATTGGAGTGCGTCAGCACTCGCGGAACATCTTAACGGTGTTCTACCCCACGGGGGCGGCACACGGCTTGACCCCCGATGCGCCGTCGCCCGGCATGGCCCAAGCCGGGAGCTTGGGCCATGCCCAAAGGAATTAGATGGGTTGCCCTGTATGCACCAACTCTTTCCCGGGAGGGAGCCACACCAACTATACTTCGTGGTTCTCGAAAGAGGTATGTTATGCAAAAGCATAAGAAATCGCTGTTCATGCAGGACAGTCCCGGCAACTCGTCGGTCCCCCGGACTTCTCACCGTTTCAAGTTCAAGCGTAAATGGCGCAAGACCGTATTCCGGTTAGCGTTTAAGGCGCTTGAAGTGCTGCTGGTGGTTTTACAAATCATCCAGTGCTTTTGTGAGATGTTCAAGAAGTAAGACGAGGTGGTGCAGCAAACGGGAAGCCCATCTAATTTTTGTTTATTAGCCCAAGCGGCTTTGTATTATAGATTGAATCTAAATAGCTGGGAGGTGGCGAGCATGATTGGAGATGTGTTGAAGCGTACGCGTATCATTTATGGATATAAGGCCAGTGAAATGAGTTCAGAACTTGGCATCTCTGCGAGTTACCTTTCGGAAATTGAAAACAACAAAAAGCAACCATCTTTGGACTTACTCCAAAAATATGCTGATATTTACGGTATCCGATTATCTTCTTTGATATTACTTTCTGAAAACATGGATGAAGCAGAGAAGTCTGGCAAAGGAACTGCCTTTGTCAGAAACATGATGGCACACTTGATACAAAGTATGTCTGCGGCAGCAGGTGATCCAGATGAAGAATAAAGCGCCGATTAGAAAATATGACATAACTCAATGTGCTCTTTATAAATGCCGGACGAAAAAGCGTCTTGAACATCTTCTGTGTCTTGAGCCCGGCGGCCTCAAAATAATTGATAGTATCATCAGGTATCACAAATTTGAAATCGACAAAAAGCATTCTGATGAAAAAAGGGAAATAACTGCTCCGGATAAGATACTTAAAGCTATCCAGCGCAGAATCCTTTACCTGCTTCACCGGGTCATCCGGCCTGAATGGCTTATCTCTGGAGAAAAACAAAAATGTTATATAGACAATGGAAAGGCACATCTCGATGGAAAATATGTTCTGACTGTTGATATTAAAAAGTTCTATGATAACTGCACGCGAGAACCTGTGTACCAGTTTTTTGTGCAGAAATTGAAAACTTCCCCGGATGTGGCTAAAAAACTAACTGACATCATAACATACAATGGTGGCATCCCAACCGGGTGTCCAACAAGTCAGATTATGGCTTTCTATGCTTATTCTGATATGTTTTCAGAAATCGCTGATTTGGCGAAACAATGCGGTTGCAAATTCACTTTGTATGTGGATGATATGACCTTCTCTAGTACAAAGCCTTTTTCTCCCAATCAGTTGAGGCAAATGATTGATTGTGTGCTGAGAAAATATGGTCACAAGCCTAAATATCCCAAAGTAAAGTATTATGGTCCATCTGACTACAAACCAATTACAGGAACGGTAGTCACGCCTGAACAGTCCCTTGCTGTACCTAATGGGCTTCAAAATACCATATATAATGCGTTTCAGACGCTGAAGCCCCTTATTGGTCCTGAAACCTGTTCTGAAGAAGATGCAAAACAAATTCTTTCATTAAAAGGACAGATACAGGCCGCCCGCAATATCGAAGAAGGAAAGTTTCCTGAAATTGGACGGTTAACGAGCCAAATCAAGGTACCAGATGTTCAATCTGCATCAAATCAAAAAAGACAGATTCGCAGACACAACAAGAAAATTCGTATAAAACAACGAGCAGCTACTAAGTAAGTGCGAGAGCGCCGCCTTCGGCTTAGACCGAGGGTGACGCTCTCGTTTCTTTTTTGTTCCTTTTATCTCTTTCAATTAGATTCGGATAGGACAGGAGGGATTTATAGTTGTAGTAGGCGCTGTGGGAATGTGTGTAAACGGCCAGAGGGGCGGAGCTGTGGGAAACGGTGTTTGCGGGCTGTGGGAAAGCGAGCAGCTTTTCCAGCGGGCCGTGAATATCTGTTTTCCATCGGCAGAGCGGCCGTTTTCCACATTTCCATAGTGCTATTCTGGAATATAGGAAGTTCCTCTTGCTGTAATCAGTCGATAGATGGTCAAGGGAATATACCAGGCAGCCACCAGCAGCCGCCAGACCAGGACAAAACCGCCGATCACTCCACCAATAATAAAGTTCAGCAGGAACAGCGGAAGAGCGGTTCCCAAAGAGCCGCCCGGCACGATCCAGGCAAACATCCGAGGGATGCCAAAAGGCAGGCCGCAAAGGATGAACAGCCATACATAGTCGGTGACTCCATCTTTTGTGTAGGCGGATTTGAAAATGCAGTACAGCAAAGCCGCCACCGCCACGGGCAGCACGCTCTTTTTGAAAAACTCTTTGATTACTTCGGATTTCGTCACAGTCAGCACCTCCATTCCTGGTTCCATTATATCAGCCGGATAACCATGCGCCCAGGGGTTTTGCAAAGACTGGTAAAAAGCGCCCAATCCCTGTTACTCCAAGTCGTTGCTCCGCTGCCGCTGCTGTTCCTGTTCCTTCGGCCTTTCTAGTAGGGCGTCCACATTCTGGCGGAGGGTATCATATTCCGTTTCTTCCCGTTGTATCTTCCGAAGTTCCGTTTGCAGGGCGGTCTTGCGGGCGGAGAGTCCGTCCAGTTCTGCTTTCAGCTTATCAGAGGAAGGAAGTTTGGCGAGTCCGGCTTTCTTGATCTCCCTGGCTGCTGCCTCGAACAAGATAATCTCGCTCTCGAAGCCACGCAGAAATTTTTCCTTGTCCTTTGATGCCTTGTATCGGTCATAGACGGGCTTCAGTTTGCGGTAGGTGTCGATCTGTTTTCCCAGGAGGACAAGATCAGTGATCCGCTGTTCCATATCCCGCAGGCTCTCTCTGGTGCGGATGGAGGCGGCGGCAACAGCGTCGCACCGTTCCTCCAATTCCTCATAGCTACCGATACCGTGTTCAGCGAGGAAGTTCATGGTGGCGGCTGCCCGTTTCAGATTCTCAATGGTGGCCCACCGCTGGTATCCGGCGCTCTGCTGGGCTTTGATGTTGTTCTGAATGTCAATGAGCAGGCTGACCGTCCCACTGCGCTGCTGGGGCTGTCTGGAGGGACGGGGGCCTCCGGCAATGCGGGAGACAACGGCTTCTTCCTTTTGTAATCGGCGCCCAGAGTTTTGAGCCGTGTAAACCGCTCCTGATCCGGCGCCCTGGCGGAGATATACTTTCCGCGCTTGATCTCGTATCCTTCCCGCTGCAAGCGGGCAAGCAAATCTTCCAGGCTGGAGGATGCGGGTATCCGCCGGTCGATGGCGGCTTTCAGCTGTGCCTTGTAGCTGGTGCCGTTCTGTGCGGCCTGATGCTCAATGTAGCACTTGCCCTTGTCCCGACCGGGGACGATGACGGACAGGCCGTGTTCTCTGCACAGCCGGTCACTGGTCCGGCGTATTTCGTGATAGCTACGCTTATTGGAATGGTAGTGCTTATGGTCGGTGAAGCTGACCGCATTGAAGATCAGATGATTATGAATATGCCCCTTATCAATATGGGTGGTAAGTACAAACTCGTACTTGCCACCCAATATTTCTTTTGCCAACTGCAGCCCAATCTCATGGGCTTCTGCGGCGGAGACCTCTCCAGGCTCAAAGGCTTGGATCAGGTGGCGGCCCAGGTGCGTGCCCTTGTCGATGGAATGGCGGCGTGTCCATTCAAATTCAATGTCGGCGGTCTCAGCAGCGCAGCCGAAGGAGGATACAAGCAGCTTCCCGTCCGTCTTGTCGGAATTGCAGATATAGTCAATGGCGGCTTTCAGCGTTGACTTAATAGGATGCGTCTTTGTAACTGCCATATCTGATCCAGCCTTTCCCGGATTTCCTCCATGTCAGCCTGATAGGTGGAGCCTTCGGCGTTGACCCGTTTGGCGATTTGGTTGATGTTCCGGCCAATGGCGGACAGGAGCTTGTTCATCTCCTTGATGTCCTTGGTGTCCACATAGATGATATATCCGTCAATCGCCATCTTCCGCAGGTAGGCACCGATCCTTTTTGTTTGGAGCTGGGCCATTTTCTGCTCGATTAGGGTGCGTTCTTCCGCTGTTACCGGGCAGCGCAGTATGATGGGGCGTTTTCGATTTACCATAGGGCGACACCGTCCTTTCTGCATAAGGGTTTGGGAGTATCCCAACAAGCAATTTTGTGTTTAGGGGCAAGGGGTTCCCTAAAGCAAAAATTCGCAAGTGTGGCCACACTTGCTGTGCTTGCTCTACGCTCCTCCCCCCGTAAATACAATGCCGGAAATACCTTCGTCTGCCCGCAAAATCCCGGATTTTTCAAAAAGAAAAGGGCGGCAGAGCCGCCCTAGGAAAACGAAAACAGAGGGTGCTCACACACCCTCCGTTTCTTTCGCTGATTGTTTAATTTTCAGCGCTCCGTCGATTGCGCCCTCAATGACTGGTAAATAGTGCTCCGGACAAAGCCTCAGTTTGTGGCTGACACACTGCCGCTGTGCGCTTTCCTCCCGCATGACCTCTGGATTAAGGTATCGTTCCACGGGAAGTCCGCACACTTTGATAAGCTGTATGATAACCGGCAGAGCGGGAATCGTATCCTCGTTCTCGATATTTGCGAGATACCGGGAGTCGATGTCGATGATTTCCGCCAATGCCCTGCGCGACAGATGCTTTGCGTTCCGTGCGGCTTTTACATCGGCACCGAAAGTTTCAAAACCGGGGCAATCTTCAATGTTCGCCATATAGCATCACCCACTTACATTGTATATTTCATACTTTGCCCGTGGAATGTTGCAATATGCTATATATCTACATTTTATAATTCATAATCTGGGGTTGCGCACCTAGTTTATCAGATACCAAGCAGCTTTCAACAGTTGGTCATTACAATATTGCATGAATCAAACTCTCAGTACCTGCAATTTCTGCTTCAACAATATATTTAGTTCGTTCAATATTAGCTTTTGCAATGGAAGGTATGTCGTCTTTTATGACTGTTATCTGCTGCTCAATTCCCTCAAGATAGCTATTTAATATTTTCAAACGCTGTGAAAGCAGACTTTGCGGATCATCTAACGCATCAATAAAAAATGCGGCAATCGAGAAAATGTTGGTATCATAGTCGAAGGACAAAATTGATTGCTGTAATGTTGCCACAAATTCTTGTTTCCCTTTGTCTGTAAGCGAGTAAATCGTCTTGTCGGGCATATTTCCATCCTTTTCAACGCTGCCATAAATATATTCTTTTTTCTCTAAGACTTTTAGTGTAGCGTAGACTGTCGAATTGGCGATGTTGTACCAACGATGAACATTCATGATTTGTAGTTGCTTGATAATTTCATATGGATTAAGCGGTCTTTGATTGATCAGACCCAATAACATAGTAGCAGATTTCGAGAGCATAACGCATACCCCTTGACTTTAGTTTTAAGTTGTAGTACTCTATATATAGAGTACTACAACATTATATTATAACTGTACCACAGTTATAATCAAAATACAAGGGGGAGTAAAATGCCGCAACTAAATAAGGGTGGAAAATATGTATTTGGACTTTCTGCCATCAGCAATAGGCGAGAAATACTTTTTCCGGCAGAGACTCTTGAACAATATCCCGTTCAAAAAGAAGGACGCATTATTATTTTCACGGGGAGCAAAATCACGGGCGGATTTTGCGTGACCAGCAAACAATTACTTGGGCAATCAAAATTGAAGCATATATTAGATGATTGTCCCGCATTGTCACAGTACACGATTGATGAAGGAGAATTCGTTCGCTATAAAGGACGAGGCTATACTTGGCTGCATATTTCTCAAAACGGTGTTGTGAGGCTGCCCGAAAACACGATGCGATATTTGAATCTTTCCTGTGGGGATATTCTCATGTCGATTAAAAGCAGTGACATCGCATTTACAATGGGAGCAAGAGGACCGCTTATGGACAAAGTACATTCTTACCCCGGTCATATCAAGGAATATCGGGTTACTTGCTGCGGGCAATAAGGATATGAGTCATATTGAGTGGGTATTATGTCCTGTCTGCGGCAGTAAAACACGATTAAGAATCCGCAGCGATACCATTCTTGAAAATTTCCCATTGTTTTGTCCCAAATGCAAGCATGAAACTTTAATCGCAGTTCGACAACTAAATCTATCCATCGTGCAAGAGCCAGACGCTAAGACGCAGAGCCGATAACACAGAGAAAAAACTCCGATGTTATCGGCTCTGTTTTCACTTTTTCTGTGATTCCCTCGGTGGAAGAAAAGGAAAATGCTACGGGGTAGATGGCTTAATAAGAGGGCCAACGAAAAAAGTTTTGAAGTTCATTTTTGGTCAGTTGCCTTGACTTTTGCTATCATTAATAGTACTATTGATAATAGTAAAGGTGGAGGTGTCGTTATGTCATCAATCGATTTAGTTATACTTGGCATTGTTTTGGAGAAACCCCAAAGCGCCTATGACATTCAAAAGGATGTGGAGTACCACCATCTTTCTCGCTGGACAAAAATAAGTGTACCTTCTATTTATAGAAAAGTACTCCAGCTGAGCGATAAGGGCTATCTTCAAAGCGATATTGTCAAGCGTTGGAGCTGGTTTCGACTTTGCGCCGGAGCATACAGTCCTCGGCTGAATCGAACGAGGGCTATGCGCGGGAATTTGCAGACATTCCTTTGTTTGGGAGAACGATTTTTGAGCAGAAGCAGCTTCTCTATCGAGCCCTTCTGGAATGGCTGGATCACTTTGAAGGGCAGTTCTTAGAAGAATGAGTACAGGCCCCCAAAGCAGTTTGACCATCCTGTTCGAAGCTCCGTTTGGGCTGCCTTTTGTCAAGATAAAAAATCAAGATGCTGCTGCAAATTCAAAAGTTACCGGCTTTCGCTTCTTTTTGGATGATTTTTCGCATTTGAGTATCCAATGTGCTCTTTGCGTTCGGATTGAAAAAGATGTTGACGTTGTAAGTTGTGTTTCTGACTCGCATGGTCAACAGTCCGTCAGAGGGGCGATGTTCGGTCAATGTGATAGTTTTGCTCATTTGCGCTTCTCCTTTTACAATGTGTGTTCAGTTGCCTTTTGCTGGGGCTGTAATTTTTTCTGTTCAAGTGCTGCCTTGCTATCGTTCAACTTCTTCAGCACCGATTCCTTTTCCGGCATCTTGCCGCCCGGTGCAGAAAGCTGCTGCTTATTCAGCACAAGGTCGATATACTTGCGGATATTTTTCAGTGCGGAGATATCCGGCTGCAAGGTTTCCAGTTGGGTGCGCAGCTCTGCGCTGCTGGATTGCAGCGCAGAAAATCCGGCATCCAATGCCGAAAAATCCACCGCTGTGCTGCCGTTCAGCTTCATCAGAGTGCGGACAGCTTTGTTGAAGGTGTCCAGCTCCTCCTTGTGCTGGGCGGCATAAGCGTCCTTGATCAGCTTGAAGTTCTTCTTAATAAAGGCATCATGGATTGGCTTCAGCTTGGCGTGGACAGCGGCAGCGTCTTTAATCTGGGCGATTGCCCGCATACGGTTTTCGTTCTGCTTCAACTGTCTGCGGAGAGGGGCGGCAGTCTGGTTCAGGTTAGAAATTGCGGTATCCAAATCCTCGATGGTGTTCAGAGAATGGGCTTTCAGATAATCAACAGCCTGCATGATTTCGGCAAGGTCACGGGCGGTACATTTTATCTGCGCCCTACTCGACCAGTTGCTGCGCTGCTCGTTGCGGAGATTGAAGTAATCCGCCAGCAGGTCGGACAGCGTGGGTTCCTTTGCCTTTTCCAGAGCGTCCAGAAGAATCTGTTTCTTTTCGGTCAGGTCTGCGATCCAGCGTTGCAGACCACGGATGGTGCTGCGGATGGACTGCATCAGGCTGTTGGCGGCTCGAATATCCCGGTTGAGGTTTCCGAGAAAGGTTTCAATTCCTCGTTTTTCCATCTGGTGTGCGGCAGGGCCGAGATGGACGGTCGGAATCTGCTGCACTCCCTGCCGCTCGAATGAGCGGAGGTCAACACGTTCCGGTCTGCCAGCGGCTTCAAGGTAACGGTTGGTAACAACTTCCCAACTGTGCCGCCAGACCTCGGCATACTTCTGGTCGTTCCAGTCCACCGTGTTTTCCTTGTGGCACTTCCAGTTGCCAGAGGGGAGCCGGATGCGCTCACCGTTTTCGTCAAGGTCGTACACTTTTCTGGCTTTCGGAAGCCACTTGCCGTGTTCATCCATTGCCCGGAGCGTCAGCAGAATGTGGGCGTGTGGGTTGCCATCGCCCTTGTCATGGATGGCGAAGTCAGCAACCATGCCTTTGGAAACGAACTGCTCGTTGCAAAATTCTTTGAGCATGGGAAGGTACTGGTCTTTCGGAACTTCTCTCGGAAGTGCCAGCACGATGCGGCGGGCAAGCTGTGAGTTCCATTGATTCTCCACGGCTTCTACTGCGTTCCAGAGCGTGGCACGGTCTGCATATCCGGGCGGCGCATGGAGCGGCAGCATGATCTCGGCATGGACGAGTTCTTTCTTCTTGTTGTAGAATTTTGTTTTCTGGTCGTACTCGCTGAACAGTCGCTCGCCGCTCTGGTAAGCGACTCCGGCCACAGCAGACTGCCCTTGGCTGCGTTTTACGATGGAGATTTTGAAGTGCGGACACGGAATCGGAATCACCTCCTTGTGAGCATTTGAAACGTTCTCTTGTAAAAAATGTGGATTTATGATACTATTATCTTGGATAAGTAAACAGAAAGCTGGTGAGCCAATGTCGGAAAGAAAAACACAACAGGAACTGGATTTTGAACGGAAGCACGAAGAAGATTTGCAGCGGATTCGAGAGTTTCGTTTGATTGATGATGATTTTATGGCTGCGGTGTTTGAAGACCACGACTGCGCAGAGTTCTTGCTCCGAATCATTCTGAAGCGAGACGATTTGATTGTGCGAGAGGTTCATGGACAATACAGCATTAAAAATTTGCAGGGACGTTCGGTTCGGCTGGACATTCTGGCGGTAGACCGAAACAACCGTGCATACAATATTGAAGTCCAGCGCAGTGACCGGGGCGCCAGTGAAAAACGTGCTCGCTACAATAGCAGCTTGCTTGATGCAAATCTGACAGATTCCGGTGAGGAATACGATGCGTTGAATGAAACTTATGTCATCTTTATCACAGAAAACGATATTTTGAGGGCGGGGCTTCCGATTTATCATATTGACCGAACTGTTCAGGAAACCGGAATGATCTTTAATGATCAGGCTCATATCATCTATGTCAACTCGCAGATCAAGGATGAAACGGCGCTTGGTAAATTGATGCATGACTTTTTCTGTACCGATTCCAGCAAAATGTACTATCCCATTTTGGCCAATCGAGTATGGTACTTCAAAGAAAACGAGAAGGGAGTGGCAACTATGTGCAGAGCTATGGAAAAAATGCGGGACGAAACCGCTGCTGAGCAGAACATCAAAACTCTTTTGGTGTCTGTAAAGAACCTGATGAAAAACATGAATCTCAGCCCAGAACAGGCTATGGATGCCATGGGGATTTCTGAGGATGACCGTAAGATGTTACTGCAACGAATTTGATGCTCTTTTGATTGAACTTTATCCCTAAAAATTCAAAAGCCGACTAGGATTTTCCCAGTCGGCTTTTGTACTTTATATCGTGTTCTTCTGCAAAAAGATAGCTGCAAAGCAGCGCAAGGAAAATACAGTTTTCCTTGGGATGGAATCGGGCTGGCGCACAAACGCCAGCTTCGATTTCATCGAGCCGTCTGCAAGACCGCAATTTCACCGGAACGGTGTATAAT
>QWCE01006225.1_pt1 | contig 10328 bp, 10 predicted proteins | sample 1972531 | NCBI WGS metagenome assembly QWCE01 (sample SAMN09866716, study PRJNA288562) | Human gut metagenome isolate term4_stool, whole genome shotgun sequencing... | reverse complement strand
AAGTTTTTCGAGTTTTCTTTGAATTTCGATTCAGGAATTCAATCCTCCGAACATTCATTTTCGACTCTTGTCTTTCTCGAAAATCCCCATTTTATCGGGTTTTTTCGCCGCTCTCTCGCGACAGCTTGTTTATAATATCATAACCGTTCCCAAATGTCAACACATTTTTTCGGATTTTTTAAAATTTATTTTTGCATACTATATATAGACTTTACAGAGTAAATTTTGCCCACCTATATATGTAAACTTTCCATATCAACAAATCTCATTATAAACCATCAGCTTACCTTATCAACCGCATTAAGCATTTTATGATAGTAATCTTGCTTTGTTTCAGGAGTTAACTTTTCAACTGGAATTTCCTTTATAATAATCCTCTTGGCTTCATTAGAGTTTGAAACTTTACTCAAAGCCTGTGTATAGTTAAAATCATTTATTTTTGAGCTTTCTGCCTGCGAAACTATGGAAGTATCTTTTGTTGCTCTTTCATTATATGTACTATTTTTATCATTTGTAGCCGATATGGTTATAATTCCTGCTGAAGCTACTGTCGAAACTAAAAGGACTGCGAATAATGCTATAACTCTTTTTCTCATAAAAAAATCCCCCCTAATTAAATGTGTTGCTTTATTTATATTCTTTTATGAAATTAAAATATCCATCAACAAATGCCAATAAATATTTTACTCAAATATTAAATCGTCAAAGAAAAAAGTCAATATGCATTTTATAAAAATTTAAGCTTTTCTTACTGTTAAATTTGCTTTATATCGCAAAACATACTATAAACCTATAATTCCTTATAAATATATATGCTATTAAAAAACATATGCCCTCCGCAAAAATACATTATGAAAACTTAAAAAGTATAAAAGTATATTACAGTTAGTTACATAAAACCATTTTTACTTTAACATTTTTTCAAGAACATAACAATCTCTATACCTCAATTTTCAACAAAATGCTTGCTTATTTTCTATAAAATGTTATAATAAAACCGTATGCAACATACAATTATCATCTGAAAGGAGTAACGCATATGAATTATTCACATGAAGTTGAAAACATGTGTATCGTAACAAAAGGACCTCACCACGGTCCTGCCCCAATCCCTGAAGAAGGCAAGTGGGTTAAGTCCACACAAATTACCGACATCTCCGGTCTTTCACACGGTATCGGCTGGGGTGCACCTCAGCAGGGGGCATGTAAGCTTACCCTCAATGTAAAAGAGGGTATCGTAGAGGAAGCTCTTGTAGAAACAATCGGTTGCTCTGGTATGACTCATTCTGCTGCTATGGCTGCTGAAATTCTCCCAGGCAAGACTCTTCTCGAATGTCTTAACACAGACCTCGTTTGTGATGCTATCAACACTGCTATGAAGAACATCTTCGAGCAGCTCGTATACGGCAGAAGCCAGACAGCTTTCTCCGAAAACGGTCTTCCAATAGGTGCAGGTCTTGAGGACCTTGGTAAGGGTCTCCGCTCACAGGTTGGTACTATGTATAGCACAAAGGCTAAGGGCGTTCGTTATATGGAAATGGCAGAAGGCTATGTTCTTAAGACAGCTCTTGATGAGAATAACGAGGTTATCGGCTATCAGTTCGTTAAGCTCGGCAAAATGCTCGAAGACATCAGACACGGCGTATCCCCTGATGAAGCATACAAGAACAACATCGGTCAATACGGTCGTTTTGATGGCGCTGCTAAGTATATCGACCCACGTGAAGAATAATCAAGACTAAGGAGGACAGGCTTTTATGGCAAACGATGTAAAATTTGAAGGCAAGGAAAGAAGAATTGCCAAAATAGAAAAATGTCTCGCTGAGTATGGCATTGCTAGTCTTGAAGAGGCTCGTGAGCTATGTCTTAGCAAGGGTGTTGACGCCTACTCTATCGTTAAGGGCGTTCAGCCAATCGCTTTTGAAAACGCAGGCTGGGCTTATACTCTCGGCTGTGCTGTTGCTATTAAGAAAGGCGTTAAGTCCGCTTCTGAGGCTGCTGCAGCTATCGGTATCGGTCTTGAAGCTTTCTGTATTCCTGGCTCTGTTGCAGAACAGAGAAAGGTTGGCTTAGGCCACGGTAATCTTGGTGCTATGCTCCTCGAAGATAAGACAAAATGCTTCGCATTCCTTGCAGGTCACGAATCTTTCGCCGCTGCTGAGGGTGCTATCGGTATCGCAAGAACAGCTAACAAGGCTCGTAAAGAACCTCTTAAGGTTATCCTTAACGGTCTTGGCAAGGACGCTGCTTATATCATTTCCAGAATCAATGGTTTTACATATGTAAAGACTCAGTATGACTACTTCACAGGCGAGCTTAATATCGTTGAGGAGAGAGCTTTCTCTGAAGGCGAAAGAGCTGCTGTTCGTTGCTATGGTGCAGACGATGTTCGTGAAGGCGTTGCAATTATGGCTCACGAGGGCGTTGATGTTTCTATCACAGGTAACTCAACTAACCCAACTCGTTTCCAGCACCTTGTTGCAGGTACATATAAGAAGTGGGCTCTTGAAAACGGCAAGAAGTATTTCTCTGTTGCATCAGGTGGCGGCACAGGTCGTACACTTCACCCAGATAATATGGGTGCAGGTCCTGCTTCCTATGGTCTTACAGACTCTATGGGCCGTATGCACGGTGATGCTCAGTTTGCTGGTTCTTCATCAGTTCCTGCTCATGTTGAGATGATGGGACTTATCGGTATGGGTAACAACCCAATGGTTGGTGCTACTGTTGCTTGTGCTGTTGCTGTTTATGAGGGCTTGAACAAGTAAGTAGACAAGCCAAATATAGGCAATTTAAGTCAAAATTATATAAGATTTAAAAAATGCAATTTAAACACATCATATCGGAGTAAATCCTTTATGATGTGTTTATTCTTTTTTACGCAACATAATCCAATAAAGCCAGGTAAATTGATAGTTTTTTATGTTTAAAGCACATTGCTAAAGTATGATGATGTGTCTAATGTTTGGAGGGTTAGTTTATGCAAAGATTGAAGATGAAAATATATAATCTTACATTTGGAGAGTGTTGCGAGCTGTATATACAGGATTGTAAAGCACGTAATTTGAGAGCGGCAACAATTAGCCATTACAGGAGCAGTTATAAGCAGATATATAAATACTTTTCGCCTGATATGCCGATTGACGAGTTGACAATCGATAAATATAACAGTTATGTGATATATCTTAAAGAACATTTGTCAAATGATGTTAGCATCAATGCTTATTTGAGAGATTTAATAACAACATTGCATTACCTAATGGACAACGAGTATATGCCAACATTTAAAATGCAGAGTATAAAAGCTGACAAAGCGGCAAAGGAAACATACACAGATGCAGAATTAAAACTACTCTTAAAAAAGCCGAATATAAACAAATGCACTTTTATAGAGTTTGAAGCATGGGTTATAACTTGCTTGCTTTTTAGTACGGGCATACGACAACATAGCTTGATAGAGCTAAAAGTTAAAGATATAGATTTTGATAATTTAATTTTAAATGTGAGAGTAACAAAGACGCGCAAGCCGCTATTGATACCTCTTAATGTGTCAATGATTAATATATTAAAAAGTTTTTTAGTACATCGTCAATTTATAGATATAGATGATTGGCTGTTTTGCAATGTTTACGGCAAAAAACTTACAAAGTCAACGTCATATCATATGCTATATGAGCATAACCATAGACAAGGAGTTACAACAACGGGATTACATCGTTATAGGCATACTTTTGCAAAACAGTGGATATTAAACGGTGGCAGTGTTGTAACGTTATCAAAGCTATTAGGACATAGTAATTTAAATACAACGCAGAACTATATTAATCTCTTGGTTAGTGATATTTCAAAACAGGTTGAACAGATTGATTTATTAAATCAATTTGCAGATAAAAAATATATTAAAATGAGAGGTAAAACACAATGATTAAGTTTAACAAGAATGAGGACAACAAACAATTTATTAGCATCAGCATTGAGGACGGAACGGATGTTATAAAAGTATTTAACTATATATCCGCTCTCTATCCTGTTATTAAGAATAATCTGTACAAAATGGACAATGATGAGATTTTATTGAATCTTGAAAACGATGTGCATTATGATTTTTCTCTCAATGCTTTGCGTTCAACGGTTGCCAAAATAGCTAAGGCAAACACATATGTATTTTGCGTTTATATGCTTGAATCTACACAGCGGTATATTGGATAATTTATATCGAGCAAAGTACATAGCTTGACAAATTGCTTACACCATGGTATAATAATTACAATAAATAAGTTGCTAAAAATTGGAGGTGTAACAATGCCAGTTTTAATTTTACTCGGATTTCTTGTAGTTTGGATTATAGTAAGTTCGCATAAGGCTTGCAGTAAAAATACACATCCATATTCTCACGATGAGTTGAAACAAATGCTTGGGCAGATGGTCGGAAAATCTGAAAAGGATTGTAAGAAAATTTTAAAGCATTATAAAAAATAATTGTAAAACAGCACTTTTATTTACTTTTTAGCACTCAATAAAAAAAATGCTAATTTTTTTGAAAAACCTATTGACAAATAGCAAAAGTTGTGATATAATATGAATGTTATTGTTCAAAATACTGTGAGCAAACCAAATAAACTAAAATTAACAATCTTTACCGCTTTAAGTAGTACGGGTTAGTGCAAGAACTGTATGCCATAAAGCACAAGCGGAGCAATTTCCTAAGAACGGTTTAGGCTATGCTGATTGAATATAGGATTAGTCGATGTAGTTCGGCTAATAAAAAAAATTATTTTTTTAAGTCCGAGTTTTGATAAAAAACGGACTTAGAAATTTAGTTGACCTGTATTCGATTTTGCATAGCCTTTTTTGTTTTTTAATTTTACAATCCCACACAATGCGTGTTTACATAGATTAAGGCTTGGCTACTGAGTGTACATTAAGTAGACCGAACCACCTTGACAAAGCAATACATCAATATCAAAAAATTATAATCTGAAATGGAGTCAAAACGAATGAGAAACGATAGCAAAAACGAAAAAGAATGGATAACACTTAAAGAGGCTGCAAAATGTAGCATTTATTCAAAAAGACAAGTCCAAAAATTAGCCGAAAAAGGCAACCAACGCATAAGAACAAAAAAGACAGATGATGGCAAGCATATACTATTTAATAAGATTGATATACTTCAATACGCCGCTTCACATCCGAGAGATACTATACTAAATACAGTATGGGACGAGATAGAACCAATAGAAGGGGAAACTTTCAAAATGATATGCGGCTATGACTATAAATATTTTTTGAGTAATAAAAATCGTGTTATTGACTGTACCAATGGACAAGTTTTAACACCTCAACCGCACAAAGATACATACGGCAAAGAAACGGGATATAGCTATGTGACTTTAAGGCAAAACGGGAAAAACAAAAATGAAACAATACATAGATTAATAGGTAAGCTGCAATGCCCTAATGCTTTGAGAAAAAATATTTTTCATCATATAGATGGCGATAAATCCAACAATAAAGCAAGCAATATATTACCTGTGTGGCAGTGGCAACATGATGAATTACATAAGATTCTACCAAGGGGAACGAAGCTAAATAAATTAACAGAAGAAAATAGAAGTAAATACAATGAGATGGTTAAATTAATAAAGGCTGAGAACAAGCAAAAACTATACAAAATCCCGCATTTGGATTTTAAGCCAACAGATAAATATAATTACTATATGTATGTCACAAAAGAAGGCTTTAACCATTACAAAACACACAATAATGTGCCATTAACCTACATTATAATGGAGTGTGCAGAGTTAAAAAAAGTGAACCCTTGAACCAAAAAACTAAAAATAATTCCTTTCTAAAAAATAAAGGAAAAGGAGAACAATACACAAATTGAGCAATAATATTATAACAACAATTAATGAAAAACAATATCAAATAAATAAAACCACTGGCGAAGCCACTGAATTAATGACGGTAACACTTCCAATCGGTTCAAAATGGCAGACACCTAAACAACAAGCTGCTGTTAAACAGTGGAAAGAATATCAAGAAGCAAAAAAACTAAAACAACAATATATTAGCACTGTTAAAAGCAGATTAGGCAATTTTTATTTTATATTGACAGATAATGTATTTTTAGATGTTTCACCACAAACAGCAACAAGATTAATTATGTTATGTACCTATTTGAATTATTCTAATCAGTTTATGCGAACGAATAAAACTCCGATGGCAAAATCTGATATACAAACGATATTGAAATTATCCAAAACAGCAGTAAATAAATTTTGGAACGAAGTTAGAGACAAGTATATAATTGACCGCAACAACGGGCTATATATTAATAACAATGCTAATATTTTTAGAAATAAAATTCCTAAAAATAATCAATATTTGCAATATCAAAAGATATACATTAATACAGTACGAGCATTATATAAAGTCACGCATCCACGAAAACATAAACAACTCGGTTACATATTTAAATTGTTGCCTTATATCAACCTTGAATATAATATATTTTGTACAGATGCATTTGAACAAGAACTAAATCAAATAAAGCCATTGTCGATGGCTGATTTTTGCAAACTGATAAATTGTGATATTGGGCAGGCATCAAGATTACAAAAAGATTTAAAATCATTAACATTTGATTATCAGGGCAATCAAGAGCGTTTACTATCCTATGTTGATGATGGCAACAATACACCACATAGCAAAAAAATTTTTGTCAACCCACACATAATATATAATGGCTCGGATTATAAGCGGGTTGAAATATTAGGCATATTTTATAATACTGATAATAAATCAACTCGACATTTTGCGAACTCATGAAAATATTGAAAATTCAAGCGTAAACGCCCCTATTTTGAATAGTTACGGGAGATTTTAAGCAAAACCTCACTCGACATTTTGTGAACTAAAGAAAATGCTCAAAACCACGATAAATAGGGCATTTAAGGCACTTTTAATGAAAAGATTTCCTCTATTCTTATATATACGCAAGATAAATGTAAACATTATCAACAAAACAAAAAATGTGCTTTGCACGACAAGAACAATACCACGAAGCATAAGCGTAGTGTTATTGTTCGCTGTCAAGTAAATGTGATTATAATTTTTTTGGATTATAATAATACAAAATCGGATTTTAGATATACTTGATGTTAGGTGTATCTGCATATAAACAATCTAAACCATATGCTGAATTATAATTTTGTGTTGGTTTAACTCTTAATCCGCTCTCATTTGCTTGTAATTGCCCTTATTTCGTATTTATTCTTTTTTGATGAAGTTTATCTAAACATAATCAAAGTGTCTTATAGGGCATTGTAGAGCATTTTAGAAGCTATACAAAGTTGATGAGGAAAATAAGTTAACAGAATGATTCATTCTATCAAGTCAGAATAGAGAAGTAATTATCATCAACGAGAGCGGAATAAATGGTTATTATAAGGTGTTAGCCTTAATATTATTTCTATTGGTTTTCTTATATAAAAGGTTCATCATATCCAAGATAAATTATTTTACTTTATGGTTTATAAATATGCAAATAGAATTTAGCTACAGAAAGGACAAAAAAATGAAAAAATATATATGCTTAACTTGGCTTTTGAATTAACAAGACGTTGTAACTTGGCTTGCCGTTGGTGTGCAAGAGGTAATCCGCAGAATGTGGATATAACCAAGGAGATAATCAACAAGACATTAGACGAGATAGAGCCTTTTTATTTTTGCAATATAGAACTTACTGGCGGTGAGCCACAAATGAACCCAGATATGGTTTTATATTTTGCCAAACAAATTGCAAATAGGCATATTAAGACGGAAAAGGTAACTATACAAACAAACGGTACAATAAAAAATGATAAAGTAAAACAGGCGTTGATAATATTGTCAGATTATTTTGCAAATGTAAAAAATCAATCATGGATGGAGGAAATAAAAAAATTTAATTCCGAAGCAGAGGTTGTCGATGCCTATCCTAAGGCAACAAATAAAAATATTTTGGTAGCAGTTAGTACAGACGAGCATGACAACAAGGATACAATAGATGGCGTTTGCAAATTTTACGATATTGGACGAGATAATTGTATTGTGCAAAAGCAAACGGAGCATAAAGGTCATATAAATGGCAAAATAGGCACAATATTAATGGAGGGTTGCGCAGTAAAAAATTATATGTTGTTCACTAAAGACGAATTGCAGAACATAAGAATTATATATAACAAATATTGTGTCATTAAAGATAATTTCATTGAAAGCGACAATATCGCAATAAGTAAAACATTGACAGTGTCGGCAAACGGCAATGTATATGTAGGTAATATGACATCTTATGATAACGTGGATAGAGACTCAATGTTTAATATTATGGATTGCCATAACGATTTTTATGATAGAGTAGATAAATGGTGTTGGCAAAATCCAATTAGTTCAGTAGCAAATGCGGATATAGAAAAACACTTATCTTTACAATGGCAAAAGCCACATGGGATTTATGTTGACCCGCAAGAGGAGCACACTTTTAGTGCAGCGGCAGAACGAATTAAAATGCTTGCAGATATAATCAGGGAATGTCACCCTAAGTTCCCGTATCTGAAGCATTGGGAGTTAAGTTTATTAGCTACCTGTTTAATTTGCCTTAAGTTGAACAATACTACTGAACAAGCTATGTTTTTGCTGATTTGCGGCTTATTAGATGAAGATACAGTGCGGACTATTGACCGTCTCAAACTTCAAGATATTTTTGATACATTAATGTTAAGAAACTATCAAAGAAAATATAATTGTCAATAAAACAGATTGTATTCTATAATGCTTATAATTGCTGTGTAACGCTTTTAAGCCTAAGATAATGTATTTTATACTACTTAATAACAAAAATGCCTATAAGGTGCCTTAAAATTGATTTTAGAGTATATCGAGTTGGATATAAAACAAACTCTATATTTTTTATCAAATACGGTTAAATATTTAAAATTCAATGCCGAGGTTAACAGGGGAATATATTACATTTCTATTTTTACTTGTTTTTATGTAAAATATGTAATGTGTAGCATTTCACTCTCATGTTATAAAATAACATAAATTTTATATTGTTTTCCGCTCTCAGCATATTTTTTTACCGACCGAAAATGTAATTTTTTACATATTTTAAAATATAAACCCTCAATAATAGGGGATTTAGAAATAAAACAACATTCTACCGAACAACATTTGTAATTTAGTAAAGTTCCAAAAATTGAGAGTTTACAAAACTCACCGAAAAGCTACCGAAAAGTAAGATTTTATAAGGAATGATTTTTTATGAAAGACTACACAAACGCCATTGTATATAATGAGCTAATCAAAGGTAACAAAATTTATTATTTGGTTAAATCATTTGACGGACAAGTATTAAGAATTGAGCAACTCAAGACACAGCTTAAAGGCAATATTGATGAAGCAATTAATCTTAAAAAACTACACAACAAAAAATTAAGTATTGTTTATTATAGTTATGGTAGTTATAAAGAATAATTTTTTAGCGAGAGTGATATATAACACATTATGAGTTTTGCGGCATCATAAACAAGAGCGGAAATGTAATATACCCACCTTAATAAATCAGTATTAAATTTAATATATCAAAAAATTATATTAAAACTGTTGACTTTTAATTGATAATGAGGTATTATAACAGTATCAAAAGTAACGAACGTTAAATTTAATACAAAGGTGATTTTAATTATGACAACTCAAAACATTTTTGGCTATTGTAGAGTATCTACTCAAAGTCAATCTATTACAAGGCAAATTCGCAACATACTTGAAGCTTATCCGATGGCAATAATTTATCAAGAGGCATACACAGGAACAAAACTTTATGAACGTAAAGAGTTTAACAAATTGCTAAAAAGAGTTAAAAACGGCGATACGATTGTTTTTGACAGTGTTAGCCGTATGAGTCGCAATGCTGATGATGGAATAGCACTATATCTTGATTTATTCTATAAGGGCATTAATCTTGTATTTCTTAAAGAACACCACATTGATACTGAGACTTATAAATCAGCTTTATCAAATAACCTTTCTCTTATTGGTGATGATGTTGACGACATCTTAAAAGGCATTAATAGTTATTTAAAAAAATTAGCCACAAAACAAATAAGACTTGCATTTGAACAAGCAGAAAAAGAAGTTAAAGACCTACGCAAACGCACAGCAGAGGGCATAGAAACAGCAAGGCAAAACGGTAAACAAATAGGCGGCGTTAAAGGAGCCACCCTCAACATTAAAAAGAAAGCACCTGCAAAAGAAATAATTTTAAAGCATAGTAAAGACTTTTA
>QWCE01006221.1_pt1 | contig 10336 bp, 12 predicted proteins | sample 1972531 | NCBI WGS metagenome assembly QWCE01 (sample SAMN09866716, study PRJNA288562) | Human gut metagenome isolate term4_stool, whole genome shotgun sequencing... | reverse complement strand
AGCTGAATTACATTTTTCACAACTGATAATAAGAGGCGTGCCGGTATATGTATCATTGATGGCATTAACAATAACGGAATCTGTATCAGGTTCATACATACCAAACAGGTAACAAGGATTATTTTGTTTCATGGTGTTCTCCTTCCCACAGATACTTAGCACCATCAAGCAGGTCAATGATGGCTGTAAGCATATTGTTATAGTAGGTCTGTAGTTCTTGGATTTCATCGCTTGTGGGAAGATTGTTTAAAGTTTGATGTTCACAGTATTCAGTAAATGCTTTCTGCATGTCAAGCAGTTGCAGATACAGAGTATTCTAATAGTTTCTGCATTAATTTCGTAAGCTGGTTTATAGCCAGGGTGGGGTTGATATATTTTGTTTGTTTCAAAGTCACGTACCTTAAAAGATAAGGCAATATCATCCATATCCGTGCAAGGCATATTTTGATGAAAATCATTGACGGTATTGGCTAACGAAACACCTAATGAATCCATTATTTTTTGCTGATATTCTTTATTAAAACTTACATTGCTCTTGGATAATGCATCACATAATTTTGAAAACGATAATTTTGTATCAAATTTGATGGGATAGTACATGTGCAATTCGCCATAATTTAAATGTGTTATTTCTTTTTTGTTTTTTGCCATAATATTTGCCTTTTTAAGTAATTTACTCCTTCTTCGGTTTCCTCTTCCTCTTCACATAAGAGAAATCCGGAAATAAGTCTTTTAGCAACTCAGCAGTTTCTCCTGCCTTATCATCCTCATTCATATTCTGAACCAGTAGTTGGTCGTCATCATCAAGATTCAACGAAACAGTATATTCCTTATCCGGCTCTATTGGATTCATTGGAAACTTTATCTCTTTGAGATAATATTCTGTTTCGGTTATTTCGCCATCCTCTAGTTTATCTCGTAGGCGTGCCCAATACTCAACCATCTTCTTGAAGTTATCAAGGTCTTCCTGTGGGCGTGGTCCGGCACTTGGAAGCCGTTCTTCAAATTTGAAACATATTTCTCCGTCTTTCATAGTAGAGGTTTTTGGAATGGATTGGGAGAAGGTAAAGGATGTGAAAAAAGAAAAGAGGTAGCGTGTATTGTACATGTTACCTCAAAATTGTAATGAGCTGTTTAATTCTTTCACTATAAGTGAAAACACAGGTGCAAAAATTTGTGGTATGATCCAGCCAAGGAGGTGAGATACCATGAAACAATTTTATACCTGCAAAGATGTAATGGATGTGATGGGAGTAGGAGAATCCAAAGCATACAAAATAATTAAATGTTTGAACCAAGAATTAAATACTAAAGGATACATAACAGTAAGTGGAAAAGTATCCAGTAAATACTTTGAAGAAAGGGTTTACGGAATTGAATCAAATAATACAAAATAGAGTGTTGAATTTGTAGTATTTATGGTAAAATACAGGAGGATGCGATGTCTTTAGCAGATAAGATTTTTACATATTTTAAAGGAGTAGAGAGGTTTACATTAAAAGAAGCATACGAAAAATATTCGGACAAACCGGCTGAAACAATTCGGGCAAGGATATATGATAATTTGGGCGTGAAATTTAAACGTATCGCAAAGGGTATATATTGCACGGTCGAATCAGAGGATGAAAAGTGTATCGTTTTAGAAGGTGATGGACGGGATTTATCTATTATAGAAGATAATAGTATAGATTGTATTTTTACAGATCATCCATGGTTGGATATAAAATCAAATAAAGGGGGAACCAGAGCATTTGCAGTGTATGATTGTTTCAAATATACACTAGATGACTTTAAGGAAAAAGCAAGGGTTTTAAAAGATGGTTGTTTTTTGGTAGAAGTTCTACCGGCGGAAAATGAAAATAACTATGAATATTTATATCAGATTAAGCAATATGCAAAAGAAGCGGGCTTCATTTATTATTCGAAGGTTGCATGGAAGAAAGGAACCTTTGTAAGCAATACAGGAAGAAAAGCAAAAAATACGCAAGATATTATGATTTTCTCTAAAGGAAAAGCGAGAAATATGCGTATTGACACAAAGAGAACAGAGCAGACCGGTAAATTGACATATATGAGTGGCTGTAAAGGAATGCTACCGACTATGTTTGATGTTCAACCTGTATCAAAGAAGAATAGAATTCATCAAAGTGAATTACCGGTTTCGTTGTGTGAGCAAATTCTTGAGTTCTTGACTTATGAAGGAGAGGTCGTTTTAGATTCGTTTGCGGGCAGTGGTGCTGTGGGTGAGGCGGCACTAAATCTGAAAAGAAATTGCATTCTAATTGAAATATTAAAAGATAATATTGAAAAGATTAAGAAAAGATTTGAGAATAATGTTTTGATGAAAACAGCAATGGAGTGATAAAAAATGAATCTGACAATGGACGATAAAGTGGCTGAAAATTATAAAAGTAATTCTCAGAAAATACGAGTAATAACAGAACAGTGGGTAAGCAATAATTTGTTCTGTCCGTATTGCGGTAAAGAAAAGATTGCTCATTATGAGAATAATAGACCAGTTGCGGATTTTTATTGTCCAGATTGTGCGGAGGAATACGAATTAAAAAGTAAGAATGGAACAATTGAGAATAAGGTAAATGATGGCGCATATGACACAATGATAAAAAGAATTGAATCAATTAATAATCCGAACTTCTTTTTTATGAACTATAATAAGCAGGATTTGCATGTAAAAGATTTTTTGATGGTTCCGAAGTATTTTTTCTCTCCAGAGATTATCGAAAAGAGAAAACCTTTATCGGATACAGCAAGAAGGGCAGGTTGGGTAGGTTGTAATATAGTCTTGAAGCAAATTCCTGAAGAAGGAAGAATTTTCATAGTAAAAAATGAAATTGAGATACCGCAGAAAGAAATTATATCAAAAGTAAAAAGAACAGATTTTATAAAACAGTATAAGTTAGATGCAAGAGGTTGGGTTTTAGATGTTTTAAATTGTGTGAATCAAATAGAAGGACGAGATTTTACTTTGGAGCAGATGTATAAGTTTGAAGATGTACTGTCAAAGAAACATCCAGATAACAACCATATTAAAGATAAGATACGTCAGAAGCTCCAGATACTAAGAGATAAAGGAATATTAGAATTTAGAGGAAGGGGACATTATAGAAAAATATAGAGTTGTTAGCTCGACAATTGAATAAAAGAGTGAGATTAGGATGACAATAAAATGACAATAAGAAGAAGGAGAAAAGCAAAAAGATATAGAAAACAGTACATAAATGAACTGTTTGTGTAATGAAAGTATTTCTAGATACATGAAAACAACTTTGCAAAGAGGAGTTTGAATAACAGATTGAAATGCCGAAAACCTCTATTTATGCGAGTTTCCAGCTTTTATTTTATCAAATTGTTTTAGTTTGACATTTACGTTGTTAATAGCTATTCCTGCATTATTTATATTGCTTCATTATGTGATGTATTGGTTAAATCTGATATAATAATTAGTTGTGTAATCAAGTTTTTAGAACTAAGAAAATCAGAATTTTTGTGTAAAGGAGAACTTTATGAAAAAGATATTAGTGACAGGCGGAACAACTTTTGTAAGTAAATATGTGGCAGAATATTTTGTGAATGTGGGGTATGAAGTATTTATCGGGTGTTAAATCGATATTAGTATATTATATAATATTGAAGATGGATATAGTCTAGTGAACAAAATTGGACAGTGTATTTATTGAATATTTAATATAATTAGCATTTTAGAATAAGGAGAACCAATGAATAGTTTATTTTATTGTGGCGTAGAAAGAAAAGAGATAATTAATAATTTTATAGAAAAATTGGACAGATATTCGGAAGAAACTTCTAGACCAATATATATTATAGAAAAGGCATTGGGAAATGAAGGAAAAATTGATGAATATGAGTATAAGGAAAAGATAATTGTCTTAATACCAAAACAGAGAATTTTACTAATTAACCTTGGAAAAGAATGTGAAGAGTTTAACAATTTTGTAGATGATTTTATAGATGACCTAGAATATTTATCTAAAAGATATGAATATCAAAAATATATAGGTAGAAAAAGAATATGGCAAGATTGTATAGAAATCGTGCAATTTGAATATATAAAAGATTTAGAAATAGAGGAAATATTAAGAAAATATAGGATTCCAGTTCAAAATGAGAGAATTGTAGAACTTTTAATATCACTATTAATAGGGAGTATTAATGATATTAATAAAATTGGTGCAGAAGTTCCGGAAACTTTATTAGATAAGGTAAAGAAGAAAATAGTATTATTTGATGGAATGCAAAGTAGATTTATTTTTGAAGATATTGATAAGAATATAATTACTATTCAAGGATTGGCTGGAACAGGGAAAACGGAATTGTTATTGAACAAACTTAGAGAAATATATGTTGGCGAAAAGGAAAGTAAAATAGTATTTACGTGTCACAATAAAGTTTTGGCACAAGATATGGTTTATAGGATTCCTCAATTTTTTAATTTTATGAAAGTAGAAGAACAAATTGAATGGAATAAGCGTTTATGGGTTTTTCCTAGTTGGGGATCTCAGAATATGCCTAATACAGGTTTATATAGTTATATCTGTTGGAACTATCATTTAGATTTTAGAAGATATTCATTTACTAATACATTTGATAATGTATGTAAATTGGCAATTGAGGAATTGGAGAAAAAAGAAACAATAGAAAAATGTTTTGATTACATTTTTATTGATGAAAGCCAAGATTTTACGGATAATTTCATAAAGTTATGTAAAATGGTTACTGCTAAAAGAATTTATATTGCAGGAGATATTTTTCAAAATGTTTTTGATACAGATATAAAAAAATCTGTTAGTAGTGATTATTTATTAAATAAATGTTATAGAACAGATCCTAAGACACTAATGTTAGCACATTCGATAGGAATGGGATTGTATGAAAAACCTGTCATTAGATGGTTGGATGATGATGAGTGGGAAGCGTGCGGATATTTACCACAAAGACATGATGGAAAATTTCTTTTAAAGAGAATGCCACTTCGTCGATTTGAGGATATCGATTCATTTGGAATTATGAGTATACAGATAAAATCTGCAGACATTCAAGTTATAAATCAAAAGGTAATGGAGTGTATGGATGAGATTATAGAAAAAAATCCCACAGTTGAACCACATGATATTGCTATAGTTCTTTTGGGAAATAATAAGATTAATTATAATATTGCAGATAGTTTATGCCTATTGATTGACGAAAGATATGATTGGGAGTCGACCAGAGGATATGTGAGTAAGGTAAAAGAAAAGAATAAGGTTTTTATTAGTAATACAAACAATATTAAAGGGTTGGAATTTCCTTTTGTAATATGCATAGAAACAGGGGTTATAAATGATGATATTCGGAAGAGAAACTCAATTTATATGATTTTAACAAGATCATTTTTATCATCATATTTTATAGTTAATAGTGTAAATGAGCAATTTATAAAAATATATGAAGCAGCCATAAATTATATTAATAAAAATGGTTACATGGAGTTACGAGAGCCTGGGGAAACAGAAAAATTATTGCAGGCAGAAAAAATTAGAATTGCTGCCCAAAATAGACGGAAATCTGTTGAAGACATGATAAATGAAGTTTGTAATGAGTACCCGCAGTTGTCTGCGGATGAAAGAAGCGAATTACAGAGAATAGTGCCTAAAAGAGTTGTGGAAAGAACAGAAAATGAAGTAAAAGCAAAAACTAGAAGAATAATAGAGGCAATGATTGATGAGGTGTAGCTAATGAAAAAATATTATTTTCACACCTCAAAATACTCAAATCAAGAACTGGGATCTATTAGAGAACAATATGATATTGTAAGTTATTTACTTTCAGTAATGACCATTTTAAATGTTGAACCATTGCGTGAAATAGATAGTAAAGAGGCAGACCTTGTGATATTTGTTGACAAGATGAGCCGTTTGTTTTGGGGTGAAGAAGATAAAATTCATAGTATCCAATATCCTTTTCTACTAAAGGAGAAAGAAGGATTTTTAATATCATTATTTCAGGGCAGGATAATTGATAGTCAAACAATGGCGATTTTATCTACAATTATTAGAGATAAGAATAGTATTGTGAAGTCAATAGAAAATATGCTGGATGTTTTTATGGATACCATGAATGAGTTTGAAATTCTAGATAATAATTATGCTCAGTTTTGTTGGGAATTATTATTATATTTATTATCATTTGAATCTGGTTATTTAAGATATGATCATGATGAAGATGAGAATAGAGTAGATCCAATTTTACATCCGGTTGATCATATAGATTTGTTTTATTCTAGTAATAGTACATTTAAAATTGGGTTACAAGATAGAATTGATGTTGACGATTTGAAAAGTATATTGAGTATCAACGAAAAATGTTATTCGATTAATTACCATAGAGATAAAAGATAAGTACATGATAGTTGAGGGTGAAATTCATAAGTATGAAAGCTTGGAATAAAGTTATTGGGTACAATTTGGGTACAACAGTTTTGTAACCAAATTAACAAGACACAAAATCGTATCAAAATGATACGATTTTGCGATGAAATAACATCAGATTTATATGAAAAATCAAACCAGAAAAAGAGTTTGAGTAGTAAACAGAGCTTCATAAATGGCGTAAATAAGCCATTTATGGGGCTTTTTCTTTTATCGTGATACCTGTTTTGATAGTACCACAGATATTAAGGAGTACTAAACAGAAGTGTCCAGAGATATAATTATGCATTATTAAGCTGAAATATGTGTAGATATGTCAATAGTTGGAGCATTTATTTAAAGAATATGTTATGATAATAATATAATGTTTGGTTTTAAGCATAATATCATTAAAATGTGTATACTAAGATTTTTAATATCACAGATGATGCACAAAGTTGATTTAATAAATCTGATATAGTTATTATGGCATAAAATTATACTGTTCGAAGGAGTATGAACAGCTGATATGGCAAAAGAACTGGGAATCGGCATTGCAACAGTAAAACGTAAAATAAAAAATGTCAAATGTATCATATATAGGAAACGGATATAGCGGACATTGAGTGATTAAATAATTTTTGAGACAGCAGTATGATTTTGGACTAACAGTCCAATGAAATGATAGTTCTTATAAGGTATTATAAAATAAAAAGTTTGGAGGATATCTTATGGGAACTAATTTTTATCTTATGAGTAGAAATAAAAAGCTGATAAGGGAGCATTTTGCTGTCGAAACAGAATATGACATAAAGGATATTGAATACGCAATAGTTGATGAACCCTATCTAGGATATGAGATTCATCTGAATAAGTTAAGTTGTGGATGGCGTCCGCTATTCCAAAGACATAAGACAATCAAGACATTTAAGGAGCTGGAAGAGTTTTGCCTAAAAAATAAAAGCGTTATAAGCATTTATGATGAATATGGAAGAAGATATACATGGAAACAATATTTTGAAAGAGTATATGAGCATAGTCAGCAAAAGAAACAGCCACGTAAATGGATATATGATATCGATTCAACTTTCTCCAATTGTGAACCACGTTTACAAAATGTATCATGTACTGAACAGGAGGCAGAAATATATATTCCATTCTGTCATAGAGAATATAACGAAAAGCAAAAGCTGGCGAAGGAACGCTTTCATGTGAATGAAAGACTATGGTGCAAAGAAGAGTATTGGGAAGATCCGGATTATCCATTTGATTGGACAGAAGGTGAGTTTTGCTAGAAGGAGCATATGCTTATGTATGGGAATATTGATATGGAAAAAACTGGAATTTTATTGAAGGAGATGTTTGATAAATGTGGTTATACAGTCAATGATATTCAGAAAATATTGCATTTATCATGCCCACAGCCTATATATCGATGGTTTAAGGGCAACATTTTACCATCAGTAGATCATTTGTATGTATTGAGCAGATTGCTCAAGGTGCATATGGAAGATTTGCTTGTGCCTAAATGTGAATATAGTATCGTTAAGGAAAAGTATGTAGAAAAGTCATTAGGTGAAAAAAGACTATATGAATATTGGAAACGCTTATGCAGAAAGAAATGTGCATAGATTTTGGTTGGGGAGATAACATGGCGCAATCTATGGATGAAGATATTAAGAAAATTGCATGTATGATAACAGAACTTGATGGATTAGCATATAGTACATATAAACCAATAGTTGAAGATATATGTACCAGAAAGGCATCCGAATCAGAGGTTGAACACATTTTGGATTATATGGTCGGAATGTGTAATAGCGATAGAATGCTAGAACTATTTAAGCAGGTATGCAGAAAGTATATATATTTGTATCCGGAAATGATTACATCAGAAATATATACATATAAAGATATGTATGAAGGAACAGAAAAGGATTGATCTTGTGTAGATATTGCACAGATTGGTGATAGTAAATGAGTAGAAGATTATCGTTACATATTTTACTTCCCATAGAAGGTTATGAGGAAGATAAGATATATAAAAGTCAAGATATTTCACTTAGAATGACAGATTTAAGGCAAGAGCCAGATGGCATATATTATATAAGGTTGAAGAGTAAGTCTGTTTATGCATCACTTGGCGATATTGTTAGATTTGCAAGTGAAAAATATTCATTAGGTGAAATACATAATTTCTCGATGCATACAGATTATTTAAAAAACAGCATAATTCAATATAAAGGAAATGATTATGTTGTTACCGCAACAGAAGTTAAGCAACTTGAAAAGGAACACATTACAGAAGCTGTGTATTGTAACGAATACAGATGTTGTAGTCTGAGCTGGTTCTATAGCAGTATTGGATATGAATTAGTTCAAGATGATATTGAAGTTGTAGATGATGAACTGATAAAAAAGGCAGCAGTTTTAGTTGGTTATGAATGTGATAAAGATTTTGCAGAGGGAATGTCAGATGTTATTGAAAATAATATTGAGGGACAAGACAAATTTATAGCTTCTCTTGTATTAGCAAAGGAGATAGCAAGAACAATGAATGGAAGAGCAGTTCTTATGTGTGATTAACAAAGTAAGTATTGGAGAAACAATTAGGAACATTGATGATGGAAACTTGCGTGGAATCATATAAGCAGAATTACTGATTTGTAAGAATTGTATATTATATACAACATGTAAGCACACATCATATGATTCGCAGAATTCTACCTATAAGGAGGAAGACTATGCATTTTCAAAGCTTAAAGAAAGATATAAAAAATGGACTGGAAATAGCTTCGATGATAAGGATTTGATTTCTTTTGGTCTGGTAAATGAACGGGGAAACTTGACCAATGCAGGAGCGTTACTTGCCGATGAAAGTCCTATTCGTTGTTCAAGGCTTTTTTGTACAAGATGGAATGGGTTGAATAAAAGTGGCGGTGCAGTCGATGCATTGGATGATGCTGAGTATTCGGGCAGTGTTATTTCATTGATTGAAAATGGTGAAGCATTTATCAAAAGTAATTGCAAAATGAAATGGCGTAAAACAGCAAATTCAAGAGAAGAAATGCCGGAGTATGTAGAGCGAAGCTATCATGAAGCACTCGTAAATGCTTTGGCACATCGTGATTATTTGGTAAATGGAAGTGAAGTTCATATTGACATATATGATGACAGAATGGAAATCTATTCTCCGGGAGGAATGCCGGACGGATCCATAATTCAGGACAGAGATCCGCTTATAGTACCTTCAACCAGAAGAAACTCGATTCTTGCAGATGTGTTCAACAGGCTTGGATATATGGAGCGTAAAGGTAGTGGATTTGGAAAGATTATTAGTGGATATGAATTTCAAATTAATTATGATGAGAGTAAAAGACCATCATTCCGTTCAGACAGATATCAGTTTACTGTAGTAATGCCGAACCTGAACTATGATGTTTCTCAAGAATTTGAAGAAAATAAGACAATGTCCGAATCAATGTCCAAATTAATGTCCGAATCAATGTCCGAATTGGAAAGAACAAGAATGCAGATTATTTTGCACTATCTCGATACAAATAAAGAAATAAATAGCTCTATTGCAGCAAAATTATTGAAAGTGGAAATAAAGACGGCAAGCCGACTGTTATCGAAGGCAGAAAAATTGTACATTCTTAATAGTTATGGAAAAACAAAGAATAAAGTATATTTTAGAGAATAGAGCAATGAAATAGAGAGAAAGACATCAGCAGATCCAGTTAATCATACAAATGCTTTTATGTTGAAGTCAATAACTCTTATAATGAAGATGGGGAATGTCATAGAAATTTTGAATGATGATAAAAAGCCTGCATCAGAGAAATTCTGGGAACTTGAAAAACGGATAAAAGAAGATAAGCGTCATCCGGGAGTTATCATGGAGATGAGTA
>QWCE01006216.1_pt1 | contig 10342 bp, 8 predicted proteins | sample 1972531 | NCBI WGS metagenome assembly QWCE01 (sample SAMN09866716, study PRJNA288562) | Human gut metagenome isolate term4_stool, whole genome shotgun sequencing... | reverse complement strand
CTTCAGTTCTCTTTCTAATTCTTTAAAAAAGACATCAAAATCAGCTTCTTCCCACCATTGTTGTGAGTTACTTAATGCCACTGTTCTTTCTCCATATAAAATGCAACATCCAAATCTTCCTCTTTCATAATTCAACCTTATTGGAAAATAATCATATGCTGTAAATTCCACGCTAAATGCTCGGTTATTCACATCATCATATACGTCCAAAATGCAAAAATCTTTAACTTTATCCCCCATTTTTTCTTTTGCCATTTTAGTAAAATTAATTGCCATTGTCTGTGTCTCATTTAATTGCATACCAATATCCTCCATTTTCTAATAATCCTGTATAATTATATCTACTTTTCAAATAATTCCATTCATCCCCTAATGCCGTTTCGCTCCACTCTCTTGGATCTTGTCCAAATCTTATTACTTTATCACTTAAAACAGCATCATCTAATGCTTTTGTGTTAAACAAATCAAACATTTCTTTATCTGTCAATCCATACATTTCCTCTATTTCATCCCACATTGTTCCTAAGCTAAAATATGTATCCCCTGTTTCTTCAGCTCTTGCCACATATGAACCAGATTCAATTGTTCCATCAAAATATTTTCCTAGAGTCATACTTTTTGCATCTGGATTATGTATTGACATTTCTTTTATTTTTTCATATTCTTCCACTGGTATCTTTCCAATTACTTTTTTATCAACTATATCTAATTCTCCAGCAGTCGATTTTTCTCCAATATTTCCATTTTCCTCTATGTTTCCTATGCCAGAAACATTATTCTTCACATCCAGCTTATCAAGCCCATGTGAAGTAAGTCCGCTGGCCAGCATTCCTGCCATCATTCCCACAGTCTGGTTTCCCGATAAATCTGTTGTCAATTTCGAGACACCCTCGCCCGCCAATGTTGAAAGTCCTTCTTTGGCAATTATCGTTGAACCGCTTCGAAAAGTAAGTTTTCCTACTGTCGAAGCTTTTCCAATTGGAATAAAGGCTGATGCTGCGAAAGAAAATACACCCTCCGTAAAATAATACGCCTCTTCATTTCCCTGAAAGACTACTTCTTTTAGCCGATTCACAGCCGTACTGTCAAGATCACTAATACTTCCATAATAAACATCCTGTGCCCCTTCGGCTGTATCTGTAATTCCAAAAACGGTTGTTCCGCTTCCAATCATTGTACCTGCGGCTACCACTGCCGGAGTTGCTGCTCCAAGCGATGCTGCAATACATGCTACACCAACTACAACCAGTACAATTCCGCCGATTGCTTTTATAACACCTTGCACTTCCCGTTCTTCTGCCGCATCTTTTAACTGCTGTTCTACATCCCATATTGCATCATAAGTTTCCTGATTAACTGTATGCTGCTGATAAAAATATTCACTCAAATATGCCAGTGTATACACATCGATGTCAGTATAAAAACTATTGCTTGTATAAGTAGTAATTGCTGTTTTACTGGTTCCTATTTTCCCAAGGCAGTTTTTTATACTGTCAACCATGAGATCTACTGTATTTTCAATAATTGTTACCGTAGTACTTTCCTGTGTCTGAATTGTCTCAATAAAATTCAAAAGTTCCTGATCCAGTTGTTCATGCAGTTCTATTATACCATTTGTTCCCGGTGTATTCACGTCTGAAATATCTGAGATATTGGATACCGCCTGCTGTACACTCTGAGCATAAGATTCCGTATCCGCTGAATTCGTAGCCAGTTTTGTGCGGAACTCCCGGATTGCTTCCTCATCCAGTCTAAAGTTCGTCGAACCATCTATCTCATTATAACATGCCTTATGATAAGCAATATCATCTAGAATATTTTGCGTTGCCACCTTTAAACAGGATATCATAGTAATATGTACATCATATAAATAATTTTTTGCTGCTGTTGCCGTCTCTCCTATAAACTGGTCACTCTGAATAAACTGATTTATACTTCTTTCACACGTTTCCAACTTACTTATCAAGCCTTCCAGCTTTGACTTATACTCCCATAACAGATTATTTATATCTGTATATTTGATTACAAACCCTTCCATTCTTCTCCCCCATCCTTCTATGGATGTTCCAGTAAATCTAACAATGTATTACTTTCCTTTAACTGATTACTCTGCTCTCTGTCCCGTTCTATCCAGGAATTTGATATTTCAGATATATTGCATATATCCAAAATCAATATCTGTTCATAAGCACTTACTATATTTGCAAAACTCTCATAACTGCTTAAAAACTTCTCCAATGCTTCTGATTTTCCACTAATATCTGTTGTTGTTGCCTCCAGCGAAAGACCACATGCATCCATATACATTTTTCCGATATCTGATTCCGTGGCTATCTCATCTAAAATAGTTATCATCTGTTCCACTCCTGTTTTAAACATTCCTGCTAATTAAAAAAGTTTCGAATTTTTGTACATAAATCATCCCATGCATTTACCAGTTTTGAAAGTGCTCCATATTTCTCATTCTGTTTTTCCTTTAAAGCATTAATCTCCCAGTTGATCTCATCTTCTACACTATCAATACCGGAAATATATCCATCATAGTCTATTTTCAATCCGCCACTCTCACAGATTTCATAAAAATACTGTGCCTTATTTCCCGTCCATAATGATTCATAGAAAGTCGGCATATTACTATGAATATTCTTTATATCCTCCAACGCTTCCTTTGCATCATCCAGGGTATTATAAGCGACCCGAAGTCTCTCAATCTCAGCTTCTATATCATTAATTTCGCTCTTGTATGATTCCTGTTTTTTCTCATTTGCACTTTTCTGTGATTTTAAACTTTGATATTTGGAATTGTCATATTTTTTAGCCATATTAATTCCTCATACTCTGCTTCAGTCTTCGAACATCTGCCCGCTCTACATCAAGACTCTCCATTGCTTTTTGAATATTATCAACCATTATTCTCTCATCATCATCCGTATACCCCTTAAATACTACCTTGTTAATATCAGATGCCTGAAAATACATTAACCGGTCTCCCATCATTCCTTCCGGATAAGTACATGCTCCATAATCAAAAAGTTTGTAATCTCCATTTATCTTTAGCTGTAGTCCTCTTGCTACGATTACATACTTTTTTACACCTCCATGCACAATAACAACACTTCCTAACGGCAGATAGTCCACTCTCTCTTCCATTTTGCCACCTCATATGCATACTTATTCTATTTTTATTGCCTTATATCATTTGGGATTATCACCAGAGAATTCCGGAATCTATGAATTGTACTATCTAATCATTTCATCTCATTTTTTCATAGCTCAGTACTCCCGCTGATTCTTCAGCAACTACCTATCAGATTAACCATTTTACATTTCTTTGTCAATTGTCATTTTTATTCAAATTATGTTTCCGTTTTTGTATATATTATATAAACGCTGCCTGCACCTGTAGCGCCTGCTACCGGCAGCTTCTTACAGATACCCGGCAACAAAAATTTCAGCCCCATGTGTTCCACTTGAAACACATGAGGCTGTTTCTTTGCTCTTAAATATTCTTCACGGTTGCAATATCTACCAGAGTAAGCTCTGACTGGGCATTTTCCAAGCTGGTTGCCAGTGCGTTGGCTGTATCCATTGCCGTGATACAGTATACGCCGGTCTCAATTGCATTACGACGAATCAGGAATCCGTCACGGTTCTTATCACCATTTCCCTGGGTCGGTGTGTCGATGACAAGGTCAATCTTATGGCCTAAGATTAAGTCCATAACGTTTGGTGACTCCTGGGTAATCTTATTGACACGCAGTGCATCTACGCCATGCTCCTGTAAATATTTTGCAGTACTTCTGGTTGCATAAATCTTGTAGCCTAAGGCTGCAAAACGTTTTGCTACGCCGACTGCTTCCGGCTTGTCCGCATCTTTTACAGTCATAATCATCTGCTTATATTTCGGAAGCTGAACACCTGCTCCTAAGAAAGCTTTATATAAAGCTTCATCAAAGGTCTTGGCAATTCCTAAGCATTCTCCGGTGGACTTCATTTCCGGTCCAAGGCTGATTTCTGCTCCACGCAGTTTCTCGAAGGAGAATACCGGCATCTTGATTGCGATATAATCTGCGGTTGGTGCAAGTCCCGGTGTGTAGCCCATTCCTTTGATGGTATTTCCAATGATAACCTTGGTTGCCAGGTCTACGATTGGGATACCGGTAACTTTACTGATATATGGTACCGTTCTTGAAGAACGTGGATTTACTTCGATAACATATACCTGCTCGTCCATTACGATAAACTGGATATTAATCAGTCCTACTACATGTAATGCCTGAGCCAAACGCTTGGTATATTCTACCAGCATTTCTCTTACTTCATCACTGATGGTCGGTGCCGGATATACGGAAATACTGTCTCCGGAATGTACTCCGGTACGCTCGATATGCTCCATGATACCAGGAATTAAAATATCTGTACCATCGCATACGGCATCTACTTCGATTTCCTTACCCATCAGGTATTTATCAACCAGAATCGGGTGATCCTGCGCAATACGGTTGATGATTCCGATAAATTCTTCAATCTCTTCATCATTGTATGCAATCTTCATACCCTGTCCGCCCAATACATAGGAAGGACGAACCAGTACCGGGTAACCCAGACGGTGTGCAACTTCTTTGGCTTCTTCTGCGGTAAATACAGTTCCGCCTGCTGCTCTTGGGATTCCGGTCTTCTCTAAGATTTCATCAAAGAGCTCTCTGTCCTCGGCAGCATCTACATCTTCTGCCTTGGTTCCAAGAATCTTGACACCCATCTTCATTAAGCTTTCGGTCAGCTTGATTGCGGTCTGTCCACCGAACTGAACAACAGCTCCGTCCGGTTTTTCTAATTTTACAATTGCCTCAACATCTTCCGGTGTCAACGGCTCAAAATACAGTTTATCTGCAATATCAAAGTCTGTTGATACAGTCTCCGGGTTGTTATTTACGATAACTGTCTCCCAGCCTTCCTTGGCAAATGCCCAGGTGCTGTGTACGGAACAGTAGTCGAACTCGATACCCTGTCCGATACGGATTGGACCGGAACCTAATACCAGAACTTTCTTCTTCGGTGTTGTCTCTTCTGCTTCGTTTTCACTGCCAAATACGGAATAGTAATATGGAGTGGATGCTTCAAACTCTGCGGCACAGGTATCAACCATCTTAAAGGCTGCTACGATACCATTTTCGTAACGCATGTCATGAATTTCTTTTTCACTCTTTCCGGTAAGTTCTGCAATGACTTTATCCGGGAATTCCATACGTTTTGCTTCTTTTAAAAGCTCTACGGTAAGTGGTTTTGTCTTTAAAGCCTGCTCCATCTCAACTAAGATAGCCAGTTTGTCAATAAACCATTTATCAATCTTTGTAATCTCATGAATTTTATCATAAGATAAGCCACGGCGCAGTGCTTCTGCAATAACCCAGATTCTGCGGTCATCTACTACATGTAACTGCTCCTGTAATTCCTCATCAGAAAGCTTGCTGAAGTCATAGGATAAAAGACTGTCTACATGCTGCTCTAAGGAACGGATTGCTTTCATCAGGGCACCTTCAAAGTTATTGCAGATACTCATAACTTCTCCGGTTGCTTTCATCTGTGTTGTTAACGTACGTTTTGCAGTGATGAATTTATCAAATGGAAGTCTTGGGATTTTTACTACGCAGTAGTCTAACATCGGCTCAAAACTTGCATATGTCTTTCCGGTAATTGCATTCTTGATTTCATCTAAGGTATAGCCCAGTGCAATCTTTGCAGCAACTTTTGCAATCGGATATCCGGTTGCTTTGGATGCTAATGCAGAAGAACGGGATACACGAGGATTAACCTCGATAACACAATATTCGAAGGTTTCCGGATGCAGTGCGTACTGTACGTTACATCCACCGGTAATATTTAATTCGGAAATGATATTAAGTGCAGAAGTACGTAACATCTGGTACTCTTTATCACCTAATGTCTGGGAAGGTGCTACTACGATAGAGTCTCCGGTATGTACACCAACCGGGTCAATGTTTTCCATATTACATACAGTAATACAGTTTCCATTGGCATCACGCATTACTTCGTACTCGATTTCTTTCCAGCCTGCGATACAACGTTCTACCAGTACTTCTCCGACACGGCTCAGACGAAGTCCGTTGGATAAGATGTCGATAAGCTCTGTCTCATTATGTGCGATTCCGCCGCCGCTTCCTCCTAAGGTATAAGCAGGACGAAGTACAACCGGATATCCGATGGTATTGGTAAATTTGATACCATCTTCTACATTGTGTACTACCTGGGATGGTGCACATGGCTCACCGATTTTTTCCATGGTATCTTTAAATGCCTGACGATCCTCAGCCTTAAAAATTGTCTCAGCAGTTGTACCAATCAGTTTGACACCATGTTTCTCTAAGAATCCGGATTCTGCTAACTCCATACCAAGGTTAAGACCTGCCTGTCCACCTAAGGTAGGAAGGACGCTGTCCGGTTTTTCTTTTATGATAATCTGCTCTAATACTTTTGCAGTTAATGGCTCGATATAAACTTCATCTGCAATATCCTTATCTGTCATAATGGTAGCAGGATTGGAATTTACCAGAACAACTTCGATTCCTTCTTCTTTTAAAGAACGACATGCCTGTGTTCCTGCATAGTCAAACTCTGCAGCCTGTCCAATGACAATCGGACCTGAACCAATTACTAATACTTTTTTAATATCTTTATTCTTAGGCATTATTTCGTTCCTCCCATCATCTCAATAAAACGGTCAAAAAGATAAGCAGAATCCTGTGGTCCCGGACATGCTTCCGGATGGAACTGTACGGTAAAAATGTTCTTTCCGACATACTCTAATCCTTCGTTGGTTCCATCGTTTACATTTACAAATGCCGGTTTTGCAATTTTCTCATCCAGGGTATTGGTATCTACTGCATAACCATGGTTCTGGCTGGAAATGTATACACGGTTGGTCTTTAAATCCTTAACCGGATGATTTCCTCCACGATGACCATATTTCAAATGATATGTGTCTGCACCGGTTGCAAGTGCCATCAACTGATGTCCCAAGCAGATTGCAAAAATCGGTGTGTCAGATTCATATAATTTACGAATCTCTGCAATAATCTCCTTGCACTCCTTCGGATCTCCAGGTCCATTACTTAACATGATTCCGTCCGGATTCGTGCTTAAAATTTCTTCTGCTGTGGTGTGTGCCGGATAAACGGTAACTTCACAGCCTCTTTTATTTAATGACTGGGCGATGTTTCTCTTAGCACCAAGGTCTAACAGTGCTACTTTTTTGCCCTTTCCAGGCAATACGCTTTTCTCTTCACAGGTTACTTTATCTACCACATTTCCTGTGGTGTAAGCCTTTAATTTTGGAATAATCTCATCCAGATTGTAATTCTCATCTGTTGTAATCATTCCATTCATTGTTCCTTTTTCACGTAAGAGCTTGGTTAATGCTCTGGTATCAATTCCTGCAATTCCCGGTATATCGTATTTTTTCAGGAAATCCTGAATGGTTCCTTCACAACGGAAATTACTTGGCATTCTGGATAATTCTCTTACGATATATCCATCCACCCATGGACGTCCTGACTCCATATCCGGTGTAATTCCATAATTTCCAATCAAAGGATATGTCATTACTACCGCCTGTCCTGCATAAGATGGATCTGTCAGTACCTCTAAATACCCTGTCATCGACGTATTAAATACGATTTCACTGATGACTTCCCGTGTTGAACCGATGCTGGTTCCGGTAAATACATTGCCATCTTCCAATATAAGAAAAGCTTTCATTTGTTCACCCTGTCCTTTCTATTCTTCCGATACCTGCGCAAAAAAAAAGAGTCAGTCATCTCTTTTTCCTTCCTTTTGCATAAAAAATGCACCAAACCTGCACAGTCTACCTAAATTGTAAAAATTCTACCATATCGGGAAGGTTTTTTCAACCTTTTTCGCAAAACAAATAGTCACTAAGTTTGATGCATATTTATCCATTTTTTATGCATTTTTTCTTTTTCCCTCTATAATAACCACCCTTCCATTTTCCCGGCACGCCAAAAGAAGCTGCCGTACTGCAGCTTCTTTGGTGTTTGTTAAAGAATATCATTTATCTATAGGAGTACGATTAACTGCTCTGCGGTATATTCCGTGCCAGCTTTTGGAAGTTTATAACTTTGAAGCTCGGTGCAGTTCCTCTTCATATTTTGTCAGATACAGGACTCTGCCTCCCGGAAGAATATTTCTTCCGGTGAATACGGATATTTTCGTCTCCATATTCTAAAGAAGTCCCTATGATTCGCACGAAGTTAGTTGTTTCTAACCCAAATCATTGTATACTAATCCTATAAAAAGTGCAAGGGGCTTGGCGATTAGTTTTTCTCATTACTGTGGCGGGTTACATCTTGAGCATGGTGTCAAACCCATGTTCTTCGCCTCTGACAAAGTCACCTCATGGTCACTCTTTTTCAAATACAAGCAGCCTGCCGAATGATATTTTGAACCGGTGTCTGTAATATGTACCATAACGGAACTGCTGTCACTATTTGAACTGCCGGATGCATCTGCAGCTATACCTGCATCACTGCTGCCTGATGATGTAGTGCTGTCTGCTGTGGAATTATTTGTTGTACTATCACTACTTCCGGTCGGTTCTCCTGCTTTCCAGCTTTCTGACGGGGAGCAGTTCCAGGTGATATCATTTCCATCTGACGTGGCTACAATCGTACCCTGTTCATCGGTACGAAACACGGATATGCCGGCTGCCCGCAGACGGTTCAGCACCTCTGCATGAGGATGTCCGTATTTATTGCCTTCACCGGCACTGATTACCACATAAGTCGGTGATACCTTATCCAAAAAAGCCTGACTTGTGGCTGTCTTGCTTCCATGATGCGCTGCCGCATAGACATCTGCCGAAATATCAATTCCATTATTTAAAATGTCCTCTTCCGCTTTTTCTTCTGCATCTCCGGTAAAGAGGAAGCGGTTGTTGCCATTCTGCACCAGCACACCCACCGACCAGTCGTTCATGTCATTTCCATAGTCTGCATTTGGTGCCACAATGGTAAAGATTGCTCCTCCAAGGGTATAGGTCTCTCCTACCACCGGATAAGTGGTCTGATAGCCCTTGGACTTCATTGCCTGCACCACATCATCATAAGTTCTGGTGTCATTTGCCACATCCGGCATGATAATTGTATCGCAGTCAAATTTATAAATTACTACATCCAGTCCGCCAATATGGTCTGCATCCGGGTGCGTTCCTATGACATAATCCAGTTTCTCTACACCCTGGCTCATAAGATAGGACTGTACCGTTGTTCCTTTGTCATTATTGCCGGCATCTATCAGCATGTAATGACCATCACAAGCTATCAAGGTAGCATCGCCCTGCCCTACATCTATGAAATGCACCTGCATCTGTCCGGCGGAACTGCTATCTGTCTTATAGGTATTACTGATGACTCCCTCGGTAACAAAATCCTCCGTATCACCACCAGGCTCTGTATTGCTTTCTGTCTCTGTTTCAGTCTGTGTTTCCGTGGCAACGGAACTTTCCCTGTCAGGTTTTTCTTTCTTATTATCCGAATGATTGCCGATTGCTCCGGCTATCATCAGTACGAAAATAATAACTGCAATCCATAATTTCTTGTTTCCGGATTTCGATTTCATTTTCCTAACTCCTCCGTTTTTCTTAAAATTTCTTTTCTATTATAATATTTTTTTATGTTTTTTCCACAGAAAAACACTCCAGCCTAAGTCAGAGCGTCATCCCACTTCCATATTAAACTACCTTAATTTACTTCATAATATTTATTTCTTTTATATTTCTCAGTTACTTTACTAGGTGCCACATTTCCGACTCCTGCACAGCCATTTTTTCGGCTAGATGATGGTTGCTTTTCTGACTCTGTTATCGCCATCTTTTCAAACACCTTCTTATCAACTGGCTGTAAACCTATCTCATCAGATGGAATTTTTACATATAAATGATTAGGTTTTGAAAATCCACCGAATCTGCGAACCAATAATCCCTCATCATCTAATTCCTTCAATGTTGTTTTTACAGAAGATTTGCATTTGCCGATTTGAACAGACAATTCATCTATTGGAAATATCAGATAAACGTTTCCATACTTGTCTATCCAGCTATTCTTTCTCGATATCCGCGCCCGGTCATACAAAATCATATAAAGGAATTTTGCAGTTTGAGAAATTCGCAGTTTTAGCAAAAACTTCGGAAACCGGAAGTACTGAATCCTCTGCTCTGACTCCTTCATGTATTCATATTTCATTCTTTTCTCGCCTCATTTCTGTTTCTAACTGTTGTAAAAATCATTTTTATGCCGGCTAAAAAATG
>QWCE01006789.1_pt1 | contig 10348 bp, 9 predicted proteins | sample 1972531 | NCBI WGS metagenome assembly QWCE01 (sample SAMN09866716, study PRJNA288562) | Human gut metagenome isolate term4_stool, whole genome shotgun sequencing... | reverse complement strand
ATTTCTATCATGTACACAATGATAATAGCGGCATCTGTTTTTGTGCTTTTATATTCTGAGATTGCCTTCCGGCATATGCTCATTCTCTTTTTTTGCCTTTGCAATTATCTCTTCCAATCGTTTTTGCTCCTCACGTAAAGCATCTTTGAATTTTTGCATAAATCACTTTCTCCTTTATTGGTTTTATTTATTGGTTTTATTTGTTCTCTCTCATTTAATTTACTGTTTTCCATTCGCAAATTTATAGCTTATTCAATTGCTATTTTATAAGACTTAAACTATGACTCAACTTGATAGTCCTTAAATTTAAAGATACTTTTTTGCATCCTGTTATATCTTCATTTGCTTCTCAATTCCTCATGTAGATACTTTTGTTAATAATTGTGCATCCTCAACTATTTTCTCTATACTTTTGCAGATATTCTTCATATATCAGATACCGATAAATGCATCCTTAATTTATCTTGCCCTAAATCCGAAGATGCTTTGCCATATTCAATTGCATCCTCATGTTATTTTTCCATTGTTTAAAGATACTTTATCACTCGCGATTGTATCCTTTTCTTACTATTACTATGGTCCGAGGATAACATCCGCTATTAGATTTTATCTTTATTACTTTAACTTCCCTTTTGAAGATACTTTTTTTGCTATTCTATTTTATTAATATAATTTAGGATTTTTTTTATTGAAATTTATTTTAACTGATTTGAATTGTTTGAATTATGAATGAATCAATGCTTTGAATATCAGAAGATATTAGATTAATTTTAGAAAAATCCCGGAAGCATATTGCTCCCGGGATAGATAATACAATATTGAACGATCGTTTAGAGAACTGGGAACGCTTGATTTTACTAGATTCTTGAAATGTGGTGTTGCAAACACGTTACAAACGCAGGACTTCTCATTGCTCCTCAGAACACCTCTAAATTATCAAAGAGGGAGATGACTAAAAGTACAAAAGTGTATCTTTTTTTCTCGCAACATTCAAACTCAATAAAATAAGCCGATAATCCAAGAAAAATGACCATTCTTAGTATTATCGGCTCTACGTTTTAGCGTTTGGCTCTATAACAATTATTTGTTGTTGCCTTACATTGATTAGGTTTTCTTGTTTACATTTAGGGCAGTATATCCATTTTTTGTTATCATTTGTTTCCACTCTAATATGCTATTTTATTGTAAACTCACATGCCAAATAATATGTGTCATAATCCCAATCTTTTGGAGATTCAAAATAAGAAACACTTATAATTATCCGATAATGCCCTGATGGAAGTTCACCATAAAACGAAGAAATATCATATGCTAACCTCAATCTTTCTGATGGTTTTATAATAACATCATCTTCATTGTTTTTTGACGGATCAGAAAGTTGAGTTAATTGATACCATACATCTGATTCTTCTGTTTCGATTTCAAAATAAGATTCTGAACAATGGTATTCTTTATCAGAGTTGTTTTCGATAAAAAATGTCGCATTCTCTAAGTTAAAATCCCATTTTTTATCTAACGTAATTTCAACATCTGATAAAGAATTGATTTCTTCTTCATTTTCATAAGGCGAAACCTCGTAATATTCTTTTAAATTTTGTGGAAATACATTTTCCTCATTTTGTGATGAATTGCACCCAGATAAAATGCTTACGACTATTACTAAAATTATGCAGATACATTTTTTCATTTTTAAAACCTCCTCGATAAATGTTCAGTCCAATTATATGAAACAAATATCTATTTTTCATCAACATCTATGATTTTTATCCAAGCTGTAACACACGCTCCACCCTTATCATTATTCGCAATTTTCAATGTACCTCCATGCCTTTCACACAATATTTTACAAATATTTAATCCTAAACCCAAATGTTCAGTCGTAGTGTCTTGCGATGATTTGTAAAACGGTAATGTCACACGCTCTATATCACTATCCTTAAAACCGCAGCCATCATCAGAGACAGAAATCAATAAATATTGTTTTTTCATACTAATGTCAATATCTATCATTGAATTAGCATATCTAATACTATTAGATAATAAATTTTCATAAATCTGTACAACAATATCAAGATTGATAAATAGGTTTTCGTTATTATTACAGTTTGTCTTAATAGAGTATTTTATGTCCGTACAAAGCAGTTCTGTTGTATCTGACAAAGATTTTAATAGTAAGTTAAAGTTTATAGTCTCTTTTTTGATTTCTATATCTTCTAATCGGTATAGATTCGTCATGGCATTAACGTATTTTTCAAGTCGTTCCACATTCTTACGCATTGTTGATAATTCATCAATTACCTCTTGCTGGGAAACTAATCCTTTTGGAATAAATGATAACAACATTGTAGTATGCCCTTTAAGTAGTGTTAAGGGAGTACGCAAATCATGCGAAAAAGCAGCATTTAATCGTCTTTGTTCAGCAAACTGTCGTATCATTTTTTGATTGTTTTGATATAAACAATTTTTCATTTTTTCAAATGCAAGACACAGCTTACCCATTTCGTCTTTATAGGGGTAATACAAAGTAAAGTCCAATTCTTTGTTTTCGATTTTGCTATAAGCATTAGTTAGTAACTTTATTGGTCTTGCCAATTTTCGTTTTATAAAAATAGTTACGCAAAGCATCATACTGAATGAAAGAATAACAGGAATAGTAGCAATATTTATCATGCCTAAAGTAGTATCTATAATTCTATCTTGTTTGGTAAAGTTTGGTGAGACCTCGATATAAGAAACATGATTTGGATAAACATATTCTTGTACCGGGCGTTCTTTTTGATAGTCTACAATAAAACTACATACTTTCTTTTGGCTCGCATTATATATTGTATACTCTGTCTGGTCATTATTGTATTTTGCTATAAATGAACCATTTTCAGGTATATCATATCTTGTTGTCATGTCCTCATATTTATAGTTAAGATTTATTCTATAATTATCAACAAGAGCAATGGCAGTAACACTTATAGTAATACCAACTACTAAAGAAATGAGTGCGTAAAGAATAAATGAAATTTTAATACTTCGGTTATCAATATAGTATACTAATTTTTTTCCCATTACTTTTCCCACTTATATCCGCACCCCCAAACAGTTTCTATATAAGGATTATCACTCATAGAAAGAAATTTTGTTCTTATCCGTCGTATATGTTCCGTAACAACAGAATTGTCACCACAACCATCTAGCCCCCATACTTTTTCATAGATTGTTTCACGGTCGAAAACAATACCTTTGTTTTGTGAAAGAAATTCAATTATATCAAATTCTTTCTTCGTAAAGTTTATTTCAGCATTTTTATAAAAAACCGTTCGTGATGAATAATCAATTACTATACTTTTATCGAACTGTACTATTGCAGACGAACTATGTCTTTTCTCTCTCCGCAAATGGGCAGCAACTCTAGCTTCTAATTCATCAATAGAGAAAGGCTTTACAACATAGTCGTCAGCACCGACAGCAAACCCCTTGATTTTATCACAGTCCTCAACACGAGCTGTTAAAAAAATAATAGGACAGGAAACATAATTTCTAATCGACTCACAAACTGTAAAGCCATTCATATCTGGCATATTTATATCCAACAGAATAATATCGGGGTTTTTAGTAATTGCATTTAATGCTTCTTTTCCGTTAATTGCTGTATACACTACATAACCAATCTTGTAAAAATATTGATTTAACATTGATACAATATCTTTTTCGTCATCTACAATTAAAATACTCTGTTCCATAATTCGTTCCTCCTTAGTTAGTATATCTTATCATGGAAAAAACAATTTTTTAACAACTTTTATCTATTACATGTGTTTAACTATTCATGTGACATTTTATATTGATTACAATGTTAAATTTCATATCCATTCAAACAATAACGTATTTTACCTGCTGCAATTATTATAATCCCTTTTCTTATCGTTCTCTATCCATAGATTTTTTCTTAACTGACCGTTTCGGCTGCTGTCTGCCTTCCTGCTGATAGCGGTGTAGCTTTTCCAGTACGCTCGCTTTTTTCGGCTGTTCTAATGGTTTCTCTTTCTTCTGTTCCGTCTGATTTTTCCATGCCCTTAGTTCTTCGTTGTATTCTATAATCAATTCTTCTGCCTTGTTATAAACCTTCTGAAAGGCTTGCACATTGGGATAGCCTTCCCGCTTTACTATCTGTTCCAAACTCTTGTGCAGACGCTTTTCCAAATCCTCTAACAGTTCAATTCGCCCTTCCAGAGATTTTCGCTCTTTGCCTTTAAATAGTCCTCGTAACTCTGACAGTTGCTTTTTCAAAGAAGAAATATCCTGCTGTGTGCGTTTTATCTCTATTGACTGTCTCTGCAATTCATACATGAGCTTCTGCATATCTTTCCATTCCTGCAAATCAATCTTTGGTACAGGTTTAGGCGGTAGTTTAAATTTGAAAATTACTTCCTGCAAAAAGTCTTTCGCACCTCGGATAATCTGACGAAACATATCCGGCAGCCAACCGTGTGCCCTGATAGATTGCAGCGTTTTGTCTGTGATTTTTTCCTGCTTGATCTTCAAAATATCTTCTTCAGGAACGCCCTCAACTAATGCCACATCAACTGTCCGATTCCATTCCTGCCTTGCCGCATTATCCGCCTTTATCTCCTCCGCTTTCGGATTGTTCTTTCCGATTTTCTTGGTTGCCAGATATACGCTGCCCTGTTGGAATACGGACAGTTTTTCTGATTCTTCTTTTACATATCGGTTGATCGTATCGGTAAACAGTTCCTTGACTTCTTTGGTAAAGGCTTTGTTCTTAAACCATTCATTCTTTTTTGTGAAGATATGGCTCTCATAAACTTCCCCTTTGGGGATAATACTGCACCCCGCCCGAAGATTACCCTGCTCGTCCAAAACCTCTTTCTTTGTGCGTCTATGCTTTCCCTGCTCATCATAAAACATATTTCGGGTAGCAATCTTTACTTCGGATTGTTCTAACATTTTCCGTTCACTGAATACCAGATGGATATGATAATTCGTCTTTGCCTTGTTGTGATGAAGGGCAGCTGTACACTCCACACCATATCTTTTATGGAAAGTCTCCGTAAAAATCCCTACCACATCATCTGCCCTATACTGAACAAAACTTTCAGGAAGCGCTATGATAAACTCACGCCCTTCAATACATTTCCCTGCTGAACCACTCGCCTTAAAATCCAACTGATTTTCTCTTGCAAGATTTTTCCAAAACTTCGGTGTTACTCCTTCTGTCTGATAGGTCGCATAGAGATATTCCTGCCGTTTCGGATTGGAGATATAATCAATCCTTCCTGCCACATCGGACAGCTTGCTTTGTCTGATAAATGAATGTCTGCCTATAAGCATCCTCCTTCCTCGGCTCTCGCCGACTTTATTGTGAGTAGGTGCATAGGCACCTGTTTACGAACCTATCCGCCTGTCGGCGGTTTGCTCCCGGCAGGGCGAAATACACAGAGTATAAACCGTAGGTTTGTGCGATGGGTGTATTTCGCTCTCAATCGCCGAGGGCTGTTTTTGTATTACATAATCTGATTATTGCTCAGACTTACGATTTCATTTATAGGCGTATCCGCCCTTTTGATTTGCCCATATCTGGGTTGCTTTAACTTCTGCAACACTCCCTTCTGCTAAAAAATATAATAAATTCAAAAATTACACGTATAAGCGTATAAACGTATTTTCCACACTTTTCAGAAACCTGTAATCCCTTGATTTTCCTAAAGATATACGCTTATACGCTTCTTTGGAAAATTCTTTTTTATCTATATCTCATCTGTATCAGCGGTAGCTATCTATGCGTATCTGTGTATGGATTCCCTGAAATCCTCTGGCATTTTTTCCATTGTCTGAGGGAATATTCGTAGAATAATGAATGTGATATTTCTTTTCATTTTCTTTTAAGTATCCCGAAAAACTTTTTGCACTCATAGGTTTTTCCGTATTATCCTCACACCAACGGCAGTATGCTTGATAAAGATTCTTAGAAGTCGCTGTTGTATTTTCTTCCAAACGGATATACCCTGATGACTGCATAAAAGCGATAATGTTATTCCCGGATTCCATAGCTTCGTGTAGATTTTTCTTTGCACATTCGCTGATGGTAAAGCGGTATTTGTTTTTCAGTAATCTTTTCAATCCCTCCAGACACCAAAGGAAAATATCGTCTGCTTCTCTTTGCAGTTTCTCAATCAGATAGGGATCATCTACTCTGTCCGGCGGCACATCTTTGACCGTAAGGATAATCTGTCTGCGGTAAAATCCATAGGAACGATCATGTAAGGCACTCAGACTTCCGTTTCCAAAGCAAAGAAACCTGACATATAAATTCCCCTGTACGCTCTGCTTTGACTTCCTTTCCAAATCCATCTTATCCTCCAGAGTGACTATGGTTTTAATGTAGTTGGTGTCTTTCAATGCTTCCAGTTTCATATCATCATCCACCATCAAAAGTCGGTATTCCAAATCTGCCCTTGCAAAACGGTTATGCTCTACCTTTTGAATATTACTTACATTCATATTCGTTCCGAGAATTTTTCTCATGACCAGACCAATACGGGATTTTCCCTCCCCGCCTTTTCCTAAGATAATCAATAACTTCTGTGCCTTGTTGGATGGAATTAAACAATATCCCATATATTCCTGCAAGGTAGGAATATCATCTTCCTCCAGCAGTTCTGAAAGGAATTTCATCCACCGTTCCGGCTTTGTTTCTTTCATTTCATAATTTACAGGCAAGCGGTTCAGGCAAAACTCCTTATTTTCTGTAAAATCTCCATTCAAAAAATAAGTTCCATTATTCACATGGATGCGATCCATTTGCACCGGAAGTTCTTCGGAATAGGCTTCCAGTTTTAGAACCTCCAAAAGCTGTTTTACTTTCTTGGAAATTCCTTTCGTAAGAACCGGTTTTACCATTCTGTAAATTTCTTTTTCTACTTCGCTGTCTGGTAGCATTCCATCATAACTGAAAAAGATACCGTTGATACACTTCAATGGTATTCTTTGCAGGAAATTTTCACAAAATGCTACTTCATCAATCTGCCCATCCTCAAACCATTCCTGAGAGTACGGCTTAGAGTTCATTTCCCTCTGATCCAATGCTTCTTCCAGTCTGTTCCTTGTTGTTTCGTCTATATTCTTCCATTCGTTCTTCAATTCTTTTCACATCCTTCCCACTATCCAATAAAAATTCAATTCTGTCCTGTAACTCTCCAAACACCAGTAAATCCAGATAGTAACTTATCTTTTCTATCTGCTGACAGGCTTCTATAAATTCTGCTTTCCATTCTTCCTCTGGTGTTTTTGGTGCATATCTTATTTTCCATTCTTCCAGCAAATGAAGATAATCCGATAAAATGCGGATACTTTCCCGTTCCCATTCTTCAAATTTCTTTTCGGTCTGGTAAAATGTTCTTTTCGGTTTTTCTTTTTTCTTACTGCCATTCCTTTTCTTTGCGTTATCTGTGAAAATAGGTATATGAAAATCTTCTGCCAGTTTCTTTGCTGCTTCAAATGGTGCAAGATGAAAGAAATCTGCCACAAATGTGATCACATCCCCTTTCGCACCACAGGCAAAACAGCAAAAGCCTTTGTCTACTTTCATACTGGGATGCCTGTCATCATGAAAGGGGCAACAGACCATCCCATTTCTACTTATTTTTAATCCGTACTGTTCGGCAGCCTGCCTTGCAGTTACGCTTTCTTTTACTGCTTGAAAAATATTCAATTCGACTCCTTTAAAATTTTCGTTGTGTTCTCTCAGAGCCTTTGATATACTGAATTTGCGAGATAGAGTTATCAAAAGCTCTGAGAAGTTGTCCTTGTGTTACGCAAGGGCTTTTTCTTTTCCCTGCTTTTTTGCCTCTCCATTGAAATATCCAGTTTCCTCCCATACTTTACGATCAGAACAGTAATAACTGAATTCATTGGAATCGCCCATCTTCATTGCCACTCCAAATTTCAAAATTCCCTGCTGTATTCCGATACGAACGTAATGAGCATCTTTTCCGATTGCTTTTGCAATTTCCGTAATCGGCACATTTCTTCCCGTAAATGGCGGCAATTCTACATATAATCTTTTATCCATTTTCCACATCCTCCTTTACAATCTGACTAAGTTCTTGATCTAAAGCTGTAGCAATTTTATATGCTACCTGCGGTGTACAGCCCTTTCCTGATATAATGCAGGAAATCGTCTGCCTTGACACTCCACTTAACTCAGCCAATTTCTTAATTGTTAATCCTCTTTCTCCCATCAAAATCTGCATTTTAAATACGTTTATCTTCATTTTATTTCTCCTTTCTTTTTTAATATGCACTTTTAATGCGTATTTTTATTATATGCACTTATTCTGCGCATGTCAATACTATTTTATATAAATATGTACTTGTAATTCGTATTTTTCTATGGTATGATAAGCGTGAGGTGAATAATGATGAGTAATGAGAAGTTACATAACAATCAAATCGGACTTAGAATCCGTACTGCTCGAAAAGAAAAAGGTATCAACCAAACAGAGCTTGCAAATTTGTTGGGGAAATCGCTTCGCACAATCCAAAAATATGAAAGTGGAGAAATCGAAGTTTCCATTGCTATGCTCAATGAAATCGCAAAAGTTTTAGGCTGCGAATCCACATATCTTATAGGGTATGATGCTGAGAGAAAACCTTTAGAAAATCTTTCTGATATTATGAATTTCTTATTTCAGTTAGATAAGATAAAGGAGCTTGGCTTCAATATCGAAGTCAAACGCCCGCCACATTATGATGGATGGGAATGTGCTATTACTTTTAATGGCAAAGATGTTTCTACGGAGTTAAATCAGGATCTCTGTCTATTCTTGGAAGAATTTGAGGATAAACGAAATGAAGTCAAGGACTATCAGACAAGTCTCGAATCTTATCAGAAGTGGCAGGATAAAACGCTTGCTTATTACGCAAATGCAAAACTGACCGAAAAAGAAACGGAAGAAATCTCAAATGAAGAACGAATCCAAAGATTTCAAAAAATTATGAACGAGCGGTACGGTAAAAAAGAGTCCTAATTTTTAAGGAGGATTTTTAGAATATGAAATTACCGAACGGCTACGGAAGTGTAGTAAAACTATCTGGAAAAAGAAGAAAACCTTGGATGGTTCGTAAAACCACAGGCTATCGCATTGATCCAGTCAAAGAAAAGAAAGTAAATGAATATATCATTATTGGATATGCCGCCACAAAAACAGAGGGATTGCAAATGCTAGCTGATTATAATCGGAATCCTTATGATACGAAGGCAGCCAAAATGACTTTTGATGAAGTGTATGAGGAATGGTCTAAGAAAAAATTTCCTACGGTATCCGAAAGCAATATCAAAGGATACAAGGCATCTTACAAAACATGTGGCATTCTTTACAACCGAGTTTTTAAAGATTTAAAACTGGCAGACTTACAACAGGTTATTGACACCTGCGGAAAGAATTTTCCCACATTGAAGAAAATCAAAATCCTGTTCAACCAGTTATATGAATTTGCATTGAAGAATGACATCTGCAACAAAGATTATTCTACTTTTGTTGAAATCGCCCAATACAAAGACCGCAATCCAAACAAGCATACACGTACAAAATTCACGAAAGAAGAAGTTGCAAAAGTCTGGACAATGAAAGAGGACAAATACTATCAGATCATCCTCATGCTGCTCTATAATGGCACACGTATCTCCGAATTTCTTGATTTGAAGAAAGAAAATGTGCATTTGGAAGAACAGTATTTTGATGTAATTGACAGCAAAACAGAAAACGGAATCCGAAAAGTTCCGATTGCTGATAAGCTCCTGCCTTACTATAAAGACTGGTATAATTCTTGTCCTGATTGCGAATATCTTCTTCATACAGAGGATGGCAAAAGATTTCTTTATCGCAATTACTATGACAGCTATTGGACTCCTCTTATGGAACAGATTGGAATTGACCGTACACCACATTGTACCCGGCATACCTGTATTTCCATGTTATCGGAAGCTGGTGTTCAGGATACAACAATCAAGAAAATTGTGGGGCACTCCGGTGCTATGACTTTGACAGAAAAAGTTTATACTCACTTAGATATGCAGGTTCTTGTAGACGCAATTAACAAAACCTTAGAAAATGAGGACAGCGTAACTGCCGATACAAAATCTGCATAACAAAAAGGACACTCTCCAGTGCCTATCACCGAAAAGTGTCCTATATTTTTTAGATATTTTTGTTGCAAACGTGTTGCAAATGCGTTGCGAACTGAGTAAATTCCACCGCTTTTCACCACATCTGACAACTCCACAAACCCTTGTAAAACAAGGATTTGAACGTAAATCCGAGTTCCGAAGATTATC
>QWCE01006202.1_pt1 | contig 10361 bp, 9 predicted proteins | sample 1972531 | NCBI WGS metagenome assembly QWCE01 (sample SAMN09866716, study PRJNA288562) | Human gut metagenome isolate term4_stool, whole genome shotgun sequencing... | reverse complement strand
TATAGTTTTCCAAATCAATTTAATATTGCAGTAAAAGAATACCCAATCGTGGCTTATCGTCAAACTACAAATGGTTATGTTTCTATTCTTCAAAGTGGTAAGACAGGAGGAACAGTTTCAACTAGTAATCTACCTGATAAATTCATCACCTTAAAGATGGATGACGAGAAGAAAATTGAAGAGTTAGTAAAAGAATTAAATAAACTTGATACAAAAATCAAGAATAATATTCAAATTATTAATCTTACGCCTACTAAAGCAACTTCAGATTTACTAACGATTGAGCTGTATGATGGCAATTCCATTCGTGTTCCACTTTCTCAATTAACAGTTAAGCTTCCTTACTACGAGAAAATTAAGAGTCAACTTTCAGATGGAAGTATTGTAGATATGGAAGTTGGACTTTATACAACGACTCCTGAAGTTGAATCATCAAAAACTGATGGGGATAAAAAGAAAGATAAAGAGTAAAAAAATCCTCCGATGAAAATCGGAGGATTTTTTCAGTCTTATGGCTCGCCGCAGCCTTTTCAAACGAAACGGGTCTCGTTTGAGAGCGGTTACCGGATGGTCTGCACCTTCACCATGTTGGTGCTGCCGTGGGTGTTGAGCGGGATGCCGGCGGTCATAACGACGGTGTCGCCGGAGGCAATATAGCCGAGCTCCTTCGCCTTTTCAATGGCGCAGTGGAACAGGACGTCCACGCTGTCTACCGGCTGCGTGCGCAGCGGGTACACGCCCCAGACGAGCGCGAGCTGGTGGTAGACCTTCTCGGACGGCGTCGCGGCGAGGATCATCTGCGCCGGGCGGTATTTGGCGACGCGGCGCGCAGCCTTGCCGGTGCTCGTGTCGGCGATGATCGCCTGCGCATACGTCTGCTCGGCCATCGTGCAGGCGGCGGCGCTCACGGCGTTGGTATTGTCGGAGTGATCCATCGCGTGCCAGATGTTCTTGTAGATATCGGCGGCGAAAGCGTCCTGCTCGGCCTGCTCAGCGATACGCGCCATAGTCTTCACGGCGTCCACGGGGTACTTGCCCGCGGCAGTCTCGCCGGAGAGCATCACGGCGCTGCTGCCGTCAAAGACGGCGTTCGCCACGTCGGAAATTTCCGCACGGGTCGGGCGGCGGTTTTCTTCCATGCTGTCGAGCATCTGCGTGGCGGTGATAACGGTCTTACCGGCCTGGCAGCAGGAACGGATGAAGTGCTTCTGGATGCCGGGGAGACGCTCAAACGGGATCTCCACGCCCATGTCGCCGCGGGCGACCATGATGCCGTCGGAAGCGGCGAGGATCTCGTCAAACTTCTCAACGCCCTCGGTGTTCTCAATCTTTGCGATGATGCGGATGCCCTCGCCGCCATGGGCGTTGAGGAACGAGCGCATATCAATGATGTCCTGCGCGCGGCGCGTGAACGAGGCGGCAACATAGTCAACGTTCTGCTCGATGCCGAAAAGAAGGTCGCTCTTGTCGCGCTCGGAGAGGAACGGCATGTTGAGCCGCGCACCGGGGATGTTCACACCCTTCTGGCTCTTCATCATGCCGCCGTCCACAACGGTGCAGCGGATCTCGGTGTCGGTCGTCTCCTCCACGCGGAAGGAGAGCTCGCCGTCATCCACCAGGAGCATATCGCCGCTCTTCACGTCGGCGGGCAGCTCGGCATAGTTCACGAAGCACTTTTCGGCGGTGCCGGGCGTTTCCACGGTGGAGAAGGTGTACGCCTGACCGGAAACGACCTCGACCGGCTCATCGAAGAGACCGAGACGGATCTCCGGGCCCTTGGTGTCGAGCATCACGGCGGCGGGGAGCTTCAGCTCATCGCGCACCTTGCGAAAGCGCGCGATCATTTCGGCGTGGCTCTCGTGGGTGCCGTGGGAGAAGTTCATACGGGCAACGTTCAGCCCGGCGAGCAGGAGCTCGCGCATGACCTCTTCGCTGCAGCTGGCGGGGCCGATGGTGCAAATGATCTTTGTTCTGCGCATATATCCCTCATCCTTTTCTATAAATTTCTTTATTTCCAAGCGCATAATACCACAACCTCCGTCATATGGCAACGCACATTCTACATAGTTTTTCCACGGCAAACCATACAATTTTCAGCATGCCCCGCGGCGCAGGTTTTATTTGCATTCTGTATAAACTCCTTGCTTTTTCGCCGGAATTTGATATAATACGAAGCTGGATACGGAAACGTTTCAAAGTTAACAACGGGCCGGTGCCGGTTCTCCGGCTGCGGCTCTTTTAGGAAAGGATGGATACACAATGATCTACTCAGCGGAAGTCCAGCATATGTGCCCCGTTGCCAAGGGCGCATACCACGGTCCTGCGCCGATCCCCGAAGAGGGCAAGTGGGTGCAGGCGAAGGAAATCAAGGACATCAGCGGCCTTACCCACGGCATCGGCTGGTGCGCGCCGCAGCAGGGCGCCTGCAAGCTGACGCTCAACATCAAGGACGGCATCATTGAGGAAGCGCTGGTGGAGACCATCGGCTGCTCCGGCATGACCCACTCCGCGGCCATGGCGAGCGAGATCCTGATCGGCAAGACCATTCTCGAAGCGCTGAACACCGACCTCGTGTGCGACGCGATCAACACCGCCATGCGCGAGCTGTTCCTCCAGATCGTCTACGGCCGCAGCCAGACGGCGTTCTCCGAGGGCGGCCTGCCCATCGGCGCCGGTCTGGAAGACCTCGGCAAGGGCCTCACGAGCCAGGTCGGCACCATGTACGCCACCAAGGTGAAGGGTCCGCGCTATCTGCAGCTCACCGAGGGCTACGTCACCCGTCTCGCTCTCGACGAGGAGGATCAGATCATCGGCTACGAATTCGTCAAGACCGGCCCCATGATGGAAAACATCAAGAAGGGCATGGACGCCAACGAAGCCGTGAAGAAGGCCACCGGCAGCTACGGCCGCTTTGCCGATGCCGCCAAGTACATCGACCCGCGTCACGAATAAGAGAGGAGGACGGAAATAATGGCACTGTTTGAAAGCTACGAAAGAAGAGTCGACAAGATCAACGCCGTCCTCGCCGAGTACGGCATCAACTCCATTGAGGAGTGCCGCGCTATCTGCAAGGAAAAAGGCTTTGATCCCTATGAGATCGTCAAGGGCGTGCAGCCCATCGCCTTCGAGAACGCCGGCTGGGCGTACTGCGTCGGCGCGGCGATCGCCATCCGCAAGGGCGTGAAGACCGCCGCCGAAGCTGCCAAGGCCATCGGCATCGGCCTGCAGAGCTTCTGCATCCCCGGCTCCGTCGCGGACGACCGCAAGGTCGGCCTCGGCCACGGCAATCTCGGCGCGATGCTGCTCTCCGACGATACGAAGTGCTTTGCCTTCCTCGCCGGCCACGAGTCCTTTGCCGCCGCCGAAGGCGCGATCGGCATCGTCCGCAACGCGAACAAGGCCCGCAAGGAGCCTCTGCGCGTCATCCTCAACGGTCTCGGCAAGGACGCCGCCCAGATCATCAGCCGCATCAACGGCTTCACCTATGTCCAGACCCAGTTTGATTATTACACCGGCAAGCTGACCATCGTGCGCGAGATCCCCTACTCCAAGGGCGAGCGCGCCGCCGTCCGCTGCTACGGCGCGGACGACGTCCGCGAGGGCGTGGCCATCATGCACCACGAGGGCGTGGACGTTTCCATCACCGGCAACTCCACCAACCCGACCCGCTTCCAGCACCCGGTCGCCGGCACTTACAAGAAAGAGTGCATCGAGCAGGGCAAGAAGTACTTTTCCGTCGCCTCCGGCGGCGGCACGGGCCGCACGCTGCACCCGGACAACATGGCCGCCGGCCCCGCCTCCTACGGCATGACCGACACCATGGGCCGTATGCACTCCGATGCGCAGTTCGCGGGCTCCAGCTCCGTTCCGGCGCACGTCGAGATGATGGGCTTCCTCGGCATGGGCAACAACCCGATGGTCGGCGCGACCGTCGCTGTCGCCGTCGCCGTCGAAGAGGCCATGAAGAAGTAATTCTTCAGATCTGAATAACGCAGAAGCACCACCCCGTAGGGTGGTGCTTCTTTGCAGCTTCGCAATCTTCACAGCAGCTGCCGCGCGGTCTCCGCCTCCGGCGCGAGAACACGGACGTATTCTTCCAACCGGTCGAGCACGGCAGATATCTCCGCCTCCGGCTGTCCGGCCACGCCGAACACGGGGTAGAACACATGCCGGCTCGTCTCCTTGACGCAGGTGCGCGCGTCCGCTCCGGCGATCATGCTGAAAATGATGCCCTCATCGTCCCGCGCGCAGAAGTCGCCGGGGTAGGTGTGTACCTCCTCACCCCGCATGCCGGGAAACGGCGCTTTCTCTGTTCCGGCAAACAGATGGATATCCCCGCGGACAAAGTCCACGTCGTGCGTGCCGGAGAGGCTCTGCGTTTCGAGCTCCGCGAGAAACGGGATGGCGGTCACACTGTTGTCGATCGGGAACGGGCGGCCTTTCAGGAGGAAGGATTCAAGCTGCATCATGACCGGGTACGACTTTTTGAATTTCCTGAAAAACCGGAAATAGACGTTTTCGCCAAAAAGCGCCTTGCGGTCATAGTCGGCGTATTTCTCCCGCAGCAGACGCAGATGCTCCTCGACCATGAAGCGGAAGTCCTCCGTGCGCCGGAGCGGCTTGTCCGGATAAACGACCTCCAGCACGCCGAACGGGATGCCGCCGAGCGCGGCGTCCTTCTGAAACTGTACCATACAAGAACCTCCCAGCGGCTCCATACCGATACCCTTCACGGGCTTGAGACAGGCGCTATTCTTTTCTGACTTGTGTTGTATAATACCATATCGTTTCAGAAATTGCAAAAACCGGCAGATCATCTGCCGGTTTTTGGATGGACGTATTGGCTCCCTCTCAGAGGGAGCTGTCAGCGTCAGCTGACTGAGGGAGTGAACTCCTTCCGTCTTGGCTAACGCCGAGCCACCTCCCTCAAAGGGGGAGGTAATTAAAATGCGAGCCGTTCTTTAACTGTTCGGTCGATCTGCTCACAGACAAAATGAAACTTGCAATTGATCTCGGCATTGGAAAAACGCAGGACAAAAAGCCCTTGCTGCATCAAATACGTCGTTCGTTCTGCATCTCTGGCGATGCCTTGCTCCTCATAATGCTGGCTGCCGTCTAACTCTACGACAAGATGTGCTCTGTGGCAATAGAAGTCAACAATATATCGGCCTACGGTTTTTTGCCGCTGAAACCGCACCGGATAACGGGAAAGAAAGTCATACCATAAATGCCGTTCCTGCGGGGTCGCAGTTTTTCGCAGCTCTTTTGCTCTAAGAATCAAATCGCCGGAATAATTGAGGGACATAGAGAAAGCCACTCCTTCCGTCTCGCCTCCGGCGAGCCACCTCCCTCAAAGAGGGAGGCATTTTAGAACGCCCAGGTGCCGTTGCGGAAGATGGGATGCACGTTGCCGTGCTCGTCCACGCCGTCGATGGAGAGATCGTCGCTGCCAATCATAAAGTCGGTGTGGTTGCCGGCGTCGTTCACGCCGATCTCGTAGAGCTCTTCCTTGGTCATGTTCTCAAAGCCCTTCACGCACTCGTCAAAGCCGAAGCCGAGCGCCAGATGGCAGGCGGCGTTCTCGTCAAAGAGCGTATTGTAGAAGAGCAGGCCGGACTGATGGATCGGAGACTCCTTCGGCACGAGCGCGCACTCGCCAAGATAGTGGCAGCCCTCGTCCATGCTGATGATCTGCTCGAGAACATCCTGTCCCTTTTCGGCCTTGACCTCCACGGCGCGGCCCTTTTCAAAGCGGACGGAGAAATTCTCGATGAGCTGGCCCTGATAGGAGAGCGGCTTCGTGGCGTACACGATGCCCTCGGCGGTGCAGCGCTCGATGGGGATGTTGTCCACGCCGATACCGGCGCGGCCGATGCACAGAAGCTCCTTATTGAATACGGCGTCGTGCAGCTTGGCCGAGCGGATGAGAAGCGCGTCGGGCGCGCTCATCTCGGGACTCACGGCGCATTTTTCCGCTTTCAGCTCGTCAAGCCCCTTTTCCGCAATGGCGTTCATGGTTTTTATATTAAACATGGTGTTTCGCCTCAAATTCCTTCATAGTCTCCACCAGACGAAGGACGCCCTCCTCCGGCATGGCGTTATAAAGCGACGCGCGCATCCCGCCCGCAACGCGGTGGCCCTTGAGATTGCGCAGCCCCCGCTCGAGCGAGAACTTTACGAACTCGGCGTCCGTACCGGCGTCTCCCGTGCGGAACGTTACGTTCATGTCGCTGCGGCTCGCGCGCTCGGCACAGCCACGGAAGAGCGCGCTCTCGTCCAGATAGTCATAGAGGAGCTTCGCCTTGGCGCTCTTGCGCTTTTCCATGCCCGCAACGCCGCCCTGCTTCTCGAGCCAGTCGAGCACGAGACCGAGCAGATAAATATTGTAGCACGGGGGCGTGTTGTACATGGAGTCCTTGTCGATCATGCGCTGATAGCTCATCATCAGCGGCGTAACGGCGCGCTCGTGTCCGGCGAGCGTGCGGTCGATGATCACGACCGTCAGCCCCGCGGGGGCCATGTTCTTCTGCGCCCCGGCATAGACGATGCCGAATTTCGACACGTCCACCGGGTGCGAGAGGATCTCCGAGGACATATCACACACGATCGGCACGCCGCCGGTCTCCGGCACATACTTCCACGCCGTACCGAAGATCGTGTTGTTGGCGCAGTAATAAAAATACTTTGCCTCCGGCGAGAGAGAAAGCTCCTCCTGCGCCGGGATGCGGTCAAAGCCGGTAGCCTCGCTCGATGCCGCGATGTTCACGCGGCAGTACTTTCCCGCTTCCTTCGCGGCGATATTGGCAAAGTTGCCGGTCACGGCGTAATCGGCCGTGTCGCCCTCGGCGGTCAGATTGAGCGGGATCATCGAAAACTGGAGCGACGCGCCGCCCTGCAAAAACAGGATCTCGTGCGTGTCCGGCACGGAGAGCGCCTTTTTGAGCTTCGCTTTCGTCGCGGCAAATATATCCATAAATTCCCGGCTGCGGTGGCTCATCTCCATCACGGAGAGCCCGCTGCCGTGATAGTTCAGCAGCTCGGCTGCCGCCGTTTGCAGCACCTCCGTCGGCAGCACGGACGGCCCGGCGGAGAAATTGAATACGTCCTCGCGGTTCATGGCTGGATTTCCTTTCCGGTTTTCCCCGGCTCGCGGGGTTATAGCGATTTAGTTTATTATATACCCAACGAATTAGTCTGTCAAAGCGCCGTACCGACAAGCATTTCACCGCGCACCCCGGTGATTTTTACTTTTCTCACAACGCCGTGCGGCATATCGCCCGGCGCGGCAACCTCGGTATAGTTCTCGGCGTGGCCGCGGCTCTCGCCGTCCGACTCCGTTTCAAAGATAACTTCGAGCGTTTTGCCGACGCAGGACGTGAGGTATTCCCGCCGCATCCGCTCCGCAATATGCGCGGCTCTCGCGGCGCGCGCGGCCTTTTCGCTCTTTTCGATCTGGCCGGGCATACCCGCCGCCTTTGTGCCGGGACGGATCGAATATGGGAACACGTGCATCTGCGCGAAGGCGCATTTTTCGATGAAGGCGAGCGTCCGGGAAAACTCTTCCTCCGTCTCGCCGGGAAAGCCGGTGATGAGATCGGTCGTGAGTGCGCAGCCGGGGAAGGCCGCGCGCAGCCGCTCGGTGACGGCGAAAAACTCCGCGGTCGTATACTTCCGGCGCATGCACGCGAGCGTTTCGTCGCACCCGGACTGCATGGAGAGGTGGAAGTGCGGGCAGACGTTGAGCTTTTTCAGGCGCTCAACGAATGAATCCGTCACGACCGTCGGCTCGAGCGAGCCGAGATGGATGCGCGCGCCGGGAGCGCCCGCGGCGACGGCCTCGAGCGCGTCGATGAGCGTTTTGCCGTTTTTGAGATCCTTGCCCCACGAGGCGATCTCGATGCCGGTGACGACGATCTCCTTATAGCCCTGCGCGGCGAGCGACGCGGCCTCCGCCGCGCACCGGTCCTCCGGCAGGGAGAGGACGCGCCCGCGCGCGAACGGAATGATGCAGTAGGTGCAGAAATTGTCGCACCCGTCCTGAATTTTGAGATATGCGCGCGCGTGCCCGGCGTAGGCTCCGGCGGGCAGCTCTTCAAAGCCGGTGCGCCGGAAGGGATCGTCGAGCTTCGTTACGCTCCCTCCTGCCCCGCGCTCCGCCGCGGCGGTCTCCACGGCGTGGACAAAGCCCTGCCTGTCGCCGGTGCCGAAGAGAACGTCCGCGCCGAGCGACGCGGCTTCGGCGGCGTCCACCTGGCTCCAGCAGCCGCAGAGCGCCGTGAGCGCATCGGGGTTTTCGCGCCGGAGACGGCGCACGGTCTGGCGCGCCTTGCGCGCGCCTTCGGCTGTGACGGCGCAGGTATTGACGATCACGGCGTCCGCGCTCTCCCCTTCGGCGCACGGCGTGTGGCCGTGGCTCTGGAGAAGCTGCTCCATCGCCTCGGATTCGTACTGGTTGACCTTGCAGCCGAGAGTGGCTATAATGTACTTCATAGAAAGACGCTCCTCAAAGGATGTATGGATATGGAAATTTATCTCGATAACGCCGCCACGACCCGCGTATGCCCGGAGGCGGCGGACGCGGCGTATAAGGTGATGACGGAAGTGTACGGCAACCCCGGCTCGACGCACAAGCTGGGACGCGAGGCGCGCGCCGTGCTGGACGATTCCCGCAAAAAGCTCGCCGCCGCGCTCGGGTGCGCGCCCAAAGAGGTGTACTTCACCTCCGGCGGCACGGAGAGCGACAACTGGGCCATTCTGGAGGGCGCATATCTCCAGCGGCGCGTCGGGCGGCACATCATCTCCTCCGCCGTAGAGCACGACGCCGTGCGAAAGCCGCTCGAGAAGCTCGCGCGCGAGGGCTATGAGATAACGCTCCTCTCTCCCGGCAGCACCGGGGCGATATCCGCCGATGCGGTGCGCGCCGCGCTCCGGGAGGATACGGCGCTCGTAACGCTCATGATGGTCAATAACGAGACCGGCGCCGTGACGGACATTGCGGGCGTGGCCCGTGCGCTGCGCGCGGCAAAGTCCAGGGCGCTTCTCCACACCGATGCGGTGCAGGGCTTTATGAAGGAGCCGTTCTCCGCCAAAACGCTCGGCGCGGACATGATATCCGTGAGCGGCCACAAGGTCCACGCGCCCAAGGGCATCGGCGCACTGTATATCCGGCAGGGGCTGAAGCTCCCGGCGCATATTCTCGGCGGCGGGCAGGAGGACGCTCTGCGCTCCGGCACCGAGCCGATGCCGCAGATCGCCGCCTTCGGCGAGGCGGTTCGCATTGCCAAGGCCGAAATGCCGGAAGCCAACAAGCGCATGGAGGCGCTGCGCGCGCAGTGCGTGCAGACGCTCACCGACACCGTACCCGGCATTGTTTTTCTCGGCGGCGGCAGCGCGCACATTCTCTCGCTCTCTCTGCCCGGCTACCGCAGCGAGGTTTTGATGAACTATCTCGAAGCGAAGGGCATCTACGTTTCCAAGAGCAGCGCGTGCAAGCGCGGCAAACGCAGCCATGTGCTTGAAGCCATCGGCGCGCCGGACAAGGTCATCGACGGGGCGCTGCGCGTTTCGTTCTCGCGCTGCACGACCGCGGAGGAATGCGCTTATTTTTGCGAAGCGCTCGCCGCGGCGCGAAAGGAGCTCTACCCTTCCCTTTAACCAATCTATTGTACTCAAGCGCCGCCGCAGCGTCAAGAGCTGCGGCGGCGCGTTTGAGAGGAGGAATTCTTTTGACCGAAACGGATCTTTCTCTTTATGCCGTCGGAACGCTCACGGATGAAGAAGCGCGCGAGGCCGTGGCGTGGCGCTACGGCGGCGAATATGCCGTTTATAATTTCCCGGATTGGGCGGAATGCGCCGCGCGCGGCTGGTCGATCACCGACGCGGCGAAGCGCGAAAACGCCTATTTTTCCGTGCGGTATGCGGGAGAATTGCTCGGCTTTTTCCACATCATGGATCGCCTTGGCCGCGTGGAGCTCGGCGTCGGGATAAAACCGGAACTCTGCGGACAGGGGCACGGATACTCGCTCATGGCGTTGGCGCTTGAAACCATCCGCCAAACGCGCGGCCACACGCCGGTGCAGCTCAGCGTCCGCACGTTCAACACCCGCGCCGTCCGCTGCTACGAGCGCGCCGGGTTCACGATCACCGGCACGCGCTACGAAGACCTCGGCACCGCGCCCGGCGAGATGTACATCATGCAGGCTGCGGTTTGATTGCTATAAAAGGCTCTCGGATAAGAGGGCCTTTTTCTGTTTTATTGACGATTGCGTCGATTGACAAGGGCACACGCGGTTCTGCCGGGCGGAAATGCCCTCATACTGCGTCAAAGCCCTTGAGAATACACAAAGTATTCTCTGCGGTCT
>QWCE01006200.1_pt1 | contig 10363 bp, 10 predicted proteins | sample 1972531 | NCBI WGS metagenome assembly QWCE01 (sample SAMN09866716, study PRJNA288562) | Human gut metagenome isolate term4_stool, whole genome shotgun sequencing... | reverse complement strand
CCTTCCGCCAGTTATCTAGGGCTTCAATACTAGGGTCATTACCCTCGTAGAAAGTATCGGGGAAGAAATAGGGGAGGAAACGACCCTCGGTGTATTTAACCCCGGGAATATCAGAAATCATGCGGGTGGTAGTGCCATCTCCAATCGAACCCACCACTGCGTCTAAACCAAGCTTTTCAAAACCATCACGATAAGGCTCGGTGCCTAGCCACTGATCCCCTAAGAACATCATGGCCTCTTTACCGGCATCATGAGTATCCTTAACCATGGTTTTCACGTTTTCATGCACGAAATCAGAGACGAAATCAATCCAATCTAGCTGCGCCTTGCTGGGGATACAGAAAGTCGAATTATAGGTTCCACCATTGACGAAATCTTCAGGGCGAATCGGGTATCCCTTGGCTTTTTCAAACTCTGCCAGAGCCTCGGGCGACACGGTTGCTGCATAGCCAAACCAGTCCACAATTTTTTCCCGATGTTTCTCATCAAAAACCAGGGTGAACTGGTAAAAGAAAGTGGTAAAACGTACCACATCGGTCTGCGGATTATCCTTTAGCCACTTGCGGAAAGTGTCCATCACAAACTGGTGGGTTTCGGGGTTACGAATATCGAAAGGAATCTCGTGTTCCTTGTCCCCCCAATCATTAGTCAGGTGGTTATACATTTCCACCGGATCCCAAATGATATAAGCCAGGAAAGTAACGGTGTACTCGTGCATCGGCTGGGCATCAGAAATCTTTACTACCTGCAAGGTGAAATCCACATCCCAGTTGGCGGAATCAACAACCTCGCCGGTGGTACGGTCAATAACTTCCCAGTATTTCTTGGGGTCTGCATCCTGGTTAGCCTGCAACTGTTCACTATAGAAACGTTGCATATAGGGAATAGACACTGAATCAGCTTCCGCTAGTACCCGCTGAGACAGTAGGTAAATCTGCGGAGTCTGCTCCATATGTTTACTGATGAACTCGTTATGTCCACGGGTAGGGAAATATGCCGAATAGACTTTTTTCCCGAGCTTCAGCACGTCCTCGTCAAGGTGCGTACCATCGGCGTTACGGATGGCGTCAGCGCCCCAAAGTTCGCCGATACGTGCGGTTTCTTCTGCAAAATCTTCTTCACTAGGGAGAGTAAAACGACCGGTTGTCATCTGTTTCTTTCTGGTAGTGGCTGGAGAATAAATGATTGTTTTAGGTAGCTATCAAGCACTTAATTATAAGGTTTGCTAACTTTATTACATATCGAAAATGCAGGGGAAAATTACATCACGACCAGGCGGTATCCCATACCGCGTACGGTCACGATACGTTCTGAACCAATCTTGCGGCGCAGGTAGCGCACATATACATCCACCACATTAGAACCGGGATCGAAATCGTAGCCCCAAACCATATCTAGCAACTGAGAACGAGAAAGAACCTGGTCAGGGTGTTCCATGAAGGCTTGTAGCATAGTGAACTCGCGGGCTGATAGCTCCACTGGTTCCCCGTCAATGCTGGCGCAGCGGGTACGCAAATCCAGGTGAAGTCCCCCAACATTGATTTGCACCATATTAGAGGGGTCATCCGAGGTGGCATTCTTTAGACGTAGCCGGATTCGGGCTAATAGCTCCTCGAAACGGAAAGGCTTCGACATATAGTCATCGGCGCCCTGTTCTAGACCAGAAACTGTATCCTCTACCGAAGAGCGGGCAGTGAGCACAATAATCGGTAAAGTGGCTCCCTGTCCGCGAATCTGCTCTAATACTTCGAAACCGTCCATATCGGGAAGGCCGATATCGAGGACGATTAGGGAATAATCGCCGCCCAGAGCCCCCGAGATTGCGTCTGCGCCTTTATCGACTACGGTCACGTTATATCCGGCGGAAGTAAGTCCTTTAGCGACAAAAGAGGAGATGCCGGGCTCGTCCTCTACCACCAAAATACTGGTCATGTTTTATTCTCCTTGTAATTCATCTTTGCAATCATCATTTGATATCGGCAGGCTGATATTAAAGACCGAACCAACTGAAAGTGCAGATCGGACTTGCAAAATTCCCCCATGGGCTTGAGCTATGGCGTTGACGATGGAAAGTCCCAGGCCGGACCCGGCATAGGAGTGATTGACCCGCATGAAACGGCTAAAGATTTGCTCTTGATCTTTCGGGTCAATGCCGATTCCTTGGTCCCGTACCCACAGGTTGAGACGGTGAGTGCCTTCCACCGGGGGAACTTGCGATAGCATTTGCAGGCTGGGAGCGGTAATCGTGTCTGCGGGCACCGGATTACCTTGCTGATCCAATAGGGGTTGCTGATAATCAATCCCCGCCCCCAGGGCAATTACGGTGCCGGGGGTAGCGAACTTAGAAGCGTTTTGGGCGAGGGCGAGTAGTGCTTGCTGTAGGCGTTGGGGATCAGCGGTGGTGGGGACGATGGTGAGGTTATCGATTCGCCAGTTGAAATTGCCCAATTGGGTGGCATTTTCGAAGGCATCCATCAGTAAGTCGCCGATATCTACCCGTTCGGGACGGATAAAGTCGGGGCGATCGCTCTTGGCAACGGTGATCAGATCTTCGGTGAGCCGGTGCATTCGCGATAGTTCTTCTAAAGCCAGTTCGCGGGTGCGGGCAGTTTCTTGAGGGTCGCCCGGGTTTAGCAGTTCTAGATGCCCGCGAACCACCGTTATGGGGGTGCGCAGCTCATGCCCCACATCATTTAGCAGGTCTCGCTGCTCGTCGAAACTGGACTGCAGGCGGGCAATCATCGAGTTCATCTGGCGGGTAACATCTGCTAGGTCATCATCACCTTCTACCGGTAAACGCTTGGTTAGATCCTGTTCACTGGTAATAGACGCCATCAAATTGCGTAACCTGCCAATAGGGGCAAGTAGTGACTGGGAGGCGCGTACATTTACCAGACCCACCAGGGCTAATACCAAGAAGGAAATGCCGGCGAACAATAGTAGTTGGGTTTGAGTCGGGGTAATATCGGCCGAATAGTTTGAGACGATCGCCAACAGGGCATCATCAGTGTCGGCTGCGCTAATCGGCACCATTCCCACCGCGTAGGTGGCCTGATCGGTGCGGATCATAAACATTCTGGCAGAGTTGATGTCGGAATAACTAGCTAGTTTTGCCAAAAGTTGTGCATCTTGATGGGCGGCGGAATCGCGCGCACCTTTTTGCTCAATTAATTTCCCGGCAGAGAATCCCAACAAACTACCGTTGTAGGGCGCATCTTCGGCAGCGATGAACTTACTTAAGGCATCTTTGGCTGAAACTATTCCTCCATTGGATTTGCCGCTTTCGGCTTTCACGAAAGTGCGCAGATCATTGGTGATTAGCTCGGTCTGAGAACGTTCGGTATGGGAGATTTGAATTATTCCACTGACCAGCATAATCAGCCCCACGATCGTCAGTGCGAATCCGGAAATCAATACCGAATGTATCAGCATCCGGTTCCGCAGGTTAGTAATCCGCAGCTTAGGGGAATTGCTCTGAGGCTGGATGGTTTTTTCTACTACTCGTCGCGGACGGCTTTGATAGGCGGCGCGCTCCGCAGAGGGCGCTGGGGTAGTTGCTACGGCCGGCAGGGACAGGGAAAGCGGGGCAGGTGGAGCTGCGTTGGCAGGGTTAAGGATCTGTGGCAGGGGCTGATCCCCAGGTAATTGCACGGTGGAACGGGGCTGACTAGCCGCCCGTGTAGGGGGAGCCGGAACTGGAGAAAAACTAGAGTTTCCGGGATAACTATTACCCGGGTAGCTGAGTTTCTCGCTCATGGCTGTCCCCCCTTATCGGAGGGGGGAGCGCTGGGGGAAAGCTGCGGTGATTGTTGGGTAGCAACCGGAATCTGAGGTTCAAAGTTAACCGCCGGCCCCAAATCATAGACTCCGTTTAACACCATAGCCCGCGTTCCGATTAAAACCGCAAGACAAAGGGCAGTACAAACAATTGCCACTGCTGCAAACTTGCGCACTGTGCCGCCCTCTCCTGTGATAGCCGTACGGTTGGGGGCGTCAGGTGCCCCCTCTCTCTAATCATTATAGATTATAGAGAGGGTAGTAAGGACAACCTATTTTGCTTGATTAAGAAAATCGACTATACGGCCGACGCCTTCTTCTAGATCTTCGTCGCTCAACGCGTAGGAAAGCCGGAAGAAACCGGAAGGGCCGAAGGCCTCACCAGGAACCACCGCCACTTCAACTTTGCGGAGCATCAAATCAGCCAATTCGGCCGAAGTCTGCGGAGTTTCACCCGCGATTTCCCGTCCCAAAATACGTTCTACACTGGGGTAGCAGTAAAAAGCGCCGTGGGGCATAGGAACTTCGAGGTCTGGGACCTGGCGTAGTAGCTCTACCATCCGTTGACGCCGCCGATCGAAGACCTCTCGCATCTGCTGAACTTTATCGAGAGGGCCGCTCACTGCAGCTAATGCCGCCCGCTGCGCGATATTTGAGACGTTTCCGGTGGTGTGGGACTGGAAAGCGGCGCAGGCTTTGATTACATCCGGCGGAGCTATCATCCAACCTACTCGCCAACCGGTCATGGCATAGGTTTTGGCTACCCCGTTTAACACCAGGGTTTGTTTCGCCAGTTCCGGAACCAGTTTTACAATATGTTCGACATGAATCCCGTCGTAGATCAGGTGCTCGTAGATCTCGTCAGTAATTACCCAAATCCCGTTGTCTAATGCCCACTGTCCAATAGCTTTTAGTTCATTCGCGTCATAGACCGCGCCAGTGGGGTTAGAGGGGCTGACTACTAAAAGAGCTTTAGTCTTCTCAGTTTTAGCGGCATCTAGCTGCGCGACCGTCACCTTATAGTGCTGATCTGCACCAGCCATTACCGGAACCGGAACCCCGCCGGCGATCTTGATAACTTCTGGGTAAGTCGTCCAATAGGGGGTGGGCATTAGGACTTCGTCGCCGACCTCTACTATGGCCGAGAAAGCCTCGAAAACTGCCTGTTTGCCACCGTTAGTAACAATGATTTCGGTATTGGGGTCTACTTCGTAGCCAGAATCCCGCAGGGTCTTTTGAGCGATTGCTTCCCGTAACTGGGGTAAACCTTTCCCCGGGCTGTAATGATGCATCACGGGATCCGCGCAAGCAGCCTGTGCAGCCTCAACAATATAGTCAGGGGTAGAAAAGTTGGGTTCTCCGGCGCCAAATCCGATTACCGGGCGCCCCTGAGCTTTGAGTTCTTTCGCGGCCGCATCTACCGCCAAAGTAGCGGAAGGAGATATTTGTGCGAGACGATTCGAGATTCTGTGTTCTAGCGGTTTGTGCATAGTCCCATTTTGCCACGCCTGGCTAGTGTTTAGCTGTTAAGACCAGAATTTGTAGGCAATTGTGTCTGGTATGGTTCCGGTAGTGGCCGTTAGCTTGCCTAGGGGGAGTCAAAATATGCGTTTTTCCCCACTATGTGCCCGTAGGTTGGACGCAACCAGTAAAACCCCATAAACTTATTGAGCACCACATTTGGTCAGCCGTATGGCTGGAAGGGCAGTGGCGCAATTGGTAGCGCAACGGTCTCCAAAACCGTAGGTTGTGGGTTCGAGTCCCGCCTGCCCTGCAAATCTGAAACCTGTGCCGGGCCCGGTACAGGACGAAATAGGAGCTTCGACGGGAGCTCCAAGACAGCAAGTGAGGAAACGATCTTGGCACCTAACGAGGGCGCAGCCTCCGTAGAGGCAGACGCAAAAACGACGAAAAATGGTTTTTGGGGTCGCATCGTGCAGTTCGTGCGACAGGTCATTGCCGAATTAAAAAAGGTTGTTTGGCCCACCCGGGATGAACTCACCACTTTCTTTGTGGTTGTGATCGTGTTTGTACTGGCAATGATGGCCTTTTCTGGAGTTGTCGACGTCATCACCGCCTGGCTAGTAACCAAGGTCTTTGGCGGTTAATTAAGGAGCAAGAATTGCAAACAGGCAATAAGGAGCAGGAAGAAAAAACTGTGAGCAACGATCCCGTATTCTCCTCAGAGGCAGGTGTCTCCGCTGAAGTGAGTGCACAGGCTGCAGATAATGAGCAACAGGTGGCCGCGGAAACAGAGGCCGGGGTAGAAAACACCCCAGAAGAGACGTCCGCTCCTGCTGAGGAAGCTTCTCCCGAACCAGCAACCGTTCCCGCGCAGATAGAGCTTACGGATACCCCCCAAGATCAAGAGCTCGCCCCCTCGGCTACTGCGGAAGAGCTTTCTAAGGCTGAACAAGACAAGTTGCGCGAGGAGCTAGAGTTTCTGCCCGGCTACTGGTATGTTCTGCATACCTATTCCGGATATGAGCGGCGGGTGAAAGCCAATCTGGAACAGCGAATCGTTACTTTCAATATGGAAGATCAGATCTACCAGATTGAAGTACCGATGGAAAAAGTCGTCCAGGTAAAATCAACCGAACGTAAAGTGGTAGATCGGGTACGGATTCCCGGTTACGCCCTGGTGCGGATGGAAGCAGTCGAGGACGCCCCCGATGCATGGCGGGTAGTTAAGGACACTCCCGCGGTCACCGGATTTGTGGGTGATTCGCAGCATCCGATGCCGCTGACCGAGGACGAAGTAGTTTCCATGCTGGCGCCTACTCCCGCCTCCATTAAGGCTGCGGAGCTACAGGATGAGCGCGCCAGCCAGGCCAAGCAGCCGGAACAGCCAGTTATTGAGGTAGATTTCGAGGTCGGAGAGAACGTAACTGTTACCGACGGCCCGTTTGCGACTATGCCGGCTACCATTTCAGAGATCATGCCTGACCAGCAGAAACTTAAAGTTCTGGTGGTTATCTTTGATCGCGAAACTCCGGTAGAGCTTGGATTTAACCAGGTAGCAAAGATTTAATTGCTCACAGTGAGCAGTCCTAATTGGTTGTAAGGACGGGTGCGCCCTTAGAATGGACGACTGTGCTGGTAGTTTTTCTACGGAAAAATTGCCAGACCGCAAAGAGTTTCCGGCAACCGCCGGGAAAGTAAAATCAAGAAATTATATTGAGAAGGACCCTATATGCCTGCCAAGAATAAAAAGGTAATCGGCCTGATCAAGTTACAGATCGAGGCCGGTGCTGCAAACCCGGCGCCTCCAGTAGGCCCCGCGCTTTCGCAGCACCAGGTAAATATCATGGAGTTCTGCAAGGCCTACAATGCGGCTACGCAGGATCAACGCGGGAACGTGATCCCGGTAGAAATCAGTGTCTACGAAGATCACTCCTTTGACTTTGTTCTCAAGTCCCCGCCGGCTGCCCAGCTGATTAAGAAAGCTGCTGGGATCGCCAAGGGCTCTGGTACTCCGAACACCAATAAGGTGGCGAAGCTGACCATGGATCAGGTTAAAGAGATTGCCGAGCAAAAGAAGGATGACCTGAACGCGAATGATATCGATGCGGCCGCAAAGATTATCGCGGGAACGGCTCGTTCAATGGGAGTTGTCGTCGAGGGCTAACCCGGCGAACAATCAAAAAAAGACTATTAACCGTGGAGGGGAATGTGCGCCCTCACCACAACCTGCAAGGAGAAAAGCAGATGAAAAAGCACTCGAAGGCCTTTAACCAGGCTGCTGAAAAAGTTCATAAGGATCGTCTCTACCAACCGCTAGAGGCTTTCCGCTTGGCCAAGGAAATTTCTTCCACCAAGTTCGATTCCACCGTTGACGCGGTTTTCCGGCTCACGGTAGATCCGCGCAAATCGGATCAGATGATCCGGGGTACCGTTTCTTTGCCTAATGGCACTGGTAAGACCGTTAGGGTCCTGGTTTTTGCCAATAGCCCCAAGGACAAGGAAGCGTTAGACGCTGGAGCCGACGAAGCCGGCGGCGATGAGCTGATCGAAAAAGTGCAAGGTGGATACTTGGACTTTGATGTGGCGGTAGCTACCCCGGACATGATGGGTAAAGTGGGACGCCTCGGTCGCGTCCTCGGCCCGCGTGGCCTGATGCCGAACCCTCGTACCGGCACCGTCACTATGGATGTTGCTAAGGCAGTTAAAGAGATCAAGGGTGGCCGTATCGACTTTCGGGTTGATAAGCACTCCAACCTGCACGTAGTGTTAGGTAAGAGCTCTTTCGATGCGGAGAAGCTGGCAGAGAACTACCAGGCAGTTCTGGATGAGATCCTGCGCCTACGTCCGGCAGCCCTAAAGGGGCTGTACATCAAGAAGATCGCCGTTTCTACTTCGATGGGACCGTCCATCCCCTTGGATAGCTCCCTGACTAAAGATTTAGCGACTGACGATCCTCGCTAAGGATTGCCGTGCCCGCCTTAGGGCAAAGGCTCAATAGCTGAAAACCAAAGGGATCCCGCCGGTGGAAAAAATCCACCGGCGGGATCCCTTTTTTTACTGTTCACGGTATTTCCCTATGTTTACTTACATAAGGGGCGCGGCCGGTAAAAGATACGAGAGGGGCTTGAGCTGCTTTGCAGCTCATGGGGTTCCCGGAGTGCTTTTACCGAGCCAGCCCCTGGACACAGAGAGGAAGAATAACAGCTATCAAAGGTGCTCCGGCGGCGGCCTAGATCATAATGGCTGCGGCAATTTGATTATCGATACTGTAGCGGCTGTCCTTGATCACCACGATGCACATTTTGCGTTTACGGGAAATAACCGTGATTTCTTGGCCACTGTAGCACCCTAAGCGAAACAGGAAACTGTCCATCTCGGGGTCATCAGTAGCTATATCTTTGACGATATAGGTTCGACCTTCGATAGCTTCCAGAAGATTCATTCGTCCCTTAGTCTGGCAGGCCCCTTCTGTCTGGCACGCTAGTGACAGTGACATTTCGGTTCACCTGCCTGGTTAGTGATACCTACTATTTGCAGATTATGACGGTTTTCTGGGTTTGGTGCAACTTCGGGATTGAAAGTGCAGGAGGAGGAAATCGGGCAACCGATACATTTGGTACCTTTGCGCTTCTCTTTGACGATATAGGTGATGGCTCCACTGACGATCGCCACTAGCGCCAGGCTGGCAATAACGGTACTCATTTCGCTTCCTCTTTCTTAGGCGGCTTTCTGCACTTGCTGATGTAGGTTGTATTGAGCGGAGAAATTGGCGTGAATCTGCCGGGAGATTAGGGTAATTACCCCAGCCATTATGGCTACTGCCAGTAGCCCCGGGAAGAATCCGGTAGCCAGGCGCCCGTACACCACCAGCGTTCCCACCTGATTGACGAGGAAGGCAATGGTGTAACCGGTGCAGAACTGCAATCCGATGGCGCTCCACAACCAGCGACGATCGCGCATCTCGGAGTTCATGGCGCCGATAGCTGCGAAGCAGGGCGGAGTGTACAGGTTAAAGAACAGGTAGGCGAGCGCGCTTACCGAGGTAAGTCCCATAGTGGCAGCAACGGTGTTGGCTCCACCAGTCATTGCTAGTTCATCGGTATCAATAAAGCGGGTTAGACCGTATACCACCGCCAAGGTGCCGACTACGTTTTCTTTGGCGATAAACCCGGTGACCGCCGCCGCTGCCAGCTGCCAGGTTCCAAAACCTAACGGAATGAGCAAGAAGGAGAAGGGGGTAGCAATAGAAGCCAGGATCGAAGTGTTTTCCGCACCCTCTTCGACTACTTGCAAACTCCAATTGAAGGTCTGCATTAGCTGGACTACCAGGTTGCAAACCAAGATGATGGTGGCGGCTTTAATAATGTACGCTTTCGCCCTTTCTAGCATCGACAAGGTGGCATTCCACAGGGAAGGGATCCGGTAGCGGGGTAGTTCCATAATGAAGAAAGTTTTGCGGAATTTATGTCCGGTTACCATTTTTACCATTAGCGCCCCCAGGAAAATCAGACACAGCCCTACAAAGTAGCTGACCCAACTCACCCAAGCAGATCCGGCAAAGAAAGCTCCACCAAATAGTGCAATAACCGGGATCTTTGCTCCACAGGGTATGAAGGACGCCAACATCGCGGTGGCGCGTCGTTCGCGTTCATCGCGGATAGTTCGGCAACTCATAATCCCGGGGATGGCGCAACCGGTGCTGATTACGATGGGGATAACGGATTTACCGGATAGACCCACCCGCTTGAAGATGGGATCCAGCACGGCGCTTACCCGCGCCATATATCCGGATTCCTCTAAGAGTGCTAGCAGGAAGTACATCACCATCACTAGCGGGAGGAATCCGATTACCGCGCCTACCCCTCCAATGAGGCCGTCGGCAATGATGGTGCGTAACAGGGCGGGAGAATCCGCCATTTGTTCGCTGACCCAGTCTTGGAAGGTTTCGATCCAGCCGACTAACCATTCGGCGATCAGGGGGCCGAGATAAGTTTGAGAAATCGCAAATACTGCCCACATTATTGCTGCAAAGATCGCTATCCCCGCGAATTTGTTGGTTAGTACCGCGTCTAAAGTATCTTGACGGGTGTGGGCAGCCACTTTAACCGCCCGTTTTTCTACC
>QWCE01006197.1_pt1 | contig 10369 bp, 7 predicted proteins | sample 1972531 | NCBI WGS metagenome assembly QWCE01 (sample SAMN09866716, study PRJNA288562) | Human gut metagenome isolate term4_stool, whole genome shotgun sequencing... | reverse complement strand
TTTTCAAAAATGTTGGCGAGGTTCAGGGCGAGTAGCCCTGATCGCTGCCCGCAGGCAGCGAAATCCCTGTGCCATGCTTTTGGCACACGGAGAGGGTGGCGAGAAAAGCGACCGCTTTTCGAGGCGGGGCGAACAAGACCGCTCCGCCTTGTTTCCCGAAAGCAGTAAACAGCAATCTTGTAACTGTTCCGGCGGAACAATTACAACGAAATATTACCTTACAGAAATCCTTACTCCTAGGGAAAACGGTCTTCCACATCCGGCAAAAGGGGGGCCTACCCCTGCTTTTGCCTACCAGCGTGCTGCAATTGCCCCTGAAGCCTTATCTCTCATTACAACCTTCTGATTTTGAAGGCAATTGCGATTCTTCCGATTTTCTCTTAGATTTTCGTTGCAGTTTCTCATACAGTTTTTATTTGCTCTGCAAATGTGGGCTGCTCGCCCACACCTCGCCAGCATTTTTGAAAAATTGCTGGATCAAAAAATTTTTTATTTGCCTGCGGCTTGTCCTTGTAAAAATTACGGCGTTCTTTACGACTTTCACACAGTTTTCATTGACACCCATCAGCAGGAATGTTATAATATTGATGTTCATCGAAAGAACGAATTTCGATGAGCCGCCAAACAAAATAGCAATTTTTAACAGGAGGAATTTTTATGAAAAAAGGCTTTAGAAAGGTTTGTGCAGCTCTGTGCAGCACTGCATTATTATGTGCAGCGACTGCTGTTCCAGCATCTGCTTCCACTGTGAGTGATGTCATTGCAGCTGCTTATGCAGTTGGCATTCCGGCACAGTATGTGCAAGAGGGCATTGCAATGTATGGCGGAGGAAACTATACCTCAGAACAGTGTGACCAAGCAATTGCATCCATTTATTCCTATCAGGGAAGAGTCGATGAACTGCTGGAGGATTATTTTGGCGTACCGAGCAACGGCGGCGGAAATAATAACGCATCTGACAATAACAATAACAGCGGCAATAACAGTAGTGATAACAACAACTCTGGCAGCAATTCCGGCGGAAATTCTGGTTCATCCGGAAATAACTCCAATTCTTCGAGCAATTCCAACAGTTCCAACAATGCCAATTCGGAAAATAATGGCGGAACATCTGGCGATTCAGATGGTTCTAAGTCATTTACGGATATGACACTGGATGAAAAAATTGACTATGTGAATCAGCTTCCGGCAGAGGAACGCAGCAATTATATCTCCAATTTGACCACCGAGGAACGGAACAGCTTCATCAAGCAGCTGCCAGTGAGCGATAAAGCAGCTGTTTTGAATGAATTTTTAGGCGTTGGAGATTCTTTGGGTCTGCATTTTACAGTCGATGAAATGACCAATGATAGTGTTGTTGTCAGTGCGAGAGATAAGGATGGCAAACTGATTGACGTTTCTGCAATGGGCGTTACTGTAGAAGAAACCGGAAAATCTTATACCACGCCGATTACCATTGCAGCCCTGCTGGCAGGCGGTGGCATTTGCGGTGTGAGTGCGATTATTTTTGCTGCTGGAAAAAAGAAACGGAATGAGGAACAAGCATGAAGCAGAAATCATCCAAACCAGAAAAAACATCCGCTTCCGCACTGCCGCTGGCAATGCCATTGATTTTGCCGATTGTAACTCTGCTGTTATGTGCCGCAATTGTATTAGTATGTAGTCTTCGCCCCTATGAAAAGCTGCATACTTACTTGCAAATTGCCTTTATGGATGACTTGAAACAAGCTCCGTCCAGCAGTTCAGATGGATTGGAAATCGTACAGAATGACATTACCACCAATTACAGCGGAAAAATTGCAAAGACAGGCGAACCGGTATATCCAGCATTCGGGGAACAATATGGCGTGCTGTCCTGTGAGGCAATTGACTTGTATGTTCCGGTTTACTGGGGGGCAACCTCGGAACTGCTGGAACTGGGGGCTTGTCAGACAACTGCCTCTGCCATTGCCGGAGCAGGTGGCAATGCCGTCATCAGTGCACATGTCAATACGTTTTTCAATCGGCTGGATGAATTGAAAAACGGTGATACGCTGACTTTGTACACAAATTATGGGCGGTTTACCTATGCGGTTCAGAAAAGCATTCAGTTTGAAAACACGGATAAGCAGTACATTTTGCCGACAGACCAAGAGCAGTTGACCCTGTACACCTGTGAAATGCAGGTATTTGGTTCGTCCACGAAGCGGATTGGTGTGGTCTGCGACTGCATCAGTACAGAATTTTATGAAACGGAGGCTGCACAATGACAAATGGATTTGGAAAGCGGTTGGTTGTGCGGCTGCTACTTACAATTTTATTGACTTTTACTGTGCTGGGAACACTGGGCAGCGGATATGTTGGGTATCTGTTATCCTCGCCGAACGTCTGCCTTTCTCAAGTGGAAAAACAGCAGGCAGCGGCAAAAATTCACGACAGTGTGGAAAGCTATTTTACAGCACAATATCAAACTACTGCAATTCCAGCGGAAACCTATTTAAATGTAGTCACAGAAGATTGGATTGCAGAGCGGTTAGAAGAACAGATTACATCTGAATATCAGATTTTAAATGGTGCAAAACTGAGTTATCAGCTGGATATGTCTGATTTAGAAGCAGCATTGACACAGTTTTTCTCTGACTATGCCGAAGAAATCAACTATACCAAAGACAGTACCTATGAACAGAAATTGCAGGAAACCATTGACAATGCAGAAGCAGAGTTGACCTCACAGCTGGATGTCTACCATTTTTCCACCATGAGAAATGCAAACATTCTGAGCCGATTGACAGGAAAACAGCTGTATTTGTGGATTGCCTGCGGTGTTTGCGGAGTAGTAAGTCTGTTGTTGATGGGAATCTTAATGGGATTGGAACGAAATGGTGAATGGGGTATGCTTTATTTTCCGGGCTGTGCACTGTTCATCAACGGTGTTTTCCTGATTCTACCGACTGCATGGGTGCTTGCTACCAGCTATTTCAGCGGCTTGGCAATCAAAGTGCCGGCAGTTTATGCAGCAGTGACGGGGGTTTTATATCATTGTACCCGTGTTGGATTGGTTGCAGGAATTGTTCTGGCAGTGTTGGGCGTGGCTGCAATTGTGGGCAGTATGATTGGAAGAAGAAAAGCTGCTCGATAAGAGGTTGAAAAAACGGGCTTGCAGAAAAAGCTTGCAAGTCCGTTTTTTGTTTGTGATTCAGATAGGTTGCAGGATACGAGCCGCAGGCAACTGCGGTCGAGCTGGCTCAGCTCGGCGAGGTGGATTGTTAAGGAGGGCAAGCTGCCCTCCTTAACAGAGGTTGCAATGAGAAACATTAAAATCTAAGAGGAACAAGCAATCTGCTGTTCGCCATCTTGAAAACAAAATATTTCAGGCAAATTGCAATCTAAGAAAGATTCATAGGCAATTCGGACAACGCAACTCCGGCGAACAGCACAAAGGCAGACAGCGAAGCGATTCTGCCGAACCGTACGCAATTGGTTTTCCTAAGAGCAACTTCTCTTAGGGAAAACGATTTTCAGCGTCCGGCAAAAGGGGGTTCCACCCCTGCTTTTGCCTGCCAGCGTGCTGCAATTGCCCCGTTGCCTTGTCCGAATTTGCAACTTATTTCTTATGAATCATAAAATTGCGAATTGGTAAGTTTCAAGAAATGCAATTGCAGCAGGAAAAACAGACTGCAAAATCTAATTTGCTTCGCAAATGTGGGCTGCTCGCCCACACCTCGCCAACATTTTTGAAAAATTGTTGGATCAAAAAACTTTTAGTTGCCTGCGGCTCGTTTTATTTTAATGTTTAATGCTCAAATTTTCGTACCCGAAGCGGAATCCCCTGCCGGTCAGCGAGTGCCTGTGCTGCATCCAATTCTGCCTTTGGCAGAATATCCACAACGCTATACATGATGGTTGGAACGCTGTCCTTGCAATCTGCTGCAAATTCCTGCAACGCTGCAAACGCATTCGGGAATTTCGGGCGAGTTACTTTCTGATATTCTTCTTCTGTTCCAGCATTCAGGCTGATGGAAACAATATCCACCAAATCACGTAGATCCTGTGCCGTCTTTCGTCTATGCAGCAGGTCGGAAAGTCCGTTGGTATTCAATCGAATGCAGCGAACCCCCTGTTCTTTCAGATAGGCAGCCGTCTTGCAGAGCAGTTCCAGCCGTTCAGTTGGCTCGCCGAATCCACAGAATACCACTTCTTCATAGGAGCAGACATCTACTGCATCCAGAGCCGCCTTGACTTCTTCCCAGCTTGGTTCATGTTCCAACCACAGCGGGTCAGAACCATAGGCGGAACTCCCCATGGTGCGAATGCAGAATGTGCAGGCACACGGACAGCGGTTGGTTAAATTCAGGTATAAGTTTTTCCCCACCGGATAAGCAATGGTCATAGCAGTTTGTTTCATAAAGAGCACCTCGAATTGTGAAAATTAGAACGATGACAATCCCCCAACCATTTGGAGCACGGGCATCGTTATGAGTGGACAGGATGTGTCCTGTCAAAATTTCAACACCGTTTTTGTGAAATATGCACAAAATTTGCGGTATGCGTTGACATTTAAAAAAAAATATGATACGCTAAACTTGTATGAATTTTTTTAATTTGCCCGTTTTTGGGCTAGAAAAAAGGAGGCGGTTTTCGCTTGAAAAACCGATGGAAACAATGGTTCTGCTGCCTGTTTGCCGTCATTTTGGCACTTTGCAGCCTGACAGCCTGCGGCAGTAAAAAAGAGAAAGGCAATGTTTCAATGGAGGACTTGCCGTTCGGAGCAGTTCTGCGGGACTTGAATACCACGGAAATTCCGGTGGAATATGATTCCCGTTATTTTACAGAAGAGGCAATGACGGTACTCTCCAACTATTTTTATGCCATTCAGACCGAGGACACCGCACTTTATCAGGAAGTCACATTGGACTTTTATGATGACTATGTTATGCAGCAGATGTTCCAAGGGTTAGTTGGATTGGATGGCTTACTGACACAGCTGAAATCCAGCTACACGCCGCAGCAGAGTGCAACTGGCACGAGCACAGAAAATACGGATGCAGACGTGACATTCACACAAATCAATGTTGTAGAATGCGAACAATCTACTGATTCGGTGCACAGCAATCTCGATAATCTATATCCCATGCTGAACGAACTCAGCGGTGAGGAGGATTATTGCACGCAGCACGTTTCTGATGCAAAGTTTTTAAACCTCAGCCTGTCCCTCAAGAGCGGAGATCATACTACGACACTTTCGGATCAGTATGTGTTTCTTCTGTGCGTGGACGGCAAGTATGTAATTTGCTCGTAAGCGGTTCTTCCTGTGCAGCAGTTTCTGCTTCTTTGGCAGCCTGTTCTGCTTGTTTTTGTTTGCTGAGTTCTTTCATCCGATCCGCCATTTTTTGATTGGCATGCCGCAGACGAAGAAACAGCACGACAATGACCACCAAATAAGCGATGGTCACCGCAACCAATAGTATATTGCGGAGGGCATGCGGATTCTCTGCCGAGAAGGCATAGGCAAGTGCTTTCATGTCAAAATCTCCTTGTTGTAAAGCAACGCTGTTTTTTCTATAATTATAGTATAGGACACGTTTTGGATTTTGTCAAGGCATTCCGGCATAGACTGCCGGAAAACCAAAACCACCATTCCCCCTGAATTCCACAAAAGTTTGCGAAATTTGCACTTTTGTGTTTTTATAGATGACTTTCTTTCAACGGTGAACTTGTTTGAGAAAGAAAAAATTTTTTAGGAGGATATTCATGACGAACGCATCCACACGCAAATCTGCGGCGGCTGCAAAACGCAGTCCGCTGACGCTCGCCGGTGTTGGGCATGGCTTGCAGGGATGGCTCATTCGCAACAAGTTTTATATCATTGCATTTTTCATTCCTGTTGCATTGACCTATCTGGCGTATGCTCTGTTTGGGATTTCCCCATTCGGCGAAGAATCGGTACTCTGTCTGGACTTGAACGGGCAGTATGTGTACTACTTTGAGTCCCTGCGGGACGCTTTTTGGGGAGATGGCAGCATCTTCTATAACTGGTCGAGAAACCTCTCCGGCAACTTTATGGGTATCATTGGCTATTATCTTGCCAGCCCATTTACGCTGATTGTCATGCTGCTGCCGGAAAAATGGATTCTTGCCAGCCTGCTGATTATGCAGCTCTGCAAACTTGGTGCAGCGGGTGTGGCATTCAGCTATTATCTCCAGAAGCGGAGAGAAGTAAGTGCTCCGCACGCTCTGCTGTTCTCCAGCATGTATGCAATGATGGCATACGCTGTGATTCAGCTGATTGACCCGATGTGGCTGGATGGTCTGGTATTCCTGCCACTGATTATCGCTGGACTGGAATGTCTGGTTGATGATGGCAGAAAAATCAACTACGCCATTCCGCTGGCATTCATGTTTGTAGCTCATTTCTATATTGGCTTCATGATTGCCATCTTTATTGTTATCTACTTTATTTTCTATCTGTTCTTCGGTACAGACCGCAAGGGCAGAAAGGCATATGACTATTTCCAGACCATCGGCAGAATGTGCTATACGACCATTGCAGGTCTGCTCTGTTCTGCAATTATGCTGTTGCCAATGGTTTACACCCTGAGCCAAGGTAAAATGGAATTTACCGAAAGCGTCTGGACACAGCTGAGCAACATCTTCCACGGCGATGGCGACAAGCTTCAGCAGCTGAAAGAATTGTTCACTGCACAGTTTGAATTGATTGACCTGATTCCGCAGCTGCTGCCAGCACAGTATGACTCTGTTAATGTACAGGGCAGCCCAGAAATTTACTGCGGTCTGTTGACCGTTGTTCTGCTGCCGATTTTCTATATCAGCAATCAAATCAAGCTGAGAAAGAAGATTGGTTATACCTTCGTTCTGGTTTGCATGGTTGTCAGCATGTACTTCAAGCCGATTGATATGATGTGGCACGGCGGACAGTCCCCGAACTGGTTGCCTTACCGGTATTCGTTCCTGATTTCGTTTGTCCTGTTGACGATGGCAGCAATGGCATTTACCAAGCTGAAATCGGTCAAGCCGGGCATTCTGGGAGCAGTGTTCTTCGGCTGGATGGTATTGCTGCTAGTCATCTCGAAGCTGGGCTATGAGCACATTGATACGATTAAGAGCATCTGGGTTTCCATCATTCTGATTGGTATCTATTGTGTCTGCCTGTACTTCATGAAGGGCGGCACAAAGGAAGACCTCAAACGCATGAGCAATGTGGTTGTAACAGTTGTCATGCTGTTTGCAGTCGGCAGTGAATTGACTTATAACGCTGTGGACTCCATGAAAAAGATTGATGATGAAGTTGCATACTCCACAAAGAAATCCTGGACAAACTTCATTGAAAACGGTCGTGCAGCAACCGACCAGCTGGAAGAAAATGACAGCGGTCTGTATCGTGCAGAAAAGACATTCTATCGTTGCGTCAACGATAATGGTGCACTTGGTCTGCGTGGTATTTCGCACTCCAGCTCGGTTATGAATACGGACATCATCAACTTTATTGAAACCATGGGTTACTGCATGCACAGCTATTATACCCGTTATGATGGCAATACACCGCTGGCGGATTCCTTGCTGGGCATCAAGTACGTTCTGAATCGGGAAAGCGATAGCACAAACCGGAAACTGAATCCGACTTATGTCGCAAAGCCAGATTGGGACTATAATTATACAGATGAAAACAATGTCAGCCAGACCATCAGAACCTATGAAAACCCGAACGCACTTTCCATTGGTTATATGGCAGATGCAGATGTAGAACGCATTGACCATCTGGGCAATGATAATCCGTTTAACAGCCAGAATATGTTGATGAGTGTCATCAGCGGTAACATGGAATTTGATGCATCTGGTGCAATCTCTGGCAGCAAGAACTATTATTCTCCGGTAGAACTGGATGGCGACCCGATTTTGAGCAATGTTACAACATCTGCTTACGGTGACCAGACTTGTTATACTGCCGGACAGAGCGGCGACCCGACGGTGGATTTCCATCTGACAGTTGCAACAGAAGATCCGATTTATATCTTCTTTAAGACCGAAAACCAGAAGTCTGTAAACCTGTGGCTCGGTCAGTGGAATGATGAAACCAGCGATTATGATTTTGACTGGTTCAACGCTTACTTTGAAGGCGATAACTACACCATTATGCGGCTCGGTCAGTTTGACATCGGTACAAAGCTGTGCTTGCGAATGACCGTTGCCAACGAATACACCATTGTAAAGAATTTCTTCTTCTATAGCTTCGATGAAGCAATGTTCCAGGAAGACATTGACAAGATGAAAGAAAATCAGTGGAACATCACCAAGTTCAACGACCGGAAGATTACTGGTACGATTACAGCAGAAGAAGGTCAGGTAATGATGACCAGCATCCCGTATGAAGATGGTTGGACAGTGAAGGTAGACGGAAAGAAAGTCGAACCGGTGAAGCTGCTGAATGCATTGGTTGGCGTTCCGCTCGAACCGGGTGAACATGAAGTCACCATGACCTTTACACCGCCGGGGTGGAATATCGGCTTGATTTGTCTGGCTGCTGGTATTATCGTCTTGATTCTGTTCTATCGCTACGATAAGAAGCACAATGCCGTATTGCTGGCAATTGCAAGAGAAAAGCGGCAGGCAGCAGATGGCAAACAGCCAGAACCGGCAAAGGCAGTTTCTGCAAAGCCGACTACCTCTACAAAGTCGGAGTCGGAAAAGACGGAGACGACTTCTAAGAATGCGGAGAAAAAGGAATCCAAACCGCCGACAGAAGAAAAGCCGAAAGAATCGGAAGCAGAAGATGTAGCCGATCAGAAATCGGATGATTCGGATTCTAAGGAGGAAGAAGCAACTGATTCTGATTCGGAATCCAAATAACAGTATGAGAACAAATTTTCTCGCTGCAGGCGAACTGCGGTCGAGCTGGCTCAGCTCGGCGGAGGGGAATTGTTAAGGGGGACAAGCTGTCCCCCTTAACAGAGGTTGCAGTGAGTGATATTGAAATCTAAGAAGAATTTGTGCATTGCTGTTCGCCGTCTTGAAAGCAAAGAAAATTCCTGCAAACAAATATCTTAGAAAGATTGAAAAATCATTCGGAAAACGCAACCACCGGCGAACAGCACCGAGGCAGACAGCGAAGCGATTCTGCCGACTCTCACGCAGTTGTTTTCCCTGGAAGCAGGATTCAGCTGCTTGCTCTGAAAATCACGTTCTCACCAATCCAAAAAACGCATACCGGAACAACGCTTTCGGTATGCGTTTTTTTATTTGCAATTTTTCTGAAAAACTACTTGACAAATCGCAAAACTTATGCTATAATCAAAGTACTGTGTGAGTTTTTCACTGTTCGAGGCGTAACTCAGCTTGGTAGAGTGCTTGCTTTGGGAGCAAGATGCCGCAGGTTCGAATCCTGTCGCCTCGACCATATCGTTCCAAACATCCTGTCGAATCCATCGGCAGGATGTTTTTTTGTGCTGCAATTCTTTGACAAAAACCGTCCTGTCTTTTCTTTTTTCTGCTACATCACAGGAAAACTTCTTTTAACAAAGACAAAACGCAAAAATCACCTTGTTTTGAAAAGTTCCGCTTCTGTTTTCAAAAAACAAGGAAAATCTGAAAAAAGTGCTTGACATTTCTGCAAAGCTGTGATATAATAAATAACGTTGTAAGGCTGGTGTAGCTCAGTTGGTAGAGCAGCTGATTTGTAATCAGCAGGTCGGGGGTTCAAGTCCGTCCACCAGCTCCAATCACAACAAAATTGGATATCTACACTATGGGGGAGTTCCCGAGTGGCCAAAGGGGACAGACTGTAAATCTGCTGCTTCTTGCTTCGATGGTTCGAATCCGTCCTCCCCCACCATAGAACAGGTAAAGCAGATATGTGTTTTGCCTGTTCTTTTTTTCTGTTAGTGAGAATGTGAGAAGAAGGAAAGCCCGTCAGATGGGAGCAAGGGCAAGAGAAAAGAGGAAATTTTACCATGCTGAGAGAAGATTTGAGAAATGTTGCGATTATTGCACACGTTGACCACGGCAAGACCACACTGGTAGACGAAATGTTGAAACAGGGCGGTGTGTTCCGTGAAAATCAGGCAGTTGCAGAGCGTGTCATGGACTCGAATGCACTGGAACGGGAAAGAGGTATCACCATTTTGGCGAAAAACACCTCTGTTCGATACGGTGACATTAAAATCAATATCATTGACACACCGGGACACGCAGACTTCGGCGGCGAGGTAGAACGGGTGTTGAGTATGGTAGACGGTGCATTGCTGCTGGTCGATGCCGCAGAAGGCCCGATGCCGCAGACTCGTTTCGTTCTGCAAAAAGCTCTGGAAATGAACCTGAAAATCATCGTAGTTGTCAATAAGATTGACCGACCGGATGCACGTCTGGACGAAATCGG
>QWCE01009583.1_pt1 | contig 10371 bp, 11 predicted proteins | sample 1972531 | NCBI WGS metagenome assembly QWCE01 (sample SAMN09866716, study PRJNA288562) | Human gut metagenome isolate term4_stool, whole genome shotgun sequencing... | reverse complement strand
TTGCTCGGGTGTGGGCGGTATGTTATGCAATATCTCGTTCTTCTCTGGGCGATCGATGCCGATATCCTTAGCGGTACGATAGTCACAAATCTCCGCATAAAATCATTTTACGAGAAGTAAATGTTTGACTAATAGAAGCTTGATGACGCGAAAGACGAAAAGGAGAACGAATAGGAAACGAGCGAAGCTCTTTCACACTCCTTATTTTGCACAACTTCAAAGAACCCTTGCTTCTTGCTGCAAAGGTACGTATTTATTTTGTGGAGAATGTGTGAAACACAAGAAGCTTATACCTTGCAACAATGATCCTTATTTTTGTTTGGGACAACACTCATAAAATCGTATCTTTGTACCTGAGTATTCTACAATGTAGTAAAGTAAATCAACAGATGAAGGCGATAAATAGGATTAAAGCCGTACTTGCAGAAAAGCAGGTGTCAGGTAAATGCCTGGCAAAGGAGATTGGTCGTACAGAGAATACCGTTTCTCGGTGGTGTTCCAATAAAGTACAGCCATCTCTTGAAAACCTCTTTGAGATCGCTGAAGTATTAAATGTTGATGTAAGAGAACTGATAAAATCGACCAAAGAATAGGCTGTATATCATCCATTTAACACTTTACATGTTGAATAACTTCGCATAATATCAAATTATTAGACCTTTGCAATATGCAACCAGAAGAGAAGGCTCGAGTTATCATAGACGGCATGCTAGAAGAAGCAGGTTGGAAAGTGGTGAATAGGGATGGGTATGCTCCCAACCTTACTGCTGTGGCAATAAGGGAAGGATTGATGAAAGGCAACAAAGAAGCCGATTATTTTCTTTTCCTTAACGGGAAAGCTGTTGGCATATTGGAAGCTAAAAGAGCCGATTCAAATGTAAATTCAGACATAGTCAAAGAGCAGGCTACTCTTTATACCCGCAGTTGTCCTTCTTGGTGCCAAGCCTGGTTCCCCTCTATCCCTCTTCCCATAGCATACGTTTCCAACAGCAAAGACTTAATGTTTTATGATACTCGCCAGAGCAATTCCACATTTGAATGTTGTAACCGTATTCACACCCCACATGAGCTTACTAAACTGCTAGGAATAGAAGATGAATATGCAGGCTTACCCTCCCTTAGCCCCAAAGGATTGCGTAATTGCCAATTTGAAGCTGTAACGGAATTAGAAAAAAGTTTTCGTGCTGGAGCCTCACGAGCGTTGATGGTGCTTGCCACAGGAGCTGGGAAAACATATACGGCTTGCCTTGTCGCTTACCGTATGCTTTCGTTTACATCAATGAAGCGCATTTTGTTCTTGGTGGACAGAAATAATTTAGGCAAACAAGCTGAGAGTGAGTTTGGCACTTTCAGATTGACAGAAAATGGAGATCCCTTCAATATGATCTTTACGGTAAATCGTTTGAGATCCTCAAAAGTTCCAGAAGACAGCAATGTTTTGATTTCCACCATACAACGTCTATTCTCTTTACTAAAAGGAGAAGAATTCGAAGATAATGAAGAAGATGATGAGGACATAGAGGACAGAAATATAGAGCTTCCTGAAAATCCCAATTTGCCCTCTGACTTCTTTGATATGATAATTATTGATGAGTGCCATCGCTCCATCTATGGGAGCTGGAGAAAAGTACTTGATTATTTCTCAAAAGCAAAATTGATTGGCTTGACGGCTACACCTATACCTGAAACAAAGGCTTTCTTCAATAACAATATCATTATAAACTATACATTGGAAAAGTCTATTGTGGATGGGGTTAATGTTGACAGTCGTATTTATCGCATCAAAACAGAGATTACTGAGAATGGTGGAGCTATTCTTGAAGGCGAAAAAATAAAAAAGGAAACTCGCTACACAGGACAAACACAAACAATTAGCAATCAAGAGACCAAGAATTATACTCGTGAAGAGTTAAATAGGAGCATTGTTAATCCAGCCCAAATAAAACTCATTTTGGAAACCTATCGAGATGCAGTGTATACAGAAATGTTCACTGACCCTCAACGTGAGCCCAATATGGATTATCTGCCAAAAACACTTATATTCGCATTGAATGAGAATCATGCGACTAACATCGTACAGATTGCCAAAGAAGTTTTTTGTCGTAATGATAATCGTTTTGTGCAGAAGATCACTTATTCTTCAGGAGATAGTAATGAACTGATACGCCAATTCCGAAACGACAAGGATTTTCGTATTGCTGTGACTTGTACTCTAGTGGCTACGGGGACTGATATCAAACCTCTTGAAGTAGTAATGTTTATGCGTGATGTAGCCTCTGAATCTTTGTATATCCAAATGAAAGGGCGTGGTGTGCGTACCATTGGAGATGATCAGCTTCGCAATGTTACGCCAAATGCTTATAGCAAGGACTGCTTCTTCTTGATAGATGCCGTAGGAGTAACCGAGCATGAAAAAACGATCATTGCTCCTTCTGATAGCGCAATAACTAAACAAATTTCTCTGAGAGACCTTTTGGAAAAGATCACACACGGTAATGTAACAGATGACTATTTGCGCTTATTGGCAAGCAGACTATCCCGTATTAGTCATAAGTGTGAGGAGAAAGATCAACTCGAATTTACCCGCCTCGCTCATCAAAGCATGATAGATATAGCTTCAAATATCTTCACAGCACTTGAGAATAACAATTTGCCTACATACTTCAATGTAAATGAGCCTAATACAGAGCGTAAAGCTTTGGTTCGAAGTATCGCTAATTATCCTGATGCACGTACGTACCTACTGATATTGAATGCTGGTTTTGTTGAGACCTTGATGCCTGGCGAAGATACGCTTATATCTAAAGGCTTTTCACAAGAGGAGGCAAAATCTACGATTTCTGCTTTTGAGGACTATTGCTGGGAGCATAAAGATGAAATAGAAGCTCTTCGGTTAATTTACAATAACAGTGGAGAACCAATTACGTATGCTATGTTGAAAGATTTGGAGAACAAACTAAAATGGGCAAATAGTAAATTCAATAGATCTTCGCTTTGGAACTCGTACACCATCATCAACCCGCAATCAGTCAAACGGTATTCTACAAAGAATGAAAAAGAAGCCTTGACCAACATTATACAACTTGTGCGCTTTGCTTTTCATCAAATAGAAAAACTCGAAAGTCTATACCCAGCGGCAGGACAGAGATTCAATCTTTGGTGCGGACAGATTCAGCGTCCGTTATCCTCTAAGCAGATTGAATTGATGCATAAAATACAAGACTACATCGCATCTAATGGATACTGCACGATTACAGAAATCAAGGGAAACGACAAGGCTTTGGCAGCACAACTCATAAAAGCTTTTGCAAGTAAAGAAAAAGTAAATGATGCGTTATCTTCATTAGCTCAATTTATCATCTATAGAAAAGCAGCATAATATGGCAACGAATATATCAACAGAGCAAGCCTTGACTAAAAAGGTTTGGGAATTAGCAACGACCTTGGCAGGTCAAGGTGTCGGCTATACAGATTATATAACTCAGCTTACATATCTGCTATTCCTCAAAATGGATGCAGAAAGCGAAGACCTATTTGAAGAGGGATCTTCTATTCCAGAGGGTTACAGATGGAATGATCTGAAGGGTGTGGAGGGCTTAGAGTTGCTCAGTCACTACGAGAAAACGCTCAAACTACTTAGTGATCAAGACAACCTAATTGGGACGATATTCACAAAAGCTCAAAATAAGATTACCAAACCCGTCTATCTTAAAAAAGTGATTTCCATGATTGATGAGCAACAGTGGCTCGTTATGGATGGCGATGTGAAAGGGGCAATCTATGAAGGTATCTTAGAAAAGAATGGGCAAGATAAAAAGAGTGGTGCTGGACAGTACTTCACTCCCCGTCCGTTAATACAGGCAATGGTTGATTGTCTCCAGCCAAAAATAGGCGAAACTGTATGTGATCCAGCTTGTGGCACAGGCGGTTTTCTTTTAGCCGCATACGACTATATGAAAGGACAGTCTCAGGATAAGGGAAAGCGCGATTTCTTAAATAATCAAGCACTGCATGGAGTGGACAACACGCCCTTGGTTGTTACATTGGCTTCAATGAACTTGTATTTGCACGGCATTGGTACAGACAGAAGCCCCATAGCGTGTGAAGACTCTCTAGAGAAAGAACCAGACACATTGGTGGATCTCATTCTCGCCAATCCTCCATTTGGCACTCGTCCTGCAGGTTCCGTAGATATTAATCGCCCCGACTTTTATGTAGAGACCAAAAACAATCAGCTCAATTTTCTGCAACATATAATGTTGATGCTGAAGAGTGGTGGTCGTGCTGCTGTTGTGTTGCCCGATAATGTGCTTTTTGAAGGTGGAGCTGGTGAGACTATTCGTAAAAAACTTCTGAGTGATTTCAATCTACACACAATCTTAAGATTGCCGACTGGGATTTTCTATGCACAAGGTGTAAAGGCAAATGTGCTATTCTTTTCCAAAGGGCAGCCAACAAAGGACATTTGGTTTTATGACTATCGAACGGATGTAAAACACACATTGGTGACAAAAAAATTACACCGCCATCACCTCGATGATTTTGTTGCTTGTTACAACGCATCCCCACGAGTGCAAACCTACGATGAGGTGTCAAGTCCAGAGGGACGCTGGAGAAAATACACTGTTGAAGAGATTCTGACACGAGACAAGACCAGTCTTGATATCACATGGATAAAAGCAGGCGGAGAGGAAGAAGAATGTTCTTTGCAAGAGTTGATAAAGGATATTACTTTACAGAGTAATACTATTAGCAAAGCTGTGGCCGAACTACAAAAACTTATGGCAGGAATCAAAGAATAGGAAAGATGGAACAGCAAGTTAAAGTTAGCCAAGAGCAACAATTTAATGAGGTCGTCCTCATCATTCAACAGCACCGAAGCAAAGCTTCCCAAGCCATCAATCAGGAAGTTTTGCTCACTGCTTGGCATATTGGTGGATACGTGTCGGCAAAACTGAAAAGCGAAGAATGGGGTCGAAAAGTAGTGAGTCAGCTCTCAGAATTCATTCGTTCACACCATCCTGAAATCAAAGGGTATAGTCGAAGTAGTATCTATAATATGGTAATGCTTTACGATGAATATTCTTCCTTGTCTTTTCAAAGTACGGTGCAAAAATATCTTCGCACGGAATTTGTCCAGCCAGTGGTTGGACAATTGAAAGACTACTCTAAAGAGGATCTAGACAGCACAATTTCTCCACCTATAAGTGCGCAGTCATTAGCCACACAAATACCCAAAATACTGACATATACCACCCTAACGAATCTTATAGAAATTACTTGTCGATGCAAAAGTGATGAGGAACGTCTGTTCTATATCCTTTATGCTCATAAAGAGCAATTAGCAAAAAGAGAATTACAGCGTTGTATTTCCAATCAGACCTATGCCACGCTGTTAGGCAGTAAAAAGAATATGTCTAGGGGGCTGTTAGAAACTTACCCCAATGCTCCTATTATCTTCAAAGACACGCTATTTGTTGACTTTCTTGGACTTCCTCAAAAGCATAGTGAAGTAAGTCTGAAAAGTGGACTAATTGATCATATGAAGCAGTTTATTCTTGAATTAGGTAAAGACTTTATCTTTATGGATCAAGAATACAACCTCAATGTAGGAGCTTCAAGTTTCAAAGCAGATTTATTGTTTTACCATCGTGGATTGCAAGCTCTTGTTGCAGTAGAATTGAAAAAGACAAAATTCCACCCACGAGACCTTGGTCAATTGGAGTTTTATCTTGAAGCTCTTGATCGTGATGTTAAGCGAAGTAATGAAAATCCCTCTATTGGAATCCTTCTTTGCCCAGAAGCAGATAAGGTAGTAGTGGAATATGCTATGAGTCGTAGCATGAGTCCAACGATGATAGCTGAGTACAAACGCATCCTTATCCCACAAGAACGCATGCAACAACAACTCAACGAGTATTGCAACCACTTCTTAGAGGATGAAACTGACGTGAAATAATTCCAGCCGAAAACAATGGACACAAAGAAATTACGCCAAAAGATATTAGACCTTGCCATTCATGGCAAACTCGTTCCTCAAGATCCAAACGATGAACCAGCCTCTGTGCTTCTCCAACGTATTCGCACAGAGAAAGAACGCTTAATCAAGGAAGGGAAGATTAAGCGCAGTCGAAAGTCTGTCAAAACTTCTGATACGCCCCATTATGAGCAAATGCCTTTTGAATTGCCACAAGGTTGGGTGTGGTGTAGACTTGATGATACTTGCCAAATCTTTGGGAGGATAGGCTTTAGAGGTTATACCAAAGAAGACCTTGTAGAAAAAGGAAAAGGTGCTATTACTCTAAGCCCATCCAACATTGTAAACAATTGTATGAACTATGATAATTGTACATATATATCATGGGCTAAATACGAAGAGTCTCCCGAAATTAAAGTGGAAAATAATGATATTCTATTAGTAAAAACAGGGTCTTCTTTTGGAAAATGTGCTTTGGTCTTAGAACTACCTTTTCAAGCGACAATTAACCCTCAGTTTGTTGTCTTAAAGTCAATAACAATACATCGTCATTACCTTACACACGTTTTACAAAGTCAATATGCTCGTGAAGTATATGATAATTTTGTGTTGGGTACTGCTATTCCGACATTTACACAAGTTGCGCTTGGTAATATGAGAATGCCTCTTCAGTGGAAAACTTGTCCCCCAAGACCCTACTGATGAGCCAGCCTCAGAACTACTCAAACGTATCAATCCTAAGGCTCATTTCACTTGTGATAACGAACATTATCCGCACTTGCCTAAGGGGTGGTGCACTTGTCGGTTGGAAGAGGTGTTTGATATGCTAATGGGACAATCTCCCGAAGGAGGTAGTATCAACTCTTCAGAAGGTATAGAGTTTCATCAGGGGAAAATCTTTTTTACAGAGAAATTCTTATCTAAATCTCATTATTACACAAGTGAACCGATAAGAGTTTCGCCTGCAAATTCCCTATTGTTGTGTGTAAGAGCCCCTGTTGGTGCTGTTAATCTATCTCTTTCTGATGTCTGTATAGGTCGAGGTTTATGTAGTTTGCACCCCAAGGAGTGCCTTGAACTTCAATATGCTTTTTATTGCTTAACAACCTACCAAAACCTGTTTGAACAGCAATCCACTGGAAGCACTTTCAAGTCCATTTCAAAGGATATTATACGAAATCAAGACTTTGCTCTTCCTCCACTTGCTGAACAAAAACGTATTGTGGAGAAGATTGAGCAACTTTTCAGACTATTGGAACAGATTGATGAGAATTTATAGGCTCTCTTCAATCGTATCCAAGCACCTGAATACAGTGTTTATTGCTACGATAATTCTTTCTTGTTCTGCATAAGGAGGTATAGGCACTTCTATAGCCTTAAATAATTTCTTGTTCAAATGGGGAATGGCAGACCCAACTTTGTTTTCTCTTAAAGCCTTTCTATGCAGATTGATAATGTGTAAGACATACTCCTCATTCATATTCTCATTGATACTTAGTTGCTTAAAAGTACTACCTTGATAGCCCTCAATCGGAGTTTTGAATACCTCTCCTGAGTTTTCTCCATCAACTAATATCATATAAGTGTTGGCAGGGACATATCTACCACCCTTTAGAACTTTTCCATCAGATTGCCTTCTTAGAAACTTCACATCTAAGTTGATCATAGATCTGTAGTCTTGCTTTTCTCCATCAAACAAATTGCAAACCTCGTGCATAGAGGTTATAGCCCACCCCTTAGGCAACTGCGGATAATGTTCGTTATTGTCACCATTTTTGCTACCGTATTCATTTTAACTCAAAGTAATATGGTAACAGCATTTCAAAAGCATTTAGCCAAAACAAATTTGGCACAAAACACCATCACATCTTATGTGTGGACGGTTGATTATTTCCTTAACCACTACAAGGAAGTAAACAAGAGAAACCTTTTGGCTTACAAAGGGTACTTGGTAGAAAACTTCAGGCCACAGACTGTGAACCTACGCTTGCAAGGTATCAATAAGTACTTGGAGTTTATCAAGCAAGAGAAGCTCAAGATGAAATTTGTCAAGGTACAGCAGAAGAATTTCCTGGAAAACGTAATCAGTGATGCGGATTACAAGTTTCTAAAAGCGAAACTCAAGTCTGACGGCTACGATGAATGGTATTTTATCGTTTGGTTTATGGCTGCAACAGGTGCACGTGTGAGTGAACTTCTGCATATCAAAGCAGAGCATGTACAAATTGGGTATCTTGACTTATATAGCAAAGGAGGTAAGATAAGACGTTTATATATCCCCAAGAACTTGCGCTCAGAAGCCACCAAATGGATTCAAGAAAAAGGATTGACAACAGGATATATCTTCCTCAATCGCTTTGGCAATCGCATCACAACACGTGGCATAGCCCAACAGCTGAAGCATTTTGCTGAGAAGTATGGCATCAATCGAGATGTAGTTTACCCTCATTCGTTTCGCCATCGATTTGCCAAAAACTTCCTTGATAGATTCAATGACCTTGCCCTGTTAGCTGACCTGATGGGGCACGAAAGCATTGAAACCACTCGTATTTATCTACGTCGCACGGCAAGCGAACAGCAGAAGATTGTAGATAAAGTGGTGAATTGGTGATTTCTCGTTGGAAGCGTAGTCATTATGGCTATGCTTCTAACGATTCTTGAATTTCGTCAAGAAAAAGAAATAACTCTTTTATTTTTGCGACTATTCGCTCTTGCTCGACACTTGGAGGAATAGGAAAGTGTATATCTTCAATAATCCTTTTTCCAACACGTTGCTGTCCAACAACTCCATTGAAGGTGCCAACACATTTCCGAACAAAGATGTTAGACTTAAAAAAGTAGAGAGAATACTCACTGCTTGTGTACAATGCTCTGAAAACATACAGTTCCGTTGTTCCTGCTCCAACACCATTAGGAAGGTCTTTCAATATCATTGATTTTAGATTTTCTAAGCAAGGAGAGATTTTAGCGACAGCAATATCCCCATCAGAAAAATGGGTAAAACCATTCTTGATTTCAGCCCATTTTTTTTGCGCATACTTAAACTCATATCATCTAGCTCATTCCTTGGGTTAATAATAAATGCATCTTTCACTTTTAGGACTGCCCATCCATCGGGGAACTTCCTATTATGTTCGTTATCACAAGCAATTTCCGCCTTGGGGTTGATACGTTTGAGTAGTTCACTGGCTGGCTCGTCCGCAGGGTTTTGGGGGACAAGTTTTCCGCTAATAGCTAGCTCAAGAATTTTACTCTTCGCCTGCTTTATGGCAGTTTGCAAGTCCGCTTTTCCTTGCTCAATGTCGTCTATCAGAACAAAATATTTCTCTATTTCTATTACAATGCGCTGCTGTTCACTAAGGGGAGGTAAAGGAATATGTGTATTTACAATCAATTCTTTTGAGATATTGGATTGTGCTCCACCACCTCCTCTTGATATAAATCTACTCCTTTGCGACAAAAGAAAATAGAAGAGGTATAATTGAGTAATGGCACGAAACTCTATACAAGCACAACATGCTTGGTTAGTTGCGGATGGGAATGTGAGAATCCCTAATTTTCCAATGGTTGCACCATACATCGCGATTAAGACACTACCAGTAGGATTAATTTTAGCAGAAGAGTTCGCGACAGCTTCCTCCGTTATGCTTTCTGGAATATTCAAAATAAATCCATCATTTAAATCTCCAGTTTTAAGCCAAGGGATATTTCCTCCATAATATGATTTATTTGAGCGACTAGGAGTTCCGCCTGATTGCCACTCGCCAACTACTTCCAACGTTGTCCACACCCACCCTTGAGGCAATTCAAAGGGCATTTGCTCATAATGGGGCGTATCAGAAGATTATCCCTCTTCCTGATATTCCTTCGTTAATTGCACAGCTTGCTGTTGCAGTTTGATGAGAACTTGGGAATAGGTTTCAAGTTCGCCGAGCATTCGTTGAGCAGTGGCAACAGAATGATAAGTATTGAGGGCTTTCACGGCTTCGTTGTACAGCACGCCTATCTTATTCATCATGGCGACGATTTCGGAGAGTTTATCCAAGTAAGGCTTCTTTGAAGGGTCTTCCGTGATGACCTTAAAGGCTTCACCCAAAAGTCTTGCTCGGACAAAGTCGCTCTTCGTTTTTGCTCCCGACTTTTGATAGCGCCTGATAAGTTTCTGCTGGTCTTCGCAATTAGGTATCCTGATGTGCCATCTGTCCCATCGTGGGCAGGTGGCACATCTGCCATCAGGCTTCTTTTGTTTCGTCATTTTCATTGCATCCTAATCACGACTTTGGAGTGATTCATCTCCCCTTCGGGGCAAGGGTCTTTGTGGTACAAATGGCAATTTGTGGTACAAAGACACACCTTGCCAATATCAAGAATTGATGCCACCCACTTAGGGGCGA
>QWCE01006195.1_pt1 | contig 10371 bp, 9 predicted proteins | sample 1972531 | NCBI WGS metagenome assembly QWCE01 (sample SAMN09866716, study PRJNA288562) | Human gut metagenome isolate term4_stool, whole genome shotgun sequencing... | reverse complement strand
TATTGATTCCAACCCTGAAGACAAAGCGCTAGGTATTGCTTTGCGCGAAATTGATCAGGGAGTATTGAATCTGAAAGAGCATGACGATTCTTCCCAGGACTAACTAAGCTATGTCGCAGCGCCGCCAAATTATTGTCGGGGTGGGGGCGGGGATCGCCGCCTATAAAGCCACTCATGTGGTGCGGGCATTAGTTAAAGCCAACTTTGACGTCTGGGTGGTTCCCACCCCGGCCTCGTTGAAAATGATCGGGGAAGTTACCTGGCAGGCAATCTCCGGCCATCCGGTATATACGCAGGTAGATTCCCCCACCAGTGGAGTTGGGCATATAGAACTCGCCCGAGAGGCCAGTGCCATTGTGGTGGTTCCCGCAACTGCTGATCTATTGGCACGGATAACCCATGGCATTGCTAACGATATGCTCACCAACGTGATATTGGCGGCCGACTGTCCGCTCCTGGTGGCACCGGCGATGCACACCAATATGTGGGAAAACCCGGCAACCAGAAAAAATGTACAAACCTTGCAAGCTAGGGGAGTGCGCTTTATCGGTCCGGTGGCCGGCGCATTATCTAGCGGCGATCAAGGGTTAGGGCGACTGGCAGCAGAAGAAGATATCTACGCCGAAGTAATCGCAACCTTATCCGCTGGAGATTGGCAGGGGAAAAAGGTAATGGTAAGTGCGGGAGGCACCCGCGAGGCCTTAGATCCCGTACGTTTTCTCGGGAATCGTTCCTCTGGGCGCTTTGGAGTTGAGATTGCCCGGCAGTTTGCTTGGCAGGGAGCGCAGGTAACTTTGTTAGCTGCCAATATTGAACCAACGCTCCTGGAATCTGTACCTGCAGGGGTAGAAGTGGTTGCTACTCCTAGCGCGGGAAAGATGCACCAGGTGGCACTAGACTATTTCCCCCATATGCACGTTGCGGTAATGGCGGCGGCGGTAGCGGACTATCAGCCAGTAGATTTTCAAAGTGAAAAAATCAAGAAAGTTCCTAATCAAAAGGAGTTTTCTTTACGGCTGCGACCCACTGCCGATATTTTGGCAGATTTAGCCAGCAAGAAACGTCCCGATCAGCTAGTAGCCGGATTCGCGGCGGAAACCGGCAGCTGGGAACGAGTGCTGCAACTGGGCAAAGAAAAGGCTCGCCGCAAAGGAGCCGATATTATTTTTATTAACCAAGTGGGCACCGAAACCGGATTCGGAGATATCGCTACCAGAGTTTGCGCAGTTGACAGGGAAGGTAGTCAGATCGGGGAGTTTTCGGGCAATAAACCCCAAGTGGCTACCCAGATAGTTACGCTGGTGCGCCAGCAGCTGCAGTGACTGACACGATGCCGCGGTGGAGCGGCACTGATCCACTAGCTACCCTGAGATCCCGGGTGCAGACTAAATCCCTGGCAGGAACCCAACAAGAGCTACTGTCCGCTCCTAAGGAACCCCGTGGCAAATGGGATAACACTGACCCGATCGCTCGAGTTATTCCCGATGTTTCAGTTTTTCATCTCGCCAGCGGCCTCGATTACACGATTCCGGCGCGTCTGCAGTCGAAAGTACAGCCCGGATGCTTAGTGAGCGTAAAAATCGCCGGCAAGCTGGTACATGGGTGGGTAAGGGATATTCGCGAAGCAGAACCCACCCAGCGGCGTTTACGGCCAATCAGCCGGATCCTCGGCCCCCATGCCTTAGTGTCGGAAAACAGCTTTTCATTGGCCGATCAGGTAGCTAGGCGTTATTCCGGAAATTTATCCGCGGTATTACGCCAGGCGATCCCGCCGCGCCGCGCCAATATTGAAAACAAGTTCTTTGAATCTTTTGTACCTGGCTCTGCGGCAACCAAAGAGGCCGAGCTAGGGGAGCTGGTCGGGGACAGAAATTCCACGGATCCTCTGGTTGCTTCCTATCCCGCTGGGACAGCCATTTTAGAGTCTTTAGAACAGGGGCGAACTAGCCGCGTGGTGTGGCAAGCGCTTCCCGAACCCGCCCTGCCGGCTCCCTTCTCTCAGATTTCCCAGCTCATCTCCCATTCGCTAAGTGCTAGTGGCTCGACGCTCTGTCTTTTCCCCACTAGCAAGCTAGCGCAGGAGTTTGCTGCCTACTGGAGTGAGTATGCTCCTATCGGGGCGCCCTCAGCCTTGGAGTATCACTCGGATTTGGGAGCGAATGCCCGTTACCGCGCCTTCTTAGAGTGTCGTTTTAACCATCCTCGTCTGGTGATAGGAACGCGTTCCGCCATTTTTGCTCCCTTGGAAAAACTGTCTCTGCTGTTGATTTGGGACGAGGCAGCCGAAAGCTATCAGGAAAAATCTGCACCTTATTGGCACACCCGGCAAGTAGCAATGCTGCGCAGCCAGCGTGAAAAAGCTTCTTTAGTTTTGGGAAGTTTTTCGCGTTCACCCCAAGCGCAAGCTTTAGTTATGTCTACCTGGGCGCGCGAGTTGGCTCCCGAAAATCACCAAATTCCGCTGCCTAAAATTTTTACCCCCGAATATGAAAATCGAGACGACCCTTCCCTCGGGCAAAGCGGGCTATCTTCTTCCGCCCTCCAGTTTCTGCGGCGCGGATTACAAAACGGTCCGGTATTAATCCAGGTTCCCCGCAAAGGAGGACGCGGCGGCCTGAGCTGCGCTAATTGCTTAGCGCCGGTGCGTTGTCCGCAGTGCCTTGGGCGCGTAGAGCACCTGCGCACCCAGTTTATTTGCCATAGTTGCAATCATCATTTTCAGTTTTCTTGCCCGCGTTGCGGGGCTAAAGCGACCCGCGCTCGGGTGCGCGGACACCAACAAATTGGAAGCGAACTAGCGGCCGCGTTTCCGCGAGTCCCTGTTTATAACTGTGACGCCGATAATTCTTTGAAGCTTATCGGTGCTATGCCAGCCTTGATCGTGGCGACTGCGGAACAAGAACCGGTAGCCAAGGGTGGGTATGCCGCGGCGCTACTACTAGATGCAGGTATGATCCTTAGCCTAGATAGGATTTGGGCAGCGGAAGAAGCGCTGCGGCGTTGGGCAAATACCGCCGCTAAAGTTTCCGCTACTGGGCAAGTGATGCTCACCGGTGATCCGGGGCAGCGCCTAGCTGAGACTTTTAAACACCGAACTTTTAGTAGCTGGGCAAGCCAGGAGCTCCTAGGGCGAGCAGAAGTTGGGATTCCCCCTACTGCCACCTTAGCGGTTATTCGCGGCCAAGAGGACGCCTTGCACCGTTTCCTTGCTGAGTCCACCTTCCCCGATTCCCAAGTTATCGGGCCGGTTAGGCAGCAAGAGCACTTCCAGGTGTTGGTACGTTCCCGTTTGGATCAAGGTGAGCACTTGCGCGAAGAGCTGCGCCGCCTGCAAGCGGTGGCTTCGCGAAAAAAGTGGGGTCAGCTCCAGGTACAGGTAGATCCCCAAGATCTTTAATGTTTCCTGAGATAGCGGTACTTAACTGATAACATTTCCTCTATGCGTGTCTTATTTGCCGGTACTCCCGACTCGGCGGTACCTGTCCTGAAATATCTGCTCGAATCAGAGCATGAAGTAGTGGGGGTGCTAACTCGCCGCCCTGCTCGCTCTGGTAGAGGCCGCAAACTCATGCCTTCTCCGGTGGCACAGGTGGCTGAGAAGGCTGGCTTGCCGGTTTTGACCCCCTCTTCTTTGAAAGAAACCAGTCAGCGCCCTGACTTTAAAGCTTTAGGTGCCGAGGTGGCCGTGGTAGTCGCCTACGGGTTGCTGATTCCGAAAGATTTATTAGAGGTTTTCCCGCACGGCTGGATTAACCTGCATTATTCGCTGTTGCCTAAATGGCGGGGAGCCTCTCCGGTGCAACATTCGCGCATCGCTGGGGAAGAAATCACCGGGGTTAGTATTTTTCGGATCGATGAAGGGATGGATACTGGCCCTATCTATGCGGTTGATCCGATCCGAGTAGCTCCGCAGACCACCGCAGATTTGTTGCTGCAGCGCTTAACCGACACCGGAATCGGGTTGCTGCGCCACGTCCTCGCCGCGCTGGAAACTGGAAATGCTAAAGCCCATCCGCAAGCTAGCGAAGGTGCCAGCTACGCGCCTCTGCTTAGCAAAGCTGATGCCCAAATACCGTGGGAAAAAGATGCCCAACAGGTAGCGGATATGATTTGTGGCTTTACCTCTGAGCCGGGAGCTTGGACGCAGCTGCCTGATGGTAAACGGATCAGTATCTATCCCGTGATCGAGATGAAAGAACATAATACTCTGCAGCCCGGTCAGGTGCGGGTTACAAAACATGAAGTCACCGTAGGAACCGGCAGTAACGATGTGAAACTTACGTTTGTCACCCCGGCTGGAAAAAGAGAAATGGCTGCCGATGCCTGGGGACGGGGACAACGATATGGGGAAGAGTTCTTCTTTAGTCTCCCGGGCGAAAGTGAGTCAAACTAGTGCGAGCAGATCGTTCCTCAAAAAAATATTCCACCGGCAAGTCTCCCCGGGGTTACCAACGCAAAAAACGGGGAGGAAACCGCCTCGAACAGGAGGAATGGCGCCCCCATACCGATCGGGTACGCACCTTGGTTTTCCAGGTACTCTTGGCAGTAGAGACCAAAGATGCCTATGCGAACCTATTGCTGCCGCCCAGGCTTACCCGCGCCCGTATCTCTGGACGCGATGCTGGTTTCGCGACCGAGCTAACCTACGGAACGCTGAGAAGCCAAGGCTACTACGATTGGATAATCGATGAGTGCTCTTCCCGCCCGGTAGCCGCCTTGGAAAAAGAAGTGCTGATTATATTGCGCATGGGCTTGCATCAACTGTTAAATATGCGAGTACCCACCCACGCAGCGGTCAGCGAATCGGTGAATCTCACGAAACAGGAAGCCAATGAGGGAGCCGCTGGGCTGGTTAACGGGGTTTTGCGACAAGCAGTGCGCCTGGCAGACAGCGGGGAACTAGAATCCCGGCTAAACGGCCTTAGCAAGTCTCGCCGCCTTACAATTGAATATTCTCATCCCGCTTGGATTATTGCCGCCTACCGCGCGGCTTTAAGTGAACAAGCAAAACTGGGAGCCCAAATACCCAGTGACGATGATTCCCTGGCAGCATTACTAGCAGAAAATAATCGCGCCCCCTATATCAATTTGGTGGCGCGACCAGGCTTGGCTGACCGAGAAGCACTTGCCGATGCCATTGAAGATATGGGACAAGATGTTGCCTATTCGACGCTGAGTCCTTGGGGTTTGATTGTGTCTGGGGGAGACCCCGCAAGTCTAGAAGAGGTTCGTCAGGCGCGCGCAGGGGTGGAAGATCAAGGATCGCAACTGGTAGCCGCACTGGCAGCTACCTATCCTTTGGAAGGGAGCGACCAGAACTGGCTAGACTTATGTGCCGGTCCTGGCGGGAAAGCAGCTTTAATGGCGGCGTTAGGCCGGGAGCGAGGCGCCCAGCTTATTGCTAATGAAATTAGTCCTCACCGCGCCGAATTGGTAGAAGATTCGGTGCAAGCTCTTGATAATGTGCAAGTGACGCAAAATGACGGCACCCATTTTCCCCTCCGTGAGGACGGATATGATCGGGTACTAGTAGATGCTCCGTGTACCGGATTGGGGGCATTACGCCGTCATCCCGAGTCCCGTTACCGTGCCCGTAATGAAACTATTCCTGATATCACTGATTTACAGGCGCGTTTGTTAAATCGGGCTTTAGAAGTTTGCCGCCCCGGCGGCCTAGTTATATATGCGACTTGTTCGCCGCACCCGGCTGAAACTACCTTCCTGGTAGAGCGAGTATTAAAAGAACGCAAAGATGGGCAGCTGCTAGATCTTACTCCCGTATGGGATCAGCTAATCGATGCCGAGGCCTGGCCACAAGGTCTGGGCTGCGCCGATAAATACTTACAGCTGTGGCCACATATTCATGCCAGTGACGCAATGTTTGCGGTAGTAATCCGCAAAATCCAGAAAGGAAACTAATCATGGGCGTAACTATTTCTCCTTCTATCCTTAACTGCGATATCGCTAACTTGGCTGATGAACTAAAAAAAATAAAGAACGCAGATTATGCGCATGTGGATGTGATGGATAATCATTTTGTGCCCAATCTTTCCTGGGGACTGCCGGTGGTAGAAGCAGTAATCCGCCAAAATGTTTTGCCGGTAGATGCCCATTTAATGATCGAGGATGCTGACCGGTGGGCGCCTACCTATGCGGAGGCGGGATGCGCTTCGGTTACTTTCCATGCCGAGGCAGCGGCGGCGCCGATTCGTCTGGCGCGAGAGATTCACCGGCAAGGAGCAAAAGTGGGAATGGCACTGCGTCCAGCTACCGATATCACCCCCTATATTGATATCCTCCCGGAAATCGATATGTTGCTGGTAATGACGGTGGAGCCCGGGTTTGGAGGCCAGTCATTCCTAGAGTCCATGATGGCGAAGGTTCGCCGTACCCGCGAAGCTATTTCTGCTGCCAACCTACAAGTATCACTGCAGGTAGACGGAGGAATCACCCGCGAAACTATTAGCGTAGCTGCCGAAGCCGGCGCGGATGTATTCGTTGCGGGTTCGGCGGTTTATAAAGCTGAAGATGCCTACGCTGAGGTGGAGGAACTGCGACGAATCGCCCAGTCCCACTGCTAATAATCACGGATTTTGCGCAGGGCAAGCAGTAGTGTCCTCGTAATCATTATTCGTGCGCCCCCGGTTGCAGGTTTAGGCTAACTGAATTCCTGTCAACTGGAGCCGGAAAGCAAGATTTTTCAAAACCCACTAACCTTAAAGCTATGAAGAGTTTTGAAGAATTATTCGCGGAGTTGCAGGAGAAAGCAACCACCCGTCCTCAGGGTTCTGGCACCGTAAAAGAGCTAGATTCCGGGATCCATGCTATCGGGAAGAAAATCGTAGAAGAGGCGGCAGAAACTTGGATGGCCGCTGAGTATGAAAGCCTTGATGATTTTTGTTTGGAGGTCTCCCAGCTGCTTTATCACGCCCAAGTGATGATGATCGCTAAAGGGGTTAGCCTCGAAGACGTCTACCGCAAACTCTAAGGAAACAAATGTTAAGAATAGCTGTTCCCAATAAAGGTGGCCTGTCAGATCCAGCGATTAGGATTCTTTCAGAAGCTGGATATCGCACCCGGCGCCGAGGTCGAGAATTACATATCACCGATCAAAATAACCAGGTAGAAGTATTTTTTCTCCGTCCGCGCGATATTGCCCAATACGTAGGTGCCGGTTTTATCCAAGCCGGGATTACCGGACGTGACCTGCTGGCGGATTCGGGAGTCAAAGCCGAAGAAGTACTAGCACTGGGATTTGGTTCCTCTACTTTTCGCTTTGCGGCGCCTCAAGGTACCATGAGCTCGGTTCGGGATCTGGAGGGTAAACGCATTGCCACTTCCTTTGACCGGATTGTGCAAGACTATCTGGCTTCGCAAAAGGTAAAAGCCGATACCGTGCACCTAGATGGGGCCGTAGAGTCCGCGGTTCGCCTCGGGGTAGCGGATGCAATCGCGGATGTAGTGGAAACGGGCAACACCCTGCGGGCAGCGGGGCTAGAAGTATTTGGCGAACCTTTGATGCAATCAGAGGCCGTACTCATCGCTAATCCGCAGGCAGCGGAAAGCGCGGGTCTGCAAGTTCTTCAGCAGCGCCTCCAAGGGGTGCTCAATGCTCGCAACTATGTGTTGGTGGACTACAACGTTCACCGGGATCTGTTGGATAAAGCAGTCAATTACACTCCAGGAATTTCTTCCCCCACCATATCTTCCCTGCAAGATAGCAATTGGTTAGCGGTTCGGGCGTTGTGTAAACACTCCGAGGTTCACGGGGTGGTTGATCAGCTCCACGCTCTGGGGGCGGAAGGAATTCTGGTTACCCAGCTGCTATCGGCTCGGATCTAGCTGGAGCTGCGCCAGGGGCAGGCTTACTCCTAACTGGTACCTTTTCGCCTCTAAGGTAATCCCGAAGGATTTTGCCTGAGACTTTGGGCTAGGCAAGCTGCGCGGCGAGGCGTCCGGCTGCGGCAGCAGCCAGGAAGGGAGCCGCATCTTCCTCCAGGCCTCGTCGCATGGTTGAAAGTTTCACCGGGCAGCTCCTTAAGGCCTGGTAGAGTCCGGAAGTTGCACATTTTTGAATGCGATGACGCGAACTAATCTCGGCTAGCTGTCCGGCAACCAAGTTACTAAATTCCCGGTTCAAAAGGGGTTTTTGCCCTTCGCCCTCATCGGTGAACTCCGGTAGCGGCACGGTAAGGGGAAAGGGCGTAAAACCAGACAGAATCCGCAAACTATGATGCGAGATACCCCGGTGCCTGGGCCGGGGGTCGGCTGCCGACATCCGCAGGGCACAAATCGCTTTTCCGCCTCCCACGCCCGCCTGGGTCAGGAACGAGGAGAGATCAAAACCCGAGTACCCATAAGGGGTGCCGCTACCCGCATTTCCCGGGCCTTGTCCCACAATCACGATATCGGCGGCTAATACGTGCCGCGCTGCCAGCAGCGCCGAAAAAGTATTGATCGCTTCCAAGTCACCCCCGAAGGCCTGGCCCGCGGTGATCACCGCCGATAGCCATCCATTTTCACGCAGTGAAGTAATGTTGCGGGAGAAAAACGCTGGCAACGCCCCGCCATCGGTGTAAACATAAACAATTTTGGCTTCGGGATTTTCTGTCCTGACCCCGGCGATCACTGCGGGAAGCTGGGAATGCAGATCAATCCCTACTACCGGCATTCCTTGCAGGTCTTCTGCCTGTCGCATCTTTTGGTGGGAAGGGGATTCTTGCTCCTCAACAGAGGAAACCATGTACTGGCAGGGGGTATAGCGCGCCTTCATGATGTGACCCTCATTAGCCGGCAGCACGTCTTCTGGTAGACGTCCACAAAGTGCGGTTACCAGTGCAAACCCACCAGTTCCTAAGTTTTTTTGTAGAGGAGAACAATCAATACGTACCGTTTCGCCCTCTTTTATCTGTCCATTTAAGGCTGGATAGTTTAAGGCACGTAAGGTTTGTCCGGTTAAAAACTGCTCGGCTCCGCTAGGGTGGGCACAAATCTTAAGCGTGAGTTCTTGGGTGGCTGAAAAGTTGCGGACAGCTGCCACCTGTCCTTCCCGTAACATCATGTTTTATATTGTAACGGTCTTTTTTTGGCGTGACCGCTAGGGGCTCAAACAGGTAGACTTAAGGTATGCATGGGTTTTTAATTGTGCTTTGGACGCTGGGGATTCTCGCGGCAGTAATTTGTCCAATTGTCATGTTTGTCTGGTTGTTCCGCAAAGCCAATGCCACTTTAAACGTATTCGAGGAACAAATTCAGCAGGTAACCTCTCCGCTGGAAAACTTGCAGGAAGCCTCGGATCTTCCGGCTCTCCGCCCGGCCGGAGCCAGTGGTGATCCCCAGGTGTTAACTGAGGCTCGCCAAGTACGCGCCGAAGTGGCAGCCACTCGGCGTACTCGCCGCTACGCCCGCCTAACAGCTGCTAAAGCGCGCTGGGAAAAACTGGGGCTGGTGTAGGTGCCGCGCAGGCGTAAACGAAAAAAACCTACAACTCAAGGTCCGGGGAATTGGGATTCCCTAAGCGCGGCGGAAAAATTAGCCACTTTTAAACGCACCCAAATTAAGGGCGAGGCGGCTAGTTTCGCAGCTAGTTTTGACTTTCCCTTTGACGATTTCCAAGTTCAATCCCTTCGCGCCCTCGAGAACAATAAATCTGTATTAGTTGCTGCCCCTACCGGTTCCGGTAAGACTTTAGTGGGGGAGTTCTCCCTGTTCCTGGCGTTAAAACGGGGGGTAAGAGCTTTTTATACCACCCCGATCAAGGCGCTTTCTAATCAAAAATTTAGGGATCTTTCTGCTACCTACGGCAGTGAAAATGTGGGACTACTGACCGGAGATATCTCCGTTAACCCGTCAGCTCCCCTGGTGGTGATGACCACTGAAATACTACGCAATATGCTGTACCGAGATGACGGGCGCCTCGATGATTTAGGGTTTGTGGTTCTCGATGAGGTACATTACCTAGCTGACCGCTATCGCGGGCCCGTGTGGGAAGAAGTTATTTTGCATCTTGGCGTGCGGGTAAAAGTAATCGCCTTGTCGGCCACGGTATCGAATGCCGAAGAGTTTGGGCAGTGGCTACGCCAAGTGCGAGGGAATGTTGAAATTGTGGTTTCGGAAAAACGTCCGGTACCGCTTTACCAACATATGCTGGTAGGAGGGCAGCTTTTCGACTTAGAACTAAAGTCTTCCGGTGGTAAAAGCAGACTTAACCCGGCGTTGCTAGCTAGGACTCGCCGCGACTTAGGGGAGGCCCGACACGGTCACCATACCTCATTGCCCGCAGCGGTAGGAGAGTTGCACGCGAAAGGGCTACTGCCAGCAATTATTTTTATTTTTTCGCGTGCCCGCTGTCAGCAGGGACAAAATCAGCTG
>QWCE01006188.1_pt1 | contig 10378 bp, 7 predicted proteins | sample 1972531 | NCBI WGS metagenome assembly QWCE01 (sample SAMN09866716, study PRJNA288562) | Human gut metagenome isolate term4_stool, whole genome shotgun sequencing... | reverse complement strand
GATGGCTGTACTTGGATTTTTTGCCCCGCAGCTGGTGCGGATCTTTATGAGTGATCCTTCGGTTGTGGAAAACGGCGCACTGATGCTGCGCCTGCAGCTGGCAGGTATGGTGTTTATGGGAGTTGTGCTGATCAGTACCTGTACCTTCCAGTCAGCAGGACAGGCAGTGGGAGCGTTTCTCCTGTCCGTCAGCAGACAGGGCGTGATCTTTGCCATTGTGCTGAATGTGGCACTTCGAGTTGCCGGATACCATGGTGTTCTGGCATCCCAGGCGATTTCGGATCTGCTGACCGCGGCGCTTGCAGTGGTGCTGGTTGTGCGGTGGTGGAAGTCCGTAGAGTTTTAAATTTGTTGTGAATAAGATTTTTTTCAGGCTGATCGGGAAACTGACCGGCCTGTTTTCATATAATAAATAAGGAAAAGGGGGAAAGAAAGCTTGAAAAAAAGAAAATCCGGTTCCTTCCGGCGAAACCTCAACAGTGTAAATCGCAGCATCAACAGCCAGGTATCCCAGATCAAAAATTCGCTGTCAGAAATAGAAAAAACACTGAACAAAATTGCATCAAATGAAGATACAAAAAATAAAAAAGATAAAAATAAAAAAAATTAAAAAAAGGTGTTGACTTTCACCGAACCATAACGTATAATACAACATGTCTTGAGGAACGAAACAAACGAAAGACAAACAATTAAATATGCGTTTTTAGCTCAGTTGGTAGAGCACCTGACTCTTAATCAGGGTGTCCAGGGTTCGAACCCCTGAAGACGCACTAAAAGCACTGTTTTTGCAGACATGGGAGCTGCGGGGACGGTGTTTTTTTGTGCTTGAAATCAGTGTTTATGCGTGTTCCGGAATTTTTGAGGTTTTGTCTGGACGGAGTGAAATGAAACGAAATCGGGGTAAAATCGGGAAACAGTAAAATGCCGATCATCAGATGTGATCAGAGTGTCCGATTTAGACACCATGATTATAGGTATAGATCCTTTTAAATAAAGAAAGGATGGTATACGATGGGAGTTTGTAAGAAGATAAAAAGGAAGGATGATCAGGAGCGGAATGTATGGGAGAATATCTCAGAAAAAAAGGAGGGCCGGGTCTTGGAACGGACCCGGCAGAGTATGAAAAGAAAAATAAGTAATGATCTATAAGATGAAAAAGCTTTGTGCTTTATTTGCTTAATAATATACCGTCAAAATGTGATGGAACTGTGAGAAGCATTTTAAAAATCTGTGATTAAAATCTAAATATCTCATAAAGTCTTATAAAATCCTGCGAAACTTCTCGACTGTTTGTTCAGACTAATCTGCAAGCGGATGTGAAAAAGGCCATAAGGATGGAAAATTCTGGAATTTACTCAAAAATACTAAAAATTAAGAGGACTTTTGCAAGGCGATACGGTATAATAAACCATAGCATAAAAATCTGAAGCGGAAATGAAAGGTGACGGATGGGAATGCCTGTCTGTATTCAATTCTGAGACCTTCAGATAAAAAGGGAGGAAATAGCTATGGAGAGAGTGTTTGAGGCGATCAACGGAGTGTTCAGCTTTATCGGTCCACTGTCTGATTTTCTGTGGGATTTTCCTACAAATTTTGACTGGTACAGCAGCATTCCCATTCTGGGAAACATATCCTTTGCGATCATACTGCTTCTTGGATCCGGAATTTTTTTCAGTTTCAGGATTGGGTTCATGCAGGTGACCTATTTTAAAAAAGGAATCCGGACTATGACCGAGAAACGTGTCGTTGAAACAGGAATTTCACCGCTGGCATCGTTTTTCTTAAGTTCGGCCATGCGTGTAGGACCGGGAAATATTCTGGGTGTAACAGGTGCTATTGCAGTGGGCGGCCCGGGAGCTTTGTTCTGGATGTGGATTTCCGCATTTTTCGGAATGGCAGTGGCATATATGGAAGGTGTCCTTGCCCAGATTTTTAAAGAAAAAAAAGACGACGAATTTGTAGGAGGTCTTCCTTTCTATGGAAGAAAACTTCTGGGAAACAAAGTTTGGATCGGAGTTTTTCTTTCCGTATTGTATATTCTGTACGCTCTTTGCTGTCTGCCTGCACAGGGATTTAATGTTGTTTCCTCAGTGGGACGTATGGCAGAGATTGTAACCGGAACAACCATCGCAAGCGGATCTGCCTTCTATTATATAGTAGGAGCACTGATCGTAGTTCTCACAGCAGCCATCGCATTTGGCGGAATCAAAAAAGTTTCCAAATGGACAGATATGATGGTGCCGGTGATGGCGGTGCTCTATATGGTAGTAGTATTACTTCTTATAATATTAAACTTTACCCGCATTCCATATTTCTTCGGAAGCGTTTTTGCAGGAGCATTTAAGCCGGACGCATTCTTTGGCGGTGTTTTTGGAACGGTTCTTGCACAGGGTGTAAAACGAGGCCTGATGTCCAATGAGGCAGGTCAGGGAACTATTACAATGTCAGCGGCGGCAGCAGATGCAAAACACCCATGTGAGCAGGGTGTGATCGCCTCCCTGGGAGTTTTTCTGGATACCATTGTGATCTGCACACTTACCGGATTTGTGGTAGTTATGGCTCATTGCTGGACCGGTGCGGATGCGGAAAACTGGCAGGCTCTTGATAAACTTCCGAAATATACGGAATCTATCGCTGTGCTGACTCCGGGAACTGCAATGAACGGAATCGTTACATTTCTTGTGACATTGTGTTTCTGTCTCTTTGCGTTTACCTGCCTTCTGGGAATGATCAGTTTTTCGGAAATCGCGGCAAATCGTATCCGCAAGGATAAGATCTGCATCAATATTGTACGTTGTATCGGCCTTTTTGTTGCCGCATTTGGAATCCTCTGCAATATTGCAGGACTGGAACTTGGAAACCTCTGGGCGTTTTCCGATCTGGGAAATATCCTGATCGTATATTTCAATGTTCCGATCGTGTATGTTGGCGCGAAATATGTTTTCCGTGCTACAAGACATTACAAAAAGAATGACGGAACCCCATTCACCTCAGAAATAATCGGCAGAAATGACTGCACTTACTGGGATGAACGTGCAAAGAAAAAATAATAAAATAACAGATCCCCTCATTGCAGAATGTGTCTGTAATGAGGGGATTTCTGCGTTTTTCCTTTTTGTTTGTAACATAGTAAAAAGATGTGTTATACTTAACCCTAAAGTGACTACATGGGGAGTAATTATGAAAACAAAGGATAAAGATCAGGGGATAGATTTTGTTATTGCCTGGGTTGATGGAAATGATCCGGAATGGCAGGAAGAAAAGAAAAACACCAGAATACAAAAAGGAATTTTCAGTGTGGATGACAGAAAGGAACGTTATCGGGATTGGGATAATCTGCATTATTGGTTCCGTGGAGTTGAGAAGTATGCACCGTGGGTAAGGAAAATCCATTTTGTTACCTGGGGGCATATCCCGGCATGGCTGGATACAGCGAATCCTAAACTGAACATTGTCAGACACGAAGATTTTATTCCCGGAGAATTCCGCCCTACATTTAACTCCCATACTATTGAATGGAATTTTCATAGAATTCCAGATTTATCAGAAAATTTTGTGTATTTTAATGATGATATGTTTTTATTAAAACCGATAACTGCCGAAGCCTTTTTCAGAAACGGCAGGCCGGTAGATATGATGGCTCTTCAACCGGATGTTGCCAATGCAGATGATGAAGTCATGCCATATATTTATCTGAATAACGCCATGCTCCTGGCGAAATATTTCGATAAACGGGATAATATAAAGAAGCAGCCCGGGGCATATTTTCATATAGGGTATCCGCCGATGTATTTCTTTTACAATATGCTGGAGATCGCTTTTCCCCGGTTCACTGGATTCTATACAGTACATGGCCCGTCACCGCTTAAGAAGAGTACTTATGAAAAACTGTGGCAGCTGGAACCGGAACTGCTGGGAAATGTATGCAGCCATCCGTTCCGGCATAAAGAAGATGTTAATCAGTATGTGCTGAGAGAATATCAGAAGCTCAGCGGAGATTTTTTTCCGGAGAATATACAGAAATTCTGCGGATACTATGATGTAGAAGAAACCAACGAAAAACTGATACAGACCATTATCGGGCATAAGAAAAAAATGATCTGCATCAATGACAGCAATCACGAAATTGATTTCGAAAAAGCCAAAAAAGAAATCAATAACGCGCTGGATCAGATTCTTCCGGAAAAATCAGAATTCGAACGCAAATTATAAACAGCAGGAAGAGAGGCATAAAGATGAATATTCTGTTGGTGGGCGGCTCCTGCAGCCTGATGGACAGCATGATCCTGAAGCTCCGGAAAGAGGGACACAGGGTTTTTTTGCTGACCGGAGATAAATACAGACATAATAAATATCAGAAAGTATTTGAAAGATATGACTTCGCCTATGACTGCGAAAATCTCAACGATATTTTGGAAAGTGTCAATGCAGACGTGACCATTCTTATGGGGGCATTTGATACCAATTACCGCTGGAATGGGGAAGAAAGAGAAACCGTGCATTTTATTTCTCATCTGGTAAATATTCTGGTAGCTTATTCTATGGCAAATAAGAAGCGGCTGATCTTTCTTTCTTCAGATGAAATTTATAATGGAAATTATAAGGATGATATAGAAGAGGAAGAAAAATTTTCCGGAATTGGGATCCGGGCAGATGCCTTGTCCCAGGCTGAGGAAATCTGTGAGAATTTCAGGATAAACCGGGGGCTGGATATCGTGACCCTGCGCCTGGATCATCTCTACAGCATTCCCAAAGAGAAAAAAGACATAAATAACATCTGCGCCCGGATGTGTCTGGACTGTCTGCGTGACGGGCATATCAAGGCAAAAGCAGATCATGTTTTTTCTATTCTTTATGAGAAAGATGCAGTGGAATATATTTACCAGCTTGTAAAAAATACAAAGCACGAACGCAGTCGGTACAATCTTTCTTCCAATGATGTGATCAGTGAGGTGGAGCTTGCTGCAAAGGTCCAGGAAGCCATGGGAACAGAATCCAACATTGCAGTGTTCTCAGACAGCAATGGAAGGTGCGTCTTGTCAGGAAGACGTTTTGAACAGGAATACGGTGTCCATGCATTTGGAAATCTGGAAAAAAATATCAAAGACATGGCTGCTTACATGCAGCGGCATAAAAATGTTTTTCTGAATGAAGATGAGCTGAAGCTTCCCTGGTGGAAGGTTCTTATCGAGAAATGGAGATGGCTGATCAAAGTGCTTTTCCCGTTTTTCGAAAACATGGTCTGCTTTATTCCGTTTTTTATGATGAATAACCGGACTGTAGGAAGCGAGTATTTTGCAAATCTTGATCCGTTCCTTTTGTATGTGCTGCTTTTTGCCATTGTGTACGGACAGCAGCAGGCTACTTTTTCTGCAATACTGGCGGTTGCAGGATATATGTTCCGGCAGATGTATACGCGGAGCGGATTTGAGGTACTTGTGGATTACAATACCTATGTGTGGATCGCCCAGCTGTTTATCTTGGGACTTGTTGTAGGATATATGCGTGACCAGATCCGTACCATGCGTCTGGAAAGCCAGGAACTGGAGGAACATTTGAGCAGGCAGATTGCAGATATCCGCGATATCAACGAGAGTAATGTCCGTGTAAAAGAAATCATGGAACAGCAGCTGATCGACCATAAAGACAGTATCGGTAAGATCTACAGCATCACAGCAGGACTGGAACAGCGTATGCCCGATGAAGTTATTTTCTATGCGGTAGAAATGCTGGAGAAGCTGATGCAGACCAAGGATGTAGCTCTTTATAATGTAGTCAACAGAGATTACGCCCGTATTTTTTCCGCAAGCTCAGATAAGGCAAGAAGTCTTGGAAACTCTATCCGTTATAAGGAAATGACGGAAATATACGATGCCCTGACTGAGCAGAAGGTATATATCAACAAAAATATGGACGAGCGTTACCCGCTGATGGCCAGAGGAATTTACGAGGGCGGCGAGGTTCAGATGATCATCATGCTCTGGGGATTACGCTGGGAAAAAATGACTCTTGGCCAGGCAAATTTTTTAACTGTTGTCAGCTATCTGATCCAGAACGCGATGCTCCGTGCACAGAGATATATGCAGGCACTGGAAGATCAGCATTACAGCCGGGATTCTGAAATTCTGGAGCCGGATGCTTTTGAATCCCTGGTACAGGCTTATATGAATGCAGAGATTAAGAACCTGGTGGAATGTGTGCTTGTAAAAGTGGATATCCCAAAGGAACAGTACCGTGAGATCGATGAGCATATGTCAGGACAGTTGCGAGACAGCGATTATCTGGGAATCATGCCGGATGGAAATCTTTATATCCTGCTTACAAACACAACAAGAGAAAGTGCTGTGATCGTACAGGAACGATTTGAGAAAAACGGTTATAAAACAGAATGTGTGGAGAAGATGGCAGTATGTCACAAAGAATGAAATTATTTATTTTTCTGCTGATCGTAAACTTAATTGTTATTGTGATCTATCTGGTCTGGAATCATATCCGGAGAAAAGAAAATCTCCGGAGTGTCTGGATGAAGGCGGTCATGATGTTTCTGTGTCCTGTAGTCGGGCCTATGTTTGTGCTGCTTTCTTTTATCCTGTTTAAATTGTTTTCATCACAAGGAATGGATCTTTCGGATATTGTGTTCAGTAAGGACAGAACAGAGAATTTTCTGCGCCCGGACGAAGAAATGGAACGAAATATGGTATCTCTTGAAGAAGCACTGGAAGTTACAGACAAAAAAAGTCTCCGTACTCTGATGCTGAATGTGATCAGAGGAGATTACCAGAATTCCCTGTCCTCTATTAACCTGGCATTGAACAGTAAGGATTCTGAGACTGCTCATTATGCAGCATCCATTCTCCAGGACGTGCTGAATAATTTCCGAAGCCAGGTACAGAAAAAATATCTTCTGTGCCAGGAAGAAAACGAGCAGCAGGTTGAAAATTGCGTGAATCTTGTGGAGTATATGAATCCCATCCTGGAACAGAAAGTACTCACAGATATTGAGCAGAAATCCATGACAGATAAGATGCAGGAAGTCCTGCAGAAAGCATGGGATCTGGACAAGATCAGGATCAGCAGCACAGTCTACGAAAAAGTCTGCCAGCGTCTGCTGGAAATCAAAGACTACGAAAAATGTACACTGTGGTGCGACAGAGCCATGGAACAGTATCCAAGAGTTCTTTCCAGTTACACCTGCCAGCTGAAGCTCTGTTTCTCCTGCGGAAACAAAGAGAAATTTTTCCAGGTCATGCAGGAATTAAGAAGTTCGGATATTATTATTGATAATGAGACACTTGAACTGATCAGAACGTTTATGTAGAAGTAAAAGGGTGAACAGATATGTCAATGACAACTTTGGTTATATTACAATTTGTGGGTATATTTGCTGCCTATACAGGCCTGACAGTTTTGCTTCCGGCAGTTATGTTTCGCAGAGTACTGAGAGGAAGACGATTGTCAGAGCAGTTTCTGATGTGTTATACATTTGGAAATTTCTATATTATAAATATTGTATTTGCGGTTCAGCTGCTTCATATTTCCAATTTTCAGACACTTGTACTGCTTACTGTGGTTCTGAGTGTGCTGATCTGGAGCCGAGTGAACCGGATTTCTCTGAGAAAACTTATCATAAAGAATGCAGAAGCTTGCAGAAAACTTCTCCAGGGCAGCATGGGAATAAAAGGAGCCTTTTACAGAGTATGGCAAAAGTTCATCAGAATGCTGAAATATGCAATCTGTTTCTTTTATCGCGAAGTGGTATGTAATACCCTGCAATGGATATTGGCAGGTGCAATTGTTGCGGCGCTTTTCTGGGTTTACGGCAGACAGTTGATCCTTACTTATGGATATCGTGCATCTGATATTCCGGTACATCTTAACTGGATCAATCAGATGAGCCGGGGAAATCTTTTTGTAAGTGGTGTATATCCTTTTGGATTTCACTGCATGGTGTATTATCTGCACACAGTTTTTCAGGTGGATACTTATGTGATCTTGTGTCTGTTTTATCTGGTACAGGTATTTTTTATTCATGTGGTTCTTCTTGCAATGCTGAAAATGTTGTGCAGATCTTTGTATTTTCCTTATGCAGGAGTACTTGTATATATACTTGGAAGCTTCTGGGTAAGGCAGACATATTCGCGTTTTGGTGCTTCATTGCCCCAGGAATTCGGTATGATCTTTGTAATCCCGTCTATATATTTTCTGATCCGGTTTTTTCAGACAGAAAAAGAAAATTTGAAGACAAAAGAGACAAAACTGACACTTGGGTGTTTTGCCATTGCGTTTTCGTTGACATTAGCTATTCATTTTTACGGAACTATGATTGCGGGACTCTGCTGCATCGGAATTGCTGTTGGATATGTTTTTCGCTTCTTGAATAAAGAGTATTTTCGTCGTATTATGATGACGGGAATTATCAGTGTATTTCTGGCTGTTCTTCCAATGGCGATTGCTTTTGCAGGAGGAACACCTCTTCAGGGCTCGCTTGGCTGGGGACTTAGTGTTATTAATGGTGGAAACTCTGATACAAAACAGGAAGAAAAGAATATACAGGAAGAAAAGAATATAGATATACAGAATATGACAATAGAAGAGATTGCCGCGAGTTTGAACGGAGATACGGAAAGTACAGGAAATGCAGGAAACGCGGCAGTACAGTCCCAGACAAATACTCCAGTTATTACGGAAGCACCGAATCCTTCTCTTAGTGAAAAAGTGGGGGAAATTCCGGAAAAAATAAAAAATGTATGGAATATGATGGCTCAGCGACTCCGGGAGTTTATTATTAATTTACCGGAGAAATGGTGTGCGTATGCTGTGCTGACGGGAATTGGAGTATTGATTCTGCTAGGATTGGTGTTTATTATTTTTCGCAGGACTGCTTATGGTGAAATGCTGATGTCAGCAGGATTTTGTATGGGAATTCTGACTTTACTGCTTTGCGCGGGAAATCTGGGACTTCCGGTTTTGATGGATCCGGCCAGATGCAGTATTTACTATGCATATCTTCTGGTTGCTGTGCTGACATTATTGGGAGATGGAATTCTTTACCTGATATTTATGCCCAGGATTTTGAGAGTCATTCGAAATGCAGCAGCTTTAGGACTGACAGTGATAACTGTAGCAGGAATGATTCACCAGGATCTGATCAAAACACCAGATTTTTTGTCCGGCTATGTATCAAATGGAGCATTGACCTGTCTGACAAATATTATCAGGGAAAATGAAGATAAGACATGGACTATTGTATCAGCCAACGATGAAACTCAGATGGGCCTGGATCATGGATGGCATTATGAGATAATCACTTTTTTACGTAAGCTGGAAAAGATGGATAAGGACACTAAGGTAATTATTCCTACGAAGAATGTATATTTCTTTATAGAAAAAATTCCGTTGGATTATTCTGTGGTGTATTCTGGAAGTGGTCAGTCCATCTCAAAAAAAGGGGCCAGTCAGAATTTGCCAAATGTTGGTGGAATTTCCATGTATCAGGGAGAAGGAAGATGGATTCTTATGTCCAGAATGTATTACTGGGCACAGGCATTTATGGAAAAATATCCAAATGATATGAAAGTATACTATGAATCCGAAGATTTTATATGTTATGTAATGCCTCAGAATATGTATCATCAGTATAATTTTGCTATAGATTACGGTTATAATCAGGTTCAGACACAGGAGGCTATTAACAGTTAAATATAAATTATAAAATCATATAAGTACATGTTGAGTTTTATAAGATTAAAGCCTAAAAATCGCATTACAATTGGATATTGTCGCGTTTCCAGCCATAGACAGAAAGATGATCTGGAACGACAGACTGATAATGTTAAGACATATCTTCTGGCAAAAGGACAGCCATTTGAGATAATAAGTGATATCGGTTCCGGAATTAATTATAAGAAAAAAGGACTCCAGGAATTGATCAGGCGAATATCTCAAAATCAGGTTGAAAAGGTTGTTGTTTTATATAAAGATCGGCTATTGCGATTTGGTTTTGAATTGATAGAATATATCGCTTCGCTTTATAATTGTGAGATTGAGATCATTGATAATACTGAAAAATCCGAACAGCAGGAACTTGTTGAAGATCGGGTTCAGATAATCACAGTATTCAGTTGCAAATTACAAGGAAAACGAGCGAATAAAGCCAAGAAACTTATCCGGGAACTGATACAGGAGGAAGCAGATGGTAAAAGCCATAAAAGCAATGTTGATACCAAACAATGTACAGAAAACTAAGATGTTTCAGTACGCAGGTGCTTCAAGATTTGCTTATAACTGGGCTTTGGCAAGGGAAATAGAAAACTATGAAAAAGGCGGAAAATTCATTTCAGATGCAGAACTCAGAAAAGAATTTACAAAGCTTAGACAT
>QWCE01006187.1_pt1 | contig 10380 bp, 10 predicted proteins | sample 1972531 | NCBI WGS metagenome assembly QWCE01 (sample SAMN09866716, study PRJNA288562) | Human gut metagenome isolate term4_stool, whole genome shotgun sequencing... | reverse complement strand
CGTAATAATAAGCAGAACGAACAAAAAGGATATGGATTCATGGTGTGCCTCTATCGTTAGTAGGTACACTTCCGAATCTATATCCTTTTATTGTGAGTTTGCTTATTAGTAGGAGTGCTAGTACTGTTGCGTGCGAGTCGTAACGCAAGTGTGCCTGCTGCAACATGACACCACCCAAAAGCCGGGTTCACAACCTAAAACATGCGCGTCCCTCCCCGCTTACGCTGTGCAAGGGTGATGATATTTATTGGTTTTTTGCCACAATATGTTCTTTATCCTTGTATATGGAATGTGCCGGAACAACACCTCTTACCATACTGACCGGATACACATTCGAATCTGGACAGATCACCGATCCCGGATTCAATACGGAATTACATCCAATCTCTACATGATCTCCAAGCATCGCACCAAACTTCTTAAGCTTTGTATCAATATCAAAATCTGCTCCCTTTACATGTACAAGTGTCTTATCTGCCTTAACGTTTGATGTAATCGAGCCTGCTCCCATATGGGAGTAAAAGCCTAATACAGAATCACCTACATAATTATAATGCGGAACCTGTACATGATTGAACAGAATCACATTCTTAAGCTCGGTAGAGTTACCAACCACACAGTCGTTGCCCACTAACGCATTACCGCGAATAAATGCTCCCGGTCTTACTTCTGTTCGTTCCCCAATAATGCATGGACCGGCAATATAATTGTTCGGATAGATCTTTGCAGACTTGGCAATCCACACATTATTCTCTCTCTCTTCGTAGATATCCTTTGGCAGAGACTTTCCTAATTCTATAATAAAATCTCCTATCTTAGGAAGTGCTTCCCATGGATATGTCAATCCCTCTAATAATGGCTTTGCCAAAGTCTCCTCTAAACTATACATTTCCTGAATCGTAACCTGTTTTTCGCTCATGTCGTTATCTCCCTTCTAAAATAATATTTATTTTTCCATATAAATTACTACCAGACAAAACCATCTTCATCCTACCGGTTATTGTGAACTCCATACCGTCTGAATCCAATGGGATTGCAATAGTCCTATTTCATTTACCCTGACTCTATGACTTTTTTGTCTTCTTCTTAGTTGCCGGCTTTTTATAAAACTGTGCTGCATAATCAAAATATGTCCGCAATTGGTACTGATTGTTCAATCCTTTCACCGCATCCGTCCGCTGCCGGATGAATTTCTCTAATTTCTCCATATACTCTTCTTTTGTAATCGATCCTTCTGCCACATAAGAAAGCCCTTTTTCCCAGCTTGCTGTCAATTCCGGATTCAGTAAAGAATTAATGGAAAATGCTACCACATCATGGATCATTTCTCCCATCAATGTCGGAGTAATGATCTGTGTCTTCTTATTCAGATCAAGATACTTGTTATTCACTAGCTTCTTAATGATCTCCGCTCTCGTTGCTGATGTTCCGATTCCACTTCCTTTGATATGTGCCCGAAGTTCCTCATCCTCAATTAACTGTCCTGCATTCTCCATGGCAAGGATCAAAGTACCGGAACTATATCGTTTTGGTGGAGAAGTCTCTCCTTCTTTGATATCAAAACCATTCACGGATAGCTGCATCCCTTTCTTAAGCTGCATGGCTGTCTCCACCATCTCTTTGGAATACTTGCTATCCTCATCCTCCTTGTCTTTCTGCCTGCCAAAGGAATAATTCATAATTGGCAGATATCCCGGGTCTACCAATACCTTGAAATTAGCAAACAGCTTCTCACCTCCACAATCCAGCGTAAGACCTAACTTCTGATATACAGCCGGTGGATAAAATATACTTAAGAATCTTCGCACAATTACCTCGTAGACCTTCTTCGCTGTATCATGCAGACTGCTAAAGGCATTCAATCCCTGACCGGTCGGAATGATCGCATAATGGTCTGTGATCTGCTTGTCATTGACATAACGAGTCTTGGCAATTCCCTTATAGCTGCCATTATCTAATATATGTTGTGCGTATTCCTTCATTGCCGGAATATTACGAAGTCCTGAGATATTCTTATATATCTCCTTACTGACCGCTGTCGACAAGACTCTGGCATCCGTTCTCGGATACGTCACCATCTTCTTCTCATAAAGTTCCTGTACAACCTGCAAGGTCTGATCCGGGCTGATCTTGAATAGTCTGGAACAGTCATTTTGCAGCTCCGCAAGGTTATAAAGTAATGGAGCATTCTTATTCTCTTTCTTCTTTTCTACTTTATCAATTGTGACATGCATATCCGCACTTAACTGCTCAATCAGTGCCTTGGCATCCTTCTCTTCCTTAAATCCGTTCTCCTTATAAAGCAGTGGTGAATTATAATATCTGCTACCCTCGACTGCTTTCCACTCTGCCTCAAAGGTTCCATCTGCTAATGCCATATTACCGATCACCCGGTAAAATGGTGTCTTAACAAACTGCCGGATCTCACGCTCTCTCCGAACAATCATTCCAAGTACACATGTCATCACGCGCCCCACAGAGATCACACAACGATCTTTATTCAGATATGTCTTCACCGGATAACTGTATTTGAGAGTCAGGATACGCGAGAAATTAATTCCCATCAGATAATCTTCCTTCGCCCGAAGATATGCGGAATCTGACAGATTATCATACTCATGCATATCCTTTGCTTCCCGGATTCCCCGAAGAATCTCTTCCTCTGTCTGTGAATCGATCCACACCCGTTTCTTCTGCTTTGTGTCCGGCACCTGTGCCATCTGATCGACCAATCGGTAAATATACTCCCCTTCCCGTCCGGAGTCCGTGCAGATATAGATACATCCTACATCCTCCCGATTCAATAACCCTTTCACAATGTCAAATTGCTTCGACACACCTTCGATGACTTCATACTTGAATTCTTCCGGCAGAAATGGCAATGTCTCTACACTCCACTTCTTCAATGCAGGGTCATAGACCTCCGGATAACTCATCGTTACCAGATGTCCCACACACCAGGTCACAACCGAATCTTCCGACTCAATATACCCATTCTTACTGCCGCCATTTATCTTCAGTGCCTTGGCAAATTCTCTCGCCACACTTGGCTTCTCTGCTATGTATAAATTCTTCAAATAACTTACCTTACCTTTTCTATATTCCACATATGCACACTATTTTTATTGTACCTTGAATATAGAATTTTGTAAATAGTTTACCGGAATGGCCTGCTGCTGAAACAAATACCACTCTATCACGGACTGTCCCCTTGTATTTTCCACCCCATAATTACAGATTATTCAAAGATTTCTTTTTATTGTTTGATTTATGAACCGGCAATTCATCATACATTGCATTGAAGAGTCCAGCCAGGTATTCTTTACTGTCAACATCTTCTACTAACAACATCTCTTTTGCCCCTTCATACGGTAATTCATAAGTCGCAGTTACCATATAAGAAACTGCAGATTTTGTCGGTTTCACAAGTAACCTGTCATCATATATGCCTCCGACAATTCTACCCCGATAATATAGGATATATTCTCCCATCATTGCACGATAATTAATTTCTTCTAAATCAGATAACTGCTCTAATATAAATTGTAAATATCCTTTGCTTGAAGCCATGTTTATCCTTCCTACTGTTTCCGGTATTCGTCATTGTCCCGTTTTTCTGCTGCCCACATGCGCACAATGAACATACCATAATTACCATGATCATCAAAAATAACTTATTCTTCATATCTTTTTCTCCTGTCACTCTCCCTTTACAAGATAGCCTTCCGGTGTTGCATACTCTCCTGTAATACCATCAAGATATCCCGGTATCAGTTCCTTGCACAGGAAGAACGAGGCATCTTCTCCCTCCGGCAATCCATGATAACGGATACCATACTTGCTTGCCTGCTTAAAGCCGCTCTTTCCATAAAAATCAATATTTCCTTCAAAGCATAGTGCTCCGCAACCAAGATCTGCAGCTTTCTCCAATGAATAATCAAGCAGGATTTTACCATATCCTTCCCGCTTATATTCATTCTTGATACAGATCGGTCCCATCGTCATAATCGGAATATTTCTTCCATCATCCGCTTTAATGTCCGTTCTCATAAACATATTCTGACCAATTAACTTGCCTCTTTACCATTTTCATTAAGAAACATCACAAAATCCAGTTCCGGTACAAATGCCGGATCATTTCGGAGCTGATGTAATACATAATGCTCCAGGCATCCGGGACGATACACATTCCAAAAACTCTCTCTTACCAGATTTTCTACTTTTTGATATTCCTCCTTTTTCTCTAAACAAATTATAATATTACTTTTTTCCATTTCTTTTATCTCCTCTCTTAAAGCCGATAACCCTAATTCATTCTTCTGTATCAGAATTAACAGCTCTGCGTCTTAAGCGTCTGGTTCTTATATTACTGTTTCATTTCTTCTGCAATTTTATCCAGCATAAGTTCAAACTGACGTTTTACCTTCGCCTTATCTGCTGCTCCATCATAAATACTGTAATAAAAATGCATAACTGCATAGAATCTGATCGCTTTATCTTTAGCATCCACAATTCCCATACTTTCAAATAAATCTTTCACATAGGAAGCAGGTCCGGCAACGAGATACTGTTGATATAAATTCTGCATCTCTTCACTGCGAAACTGTTCTATTGTCAACATCTTCCGAAACGATGATGCAAAATCATCCTCTGTCCAGTATTCAAACATAGACTTGCTGTATTCCACAAAATCATCCAGTGATACTGTCTCATACTTTTCAGGCATGTTCTCTTTATTCTCTTCCGGCATATCATATTCTGATGCCTGTTCGCCATCCTGCTGTTCCATACGCTGCACAATACAGTCAAAAATATCTCTCTTACTTTTATAGTGTCTGTATAATGCCCCTTTTGTCATGTCAAGCTCTCCTGCTATCTGGCTGACGGAGACAGCTTCGTAACCATCTCTGGCGAACAGATGCAGTGCTACCATTAATATCTCTTCTTTTCTATTACCCATACTTATAACCTCCAAGCTTCAAAAAATAAACGACCGTTTACTCTTATATAATAGTAAACGATCGTTTATTTGTCAGGACTTTTCTTTTTGCCTATATTATCTCTTTTTATAGATCAGAAGCTCCGGATTTTCGCCATCCTTCTCATATGTACATACCAGAATAAAATCCATACTTGCCAGAATACCGAAACACCTGTCTCCTCCAAATTCAGACTCCAGCTGATTCCCCAGATAGGTTTTCTGATCATCAAGGAATTTCACTTTTTGTCTATTAGGCAGCGTATATTCCAAATTCACATATTTCCCTACAAGTGCATTTAGTTTGTCCATCCTTGGGAGTCCATCTATATGCAGATCATTTATTTCTTCTATCAATTGCTTTTTAAACTCTTCAAACTGTCCATTATCGCTGAGTTCATCATACCTTTTCCAGTAATCTAACTTGGGAAGCACTTCTTTCAAATAAGAGCGTGCCTGTTCCTCGTTAAAGTTTTCATTTACCATATTCTTTACACACACATCAATCAATTCATCCATATCATTATATGTGTATGTTCCATCTGCATAACACCATTTACAATAATTCTCATTCATTGAACCATCTTTGTCACGTCCCAGTATGGAATCATCTTCCATTGGCATTCCACAACATTGGCATATCAGCTTTCTGGGTTCTCCCAAGAGCGTATTGATCGAGACATCAAATTCTTTGGATAAAAGCTTAAGTGTATCGGTATTGGGAACCGTATCTCCATTTTCCCACCTGGATACCGCCTGCCTTGTCACCATGATTTTATCAGCCAGTTCGTCCTGTGACATTCCTTTTTCAGTACGAAGTTTCAAAATAATATTTTTTGTTTCCATAGTTGTCACCTCCATAACCTTATCATACAGACAAATCCATGTTATGAAAAGCAACCTGTTGTTGCTATATCAATCTATGCCCGAAAAATCACTCCAGAAATACAAACGGTCGTCTACCTTGTGTTCAGTAAACAACCGTTTGTTTTACACGACTATTTTATTTTTATAATCTGAGTGTACGTGTGCCATATCCACTTACATCAGTTTACGGAACATCTCCTCAAACTGCTCTAAGCTTGCCGGTCTAGGGTTGCCCGGTGCACATGCATCTGCAGCAGCAGATTCACATAAGAATGGAAGATCCTCTTCTTTCAGCTTCTCTAACTTTGTAGGAATTCCAACATCAATAGATAACTGTTGTACTGCATCAATGGCTGCCTGTCTGTATGTAGCCTGATCCATGCCTGTCGTATCAACTCCAAATGCTTCTGCAATAGATCTATACTTCTCTCCGGTATACTCTTTGTTGAACTCCATTACGATCGGAAGCATCATCGCACAGGCTACACCATGCGGCGTATCATATACTGCACCAAGTGTATGTGCCATGGAATGTGCGATTCCAAGTCCTACATTGGAATATGCCATAGCGGTTACATACTGTGCAAGTGCCATACCCTCACGACCATCCGGATCATTCTCCACTGCTTTTCTCAAATTGGCTGCGATCAGCTTGATCGCCTCTAAGTCCAGGCAATCGGATAATTCCCACGCACCTGCTGTTGTATAACCCTCAATCGCATGTGTCAGTGCATCCATACCTGTCGATGCAGTCAATCCCTTTGGCATAGATGCCATCATATCCGGATCAACAACTGCCACATCCGGGATATCATTCGGATCAACACATACAAATTTACGTTTCTTCTCTACATCCGTAATTACATAATTAATGGTTGACTCTGCTCCGGTACCTCCCGTTGTAGGTACTGCGATCGTAAACACAGTTCTCTTCTTCGTCGGTGCAACACCCTCTAACGAACGAACATCTGCGAATTCAGGATTGTTGATAATAATACCGATTGCTTTTCCCGTATCCATGGAAGAACCGCCACCGATCGTAATCATAAAATCAGCACCGGATGCCTTATATGCATCTACACCGTGCAACACATTCTCAATCGTTGGATTAGGCTTGATATCAGAATATAATTCATATTCTATGCCATTCTCCTTCAGCAGATCCGTAACCTTCGCTGTCACTCCGAACTTTATCAAATCCGGATCCGAAGCTACGAATGCTTTCTTAAATCCCTTTGACTTCACAATTCCCGGGATCTCTTTGATCGCTCCATGCCCATGATAAGAAATTCCATTCAATACAAAACGATTCACTGCCATAATTCTGTCTCCTTTCATATCAACCACTCGTACTGCCCTTACACCCTGTATGCGAAAGCATAGCATATGTATAAATTGCATAACGAATTAACTTATTGTACAAAATATTATAACACATTTCACAAAATATAGCAATTTCAGAAAGAAGAAAATTCTAAGCACTAGGATAAACTGATCATCCATTTACGTTTTCTAAAAATAATAAGAAATACCGATGCACCACGTTCCAACAATATCAATAACCATAATTATTTTGGTATTTCCCCGCTCCTTATAATACCACCACCAAGAATCATATTTTCAATTTTTGTAACATTTTACCATAACATCACTGTTTTTTCAGTAATCCAAATTTCATATAAGGACCGGCAATATTCATTTTGCCATGGCATTTCGACTCTATATATGATATTATGGTTTCACATTGCAAATAATAATTTCAGGAATAAACATATAATAATCAATGAATGAAAGGCTTGGTGTATATTATGGCATATGATGATTATATTAAAGCGCAGAAAATGGGACTCAAAGCATTCAAAGCTGCTACCTCCCACGGACAATATCCATATCTTCCGGTATTAGATGAGATTCTGTCTCATGCCGATATTGAATGTGAAGTTTCTTTGGGTGTTATGAATATTCCCTTGAATCAGGTAGTCGGAACCAGTACCTTTGGCAGAACACAGGCATTTGCCTCAAACTTCATGCCATTACTGGATTACGGAAGTGAATTCTCCGTGAAATGGTCCTCTTTAGTAGATGCCCAGATTGAAGAAGGGATTCATGATGCAATCAAAGTATACGAATATATGAACAAATACTATGTGGTGGAAGGCAATAAACGTGTGAGTGTATTAAAATACTTTGACTCCCCAACCATTGCTGCCGATGTCACCCGTAAAGTTCCAAAACGAAGTGATGATCCTGATATTCAGATTTATTATGAATTCATGGCTTTCTTCAAATTAACGAAGATCAATTACCTGCAATTTTCGAAACTTGGCAGTTATCCGAAACTATTATCCTTAGTAGGTAAGAATAATACTGATGTCTGGACGGACGATGAGTGCATGGATTTTTCTTCCTTCCATACTGCATTTTACAAGGCTTTCAGGGAAAAGGGCGGTAATAAGTTAGAAAACATTACCTGTGGGGATGCGCTTCTCTTCTATCTGACTTTGTATCCATATACAGAAGCCAAAGACATGTTAAGTTCCGAGATCAAAGCCAATCTTGATAAGATCTGGCCGGAAATTCTGTTGCAGGGAGAAGATGACACGGTAGAATTGCTAATGAATCCTACAGAAGAAACCAAGATCATGACCTCTGTATTAAACAAGATTTCTACCAAAAAGAAGAAAGTAGCATTTGTCTATGACAAAGATCCTTCTGTCTCTGATTGGATCTACGGACATGAATTAGGAAGACTTCACTTAGAGGAAGCCTTAGGTGAGATTATAGAAACACATGCCTATGTCACCAATGGAGTCAATGATAATGCAGAAAATATCCTCGAAGAAATCTGTAACGACGGCTGTGATATTATCTTTACCGTTACTCCACAGCTTATTAAAGCATGTCTGAAAGTTGCTGCTACGCATCCTGATGTAAAGATACTTAACTGTGCTCTCAATTCATCACATACTACAGTCCGAACCTATTACACCCGAATGTATGAAGCAAAATTCCTGACCGGTATGATTGCCGGTGCCATGTGCAGCAATGATAAGATTGGATATGTTGCCGATTATCCGATCTACGGAATTGCAGCTAATATTAATGCCTTTGCTTTAGGTGCTCAAATGGTCAATCCTCGTGCGTCCATCTATCTTGCCTGGTCAACTATGAAGAATTTTGACGTAACAGAATACTTTAAAGAACGGAGCATCACTTACATCTCCGCCCAGGATATGATCACACCGCAAAGTGATAATCGTCAGTTTGGATTATTCGTTGAAAAAAATGATACCAAGAAAAACCTTGCTATGAGTATTTATCATTGGGGTGCTTTCTATGAAGAACTCATTAATAGTATCATGCGCGGTTCCTGGAAAGTAGAAGATTCCGGTGACAGCAAAGCTTTGAATTACTGGTGGGGCTTATCCGCCGGCGTCATTGATGTCATTTGCTCCAACAATCTTCCAATTAGCATAACCAAGCTGATCAACTTAATGAAGCACAATATCTCCTCCGGTATGTTCCACCCGTTTATTGGTCCAATTACAGATCAGGCTGGAGTTCTACGTTGCGAAGAAAATGATCTTCTTTCTCCGGAAGCAATTATGACTATGGACTGGCTCGTACCCAATGTAATAGGTACAATTCCTACCATTGATGAATTGGTAGACGAAGCCAAGCCCGTTGTCGAATTGCGCGGTCTTGATACAACAACAGAGAAGGGAGGAGCGTCTTTGCTATGAATATACTTGTACTTGCCGATGAAGAATCCAAGTACCTATGGGACTATTTTGAAAAAAGTAAACTAGATGGTATTGATTTGATTATTTCTTGTGGCGATCTGAAACCACAATATTTATCCTTTTTGGCAACCTTTGCCAAAGTTCCAATTCTATATGTACACGGTAATCATGATGCCGTCTATGACGAGACACCTCCTGAGGGTTGTATCTGTATTGATGATGATCTTTATGTATACAATGGAATCCGCATTCTCGGACTCGGTGGTTCCCAGTGTTATAACTTTGGAACCTACCAATACACAGAAAGGGAAATGCGTTCCCGCATTTCTAAGTTGCATCGCAAATTGCGAAAATATGACGGCTTTGACATATTAGTCACTCACGCTCCCGCTTTTGAGCTAAACGACGGTGAAGATCTGCCTCATAGAGGATTTCAGGCATTCCGTGACCTGTTAGACAAATACAAACCAAAATATTTCCTGCATGGCCACGTTCATCTTACATATAACTGGCAGCAACAGAGGGAATGTACCTACAATGACGCCACGACAGTGATCAATGCATATGAACGCTACCGCTTCGAATACAAGTAACATACACCCGTGCACAGCGTAAGTGAAGGCGGACGCGCATGTTAGGAGTGTATGAGCCCGGCTTTGGGTGGTCTGTCATGTTGCAGCAGGCACACTCGCGTTACGACTCGCACGCAGCAGACACTAATGCTCCTAATAATATGCTAACTCACATAAAAAGCGGATATGGATTCGAAAGTGTATATATAAGCGATACATA
>QWCE01006184.1_pt1 | contig 10385 bp, 8 predicted proteins | sample 1972531 | NCBI WGS metagenome assembly QWCE01 (sample SAMN09866716, study PRJNA288562) | Human gut metagenome isolate term4_stool, whole genome shotgun sequencing... | reverse complement strand
AGAAAGTTTCCCTCTCCCCTCCCCCACATTCAGCACTCTACGGAAACTAATCCCATTCGCGCTTGTCTTCGATGGGCTTGATCTGCGGAGGCAGCGTGCCGGGGGCAAGCACCTTGAGTTCCGGACGTAGCTTGATGCGTTCGCGGAAGAGGTGCAGCAGCTCGTCTTCCTGATGGAAGTTGCTGGCTTCCACATAGAGGATCATCTCGTCGATGCCGCCGGGGTTGATGACCTCGATTTGCCAACGCTTGATGTCCTCGAAGCGGGCCATGACCTGTTCCACCTGATGGGGGTAGACGAACATGCCCTTGATGCGGGCGGTGGTGTCCACGCGGCCCACGATGCTGCCGAGGCGCGGGCTGGTACGCCCGCAGGCGCAGGGGGCGCGATCGATGTAGGACAGGTCGCCCGTGGCAAGGCGGATGAGCGGGTACGTCTTGTTGAACGAGGTCACGACGATTTCGCCCACTTCGCCGTCCTTCAACGGGATGCCGGTGTCGGGATGGCAGATTTCCACGTAGCAGCGGTTCGAGATGTGCAGGCCGGTCTTGTGGAAGCACTCGTAGCCGATGCAGCCCACGTCGGCCGTGCCGTAGCCCTGGCGAAGGATGATGTCGAACTTCTTTTCGAGCTGGTTGCGCATCTTTTCGGAGAGGCGTTCGCCGGTGACGAAAGCCACTTCCTGAAAGAGATCCTTGCGCAGGTTGATGCCCTTTTCCTCGGCCTTCTGGGCGAGGTGCATCAGGTAGCTCGCCGTGCCCACGTAGCCGGACACGCGCAGCTTCTGCATGATGTCGAGCTGGGTGCCGGGATCGGTCGGGCCCGCCGGGATGGAGGCGCAGCCGAGGTTGCGCAGTGGCTCTTCAAACATCAGCCCGGCCGGGGACAGGTGATAGTTGAAGGTTACCTGAACCACGTCTCCGGGGCGGAACCCTACGGAATAAAAGGCTTCGGTGTATCCCCAGTAGTCGTCCATGCGGTCTTCGGGGTCGAAGATGGGGCCGGGCGAGAGGAAGATGCGCTTCAGTTCGCCGATGTCCTTGGTCAGCAGGCCGCCGAGGCGGGGGCCGATGGACTGGAGGAAGATGAGCTCTTTCTTTTTCAGCAGCGGGATGTGCTTGATGTCGGAAAGGGTCTTGAACTTCTCCACGTTGAACTGGGCGCGGTCAAAGCGTTTCTTGACGTCTTCAGAATATCTGTAGGCGTAGGAGAGCAGGTCCTTGAGCTGGATCAGGCAATACTGGCGGCGTTCGCTCTCGTCGAGCACTTCGCGGCGGTTGTAGATGCCTTCGGTGCGGTCTTTGCGGGTCATGTCATCATGCTCCGTACTGTTTGGAATTCAGGGAAAGGTCTTGCTTAGCGTATTTATTTGGAATAATGCAAGCCTTTTTTTAAAAAATGAAGTATATCGAATTGTTATTCGATTTTTGATGAGGCGTTTTTGTTCACGAGGATGCGGCGTTTCAGGGAGTCGTATACCGGGGGCGAGCCGACCCCGTTGGCGACGACCGTGGAGATGAAGGCGACGATGGCCATTTCGGGCAGACACTGGAACGCGCCGGACATTTCCGCGACCAGCGCCGTGCCGGTGAGGGGCGCCCGCACCGTGCCCGAGAACAGGCCGGCCATGCCGAGCACGAGATACGCGGGAAGCTGCGGTTCGGCGGAAAAACCGTTTCCGATGAGCAGGGTCCCGCCCACGGCGCCGACCATGCTGCCGATGGCGAGCATGGGCATGAGCAGGCCGCCGGGCACGCCGGAGGCGAAGCTCAGGATGGAGAAGATGATCTTGACGAACAGGAGGAGCGCCACCGAGCCGAGCAGGAGCGGGCCGTTGGGCGTGAGCCCGCCGAGATCGGCTGTGGAATAGCCGAGGCCCACGAGCACCTGCGGATAGACGTACAACAGGACACCGCTGAGCAGGAAGGGCAGGAGCGGCTTGAGGGGGGCCGGGACCAGTTTTTGGTGGTCATGGAATTCCGTCACGCGGAGCAGGGCGGTATTGTAGAGGGCGCTGAACAGCCCCGTCCCCACGCCGAACAGCACGGGGAGCCACATCTGCCCCCAGTCCAGGGAGGGGATGGACGAGAAGGGGAACACCAGCCCGAAGCCGAACAGGATCGTGATGACGAACCATGCGGAGAACGAGGCCACGCCGGTGAACAGCAGCAGCGGCACGGTCACGATGGTTTTGACCTCTTCAAAAGCGAACAGCATCCCCGCGAACGGTGCGCCGAAGGCGGCGGCAAGCCCGGCGACGCTGCCCGCGATGAGAAAGCGCGGGGCATGGCCCGGATCTTCGCCGGTCAGTTTTTGAAAGATCCGTCCGAAACCGCAGCCCACGGCCGCGCCCATCTGGATGCTCGGGCCCTCGCGCCCCACGGAGAGGCCGCCTGACAGGGACAGCAGTGTCCCGACGAATTTGGAGGCTACAATGCGGAATCCCGGATAGGGAAGCTGCCCGGCCAGCGCCAATTCCGTCTGGGGGATGCCGCTGCCGCTGATGAGGGGCTCCTTCCTGACCATCTGGCCCACGATGAGCGCCAGCAGGATGAGCGTGCCGAAGACGATCAGCGCTGTGGCGAGATCATCCGCGCCGTGCCTGAGCGTGGAGACGATCCATGCGTTGCCGTGATCATAGAGCCAGCGGAACACGCCGATGACGCCTCCGGTGCAGCCGCCGACAAAGGCCGCCTGCACGACGAGGCGGAGCACGCTTTCGTTGCGCAGGGCCTGCATTTCGCGGAGGATAGGCACTTGCCGGGTGAATCTTGCGATCCGAACTTTCGTTTTTCTTTTCATGGGCATTGCGGGGAGGAACGTTTCCCCTGTCTCCTTCCGAGAGGCGTTGCGGGCGTCAGGCGTCGTTTCGGAGATGACGTTTGCCGTCCGGGGGATCCTGTTATGCCGAAAAGCGGAAGAAAAGGCTATCCCTCTTGAGAAAAGGGAGAAACCGCCCGTCCGTAATCATTCGGAGGGCGGTTTTTTGCTGTTCAAGACTCGCAAAAAGCGGTTTGAAGAAGGAAAAAGAGCCGTGCGCGGTGTTTTTTATGCGGGGACGAAGCGTGCTGGAACCTTTCCACGCTGAAATGCATACCGTTCCCAAAAGAGTCCGCTTTGGGGCGCGCTGCGGACAGGGATTCGAGAAACACAAAAGCCTTTAAGAAAGGGAGGGAAGGGCTCCGCGTGGCAGGTTTGGGGAAGGGAGGAAAAGCGTGGGGGCTTCCCTTTTCTCCAGAAACGTTTTCCCTTCCTTCCCCAATACGGTATTTTTTTAGGCGCTCATGCTCAGGAACTGCCGGATAAGCTGCATACCGATGGCGAACGCGATGAGGTAGAGCGGGCCGAGGGCCAGCCCGGTGCGGGACCACGGCAGGCGCATGGAGTACTTGCATCCGATGAAGCAGCAGACGCCGAACCAGATGCTGCCCACGAGCGGGCCGACCAGCGGGACGATGCAGACCACGGTGGGCGCGGCGCTGTAGGCGATGACCCGGAACACCGTGCGGAACTGGACGTTTTCCGGCTGTACGAGCCGCAGCATGAGGTAAAAGACCGACGCGAAGAAACAGAGCTGGATGGCAAGGATGCCCGGCGTCAGGAGGATGGTCAGGGGCAGGCTCATGCTCTGTGCCACGTCGCCGAGGACTTCCTGCAATTTGGGGTCGGTGATGGAAGGCCCGCTGGCCTGAATGCTCATGAGGTACCACATGCGCTCGACGAGGGTCTGGAACATGCCGAGGATGAGGTAGAACACGAGCGGGCGGGTCAGTTTGCCGTTGGTGGCGGGCAGGGCGGCGAAGAAGCGGGGCGCGTTGAACATCACCCGCAGGATGGTCTGGTAAAGGGCCATGAAGAGGTTGTAGCGCTTGGGCTCTTCCCACGGGACGTCGGTGCCGTCGACATGCATGGCGGCTGCGATGCCGCCTTTGCCCTTGCTTTCCCCGTCGCGTTTCTTCTGGAAATTGTTCCAGAAGTCAGAGCGCTTTTCCGCAACGTTTTGCGGGGGGGCCGGCTGGCCCTTTGGGGGCTCGGCTTCGGGGGCCTCGGGAGTCGGCGCGGAGGCGTCATGGTCGCCCGGAATACGGGGGACCATCGCTCCGGGCGGCAACGGATCGTCGCCGTCCAAATCCGGAGGCAGGGGGCGCCCGGCGGGAGCCGTTTGCGGGGCGGGAGCGGCTGCGGGCGTCTCGTCGACAACGGGCGTTCTGTCCGGGTTGCGGAAACGGAAACGGTATTGGCAATGCGGGCAGGTCGCCATCGCCGCATTGGCGGGAATGGCGTTCTCGTCTATCTGGCGTTCAAACCGGCATTCAGGGCAACGGATCAGCACAGGGCACCTCTAAGGGAAAATCGTACATTGCACTGAACATATAGTCTCATTTTCTACAAATCAAGGGACGAATTTTTGTACTCTCATCCGTAGCTTTCGGCGGTGCGCAGGCCCGGGCGGCCCCTTTTGCCCTGCCCGACGCGGCGATCCGGCGAAAAACGGGGCGGATGACGTGCCCGGAGCGGGTTCCGTTTTTCCTTATTTTGTTGTACGGTAGATGCTTGGCACCATGCGGGATGCCGTCTGTTTCTTTCGGAAAAGCAGGGCTCCGGCCGTCCCGCCCCGTCGTCCCATCCGAAAAACGTTCCATTTCTCAGGGGAAAGCATGAACAAACTTGTGAAAAAACTGATGCTTGTCGCCGCCATGCTCATGCTGGCGGCCGGTCCCTCCTTTGCCGCGGACGCTATCCGCATCGGCCTGATGTGCCCGCTTACCGGCAAGTGGGCCAGCGAAGGCCAGGACATGCAGCAGATCGTGAGCCTGCTCGTTTCGGAAGTGAACAAGGCGGGCGGCATCAACGGCAAGCAGATCGAGCTGATTGTGGAAGACGACGCGGGCGATCCGCGCACGGCCTCCCTCGCCGCCCAGAAGCTGGCCTCCGCCGGGGTGATGGCGGTCATCGGGACGTACGGTTCCGCCGTGACCGAGGCTTCCCAGAACATCATCGACGAAGCCGAAATCATGCAGATCGCCACGGGGTCCACCAGCGTGCGCCTGACGGAAAAGGGCCTTCCCCTTTTCTTCCGCACCTGCCCCCGCGATGACGAACAGGGCCGCGTGGCCAGCAAGGTCATTGCCGCCAAGGGCTTCAAGAAGGTCGCCATCCTGCACGACAATTCCTCCTACGCCAAGGGCCTCGCCGAAGAAGCGCAGAAGGGCCTCAAGGACGCGGGCGTGCCTGTGGTGTTCTACGACGCCCTGACCCCGAGCGAGCGCGACTACACCGCCATCCTCACCAAGCTGAAGGCCGCCGATCCCGACCTCATCTTCTTCACCGGCTATTACCCCGAAGCGGGTATGCTGCTCCGCCAGAAGAAGGAAATGCATTGGGACGTGCCCATGATGGGCGGCGACGCCGCCAACAATACCGACCTCGTGAAGATCGCGGGCAAGGATGCCGCCAAGGGCTATTTCTTCATCAGCCCGCCGTCCGCCCACGACTTCGATACCCCCGAAGCCAAGGATTTCTTCTCCCGCTACAAGGCGCAGTACAACAGCCTGCCGAGTTCCGTGTGGTCCGTGCTGGCCGGCGACGCCTTCAAAGTCATCGTCGCGGCGCTCCAGGCCGGGACGGATGCCAATCCGGAAGCCGTGGCCAAGTACCTCAAGAAGGATCTCAAGGAATATCCCGGCCTGACCGGCAAGCTCGGCTTCAACGAAAAGGGCGACCGCATCGGCGACCTTTACAAGGTCTACGAAGTGGACGGCAACGGCGGGTTCGTGCTTCAGAAGTAAGGTTTTCGGCTCCCGGGAGGATGCCTTCCGGGAGCCTCAGAAGTTTCGGCTTCTTTTCTTGGGTACGGTGACGGGGTTCCCCGGTCGCCGTGCTTCCGTGTCTGGGGCTTCCGACACGGCGGGCCGGGGCCATAAGGTTCCGGGTTCGGGAGTTCCGCTTCCGTCCGCTTCAATCCTTTATCAAACCTCCTGATGATATGAACGAATTTTTACAGCAGCTCATCAATGGCCTTGCCGTGGGCGGCATTTATGCCCTCGTCGCGCTCGGCTATACGATGGTGTACGGCGTGTTGAAGCTGATCAACTTCGCGCACGGCGACATTTTCACCATCGGGGCGTATCTCGGAATGACTCTGCTTGTGTCCGGCGGCCTCTCCGGAAGCATGACGCCCGTACTGGCGGTGGGGCTTGTGGTGATCATCGTGTTCGGTCTGGTGGCCCTGCTCGGCGTCGCGCTGGAGCGGGTGGCCTACCGCCCGCTGCGCAAGGCCAACCGCCTTGCCGCCGTGGTGTCCGCCCTTGGCGCGTCCATCGTCTTCCAGAACGCTGTCATGCTCATCTACGGCGCGCGCGTCTACGTCTACCCGGAAAACCTCATTCCCACGCTGACGTTCAATATCTTCGGGCTGAACGTGCCGTTGATGCGCGTCATCGTCATCGTCAGTTCGCTGGTGCTCATGCTGGCGTTGTACGCCTTCATCAACCGCACCCGTATGGGGACCGCCATCCGCGCCGTCGCCATCGATCAGGGTGCGGCCCGGCTCATGGGCATCAACGTGGACCGCGTGATCTCGCTGGTGTTCTTCATCGGCGCGGGGCTCGGCGGCGTCGCCGGGGTTATGGTGGGCACGTACTACGGGCAGATCGACTTTACGATGGGCTGGTCCTACGGCCTCAAGGCGTTCACCGCGGCCATCCTCGGCGGCATCGGGAACATCCCCGGAGCCATGATCGGCGGGCTGCTGCTCGGCGTGATCGAGGCGCTCGGCGCGTCGTATCTCGCCATGGCGTGGAAGGACGCCATTGCCTTCCTCGTGCTCATCCTCATTCTCATCATCAGGCCCACCGGCCTCCTCGGTGAAAGGGTGGCCGACAAGTTATGAGCCTGTTCAAACGCTATTACCCCGTGCTGGTCGCCGTCCTTGTGGCGGTGTTGCCGCTCGGCATGAACACCTATTGGACCGAAGTGGCCGTCAACGTGGGCCTGTACGCGCTGCTGGCGCTCTCCCTGAACGTCATCCTCGGGCAGGCGGGGATCTTCCACATGGGGCACGCGGCGTTCTATGCCGTGGGCGCGTATGTGACCGCGATCCTGAATACGCACTACCAGATCCCCATCCTGCTGCTCATCCCCGTGGCGGGCGCGGCGGCGGCGCTGTTCGCGCTGATCGTGGCCCGGCCCATCATCCACCTGCGCGGCGACTACCTGCTCATCGTGACCATCGGCATCGTGGAAATCGTCCGCATCGCCCTGATCAACGACGTGTTCGGCCTGACCGGCGGCGCGAACGGCATTTTCGGCATCGCCCGTCCTGAACTTTTCGGCATCAAGATCCGCAAGGCCATCCAGTTCTACTACCTCATCTGGATCATGGTCGGGCTTACCGTGCTGCTGTTCCATTGGCTTTCCGAGTCGCGTTTCGGCCGCGCGTTGAACTGCATCAAGGAAGACGACACCGCCGCCGAGGGCTGCGGCATGGACGTGGCGCACCTGAAGCTCATGGCCTTCGTCATCGGCGCGTTCTGGGCGGGCATGGCCGGGAACCTCTTTGCCGCCAAGATGACCATCATTTCCCCGAGTTCGTTTACCTTTTGGGAATCGGTGGTGGTCTTTGCCGTGGTCATCCTCTCCGGCGGCAGCCAGATCGGCGTTTTGCTCGGCACGTTCCTCATCGTGGCCCTGCCGGAAATGTTCCGTGACTTCGCCAGCGCCCGTATGCTGGTCTTCGGCCTTGCCATGATGATCATGATGGTGGTGCGCCCGCAGGGGCTTCTGCCGCCTTCGCCGCGCCGGTACGATGTGCGGCGGCTGTTGCGGCGCACGCGTGATTTCAGTTCGCCGGTCGCTCCCCGGACGGCCCGGAAGGAGGGCGCGGCATGAGCCTTCTCTCTTTGCAGACCGTGACCAAGATTTTCGGCGGCCTGACCGCCGTGAACGAAGTGTCCTTTGACGTGGAGCAGGGCAGCATCGTGGGGCTCATCGGCCCCAACGGCGCGGGCAAGACCACGGTGTTCAACCTGATCACGGGCAACTACGTTCCGGACGGCGGCGACATCCGGTTCGCCGGGCAGTCCATTAAGGGCATGAAACCGCATACCATCGTGGGCCTCGGCATTGCCCGGACGTTCCAGTCCATCCGCCTGTTCCCCACGCTGCCGCTGGTGGAGAACGTCCTTGCGGGCCGCCATTGCCGGATGCACAGCGGGATCATCGGCTCCATGTTCCACACCCCGGCGCAGCGCCGCGAGGAGCGGGCCGCCCTTGAGCGGGCCATGAACGAGCTGGAGTTCGTCGGCCTTGCCGATAGTTATGCCGAGGAGGCCGGGAGCCTGTCCTACGGCAACCAGCGCCTGCTCGAAATCGCCCGTGCGCTGGCCTCCGATCCCAAGCTCATCATTCTCGACGAGCCTGCCGGGAGCATGAACGACCCCGAGACGGCGGTGCTCATCGAGCTTATCTACGCCATCCGCCAGCGCGGGGTGACGGTGCTGCTCATCGAGCACGACATGGGCCTCGTCATGAAGGTGTGCGAGAAGCTCCTTGTGCTCGAGTACGGTTCGCTTATCGCCAGCGGTTCGCCCGACGTCGTGCGCCGCGATCCTAAAGTTATTGAAGCCTATTTGGGGCAGGATGATTAGAGAGAATCGGGGAAGGGGAGGGAACCCTTTAAAAAGGTCTTTCCTCCCCTTCCCCGAACCCCATCCCCTCCCTCCTAAATTTTTCGTAATGGAGGCGGGGGGGATATGTTTTTCCCGTCTGTAAACGGACGATCCGGGAGTTCGGATGTTTCTGGAAGTCGAAAATCTGCAAGCCGGGTACGGCACGGAAGAAGTGCTGCACGGCGTGAGCCTGCGCGTTGACGAAGGCGAAATCGTGAGTATCCTTGGTGCGAATGGCGCCGGAAAAACCACGACCCTGCTGACCATCAGCGGGCTTGTGCGGGCTTCCGGCGGCGCGGTTCGTTTTCAGGGAGAGGATCTGCACACCCTGCCGAGCCATGAAGTGGTGCGGCGCGGGTTGACCCAGTCGCCCGAAGGCCGCCGGGTGTTCGGGGTGCTCTCCGTGCTCGAAAACCTGCGCCTCGGTGCGTTCACCGTGGGGGACAAGGAAAAGGCCGAGCAGACGCTGGACTGGATTTTTGATCTGTTCCCCCGTCTGCACGAGCGCAAGGATCAGCTTGCCGGGACGCTTTCCGGCGGCGAACAGCAGATGCTGGCCATCGGGCGTGCGCTCATGGGCCAGCCCAAGCTGCTGTTGCTGGATGAGCCTTCGCTCGGCCTCGCCCCCCTGCTCGTGAAGTCCATCTTCGAGACGATCCGCGCCATCAACCAGTCCGGCGTGACCATTCTTATTGTGGAACAGAACGCCCGCGCCGCGCTCAAATTGGCACGGCATTATTGCGGAATCTCGGACGATTGCCGCAGCATGACCGCCGAGCAGCTCGACAGTCTTTGCGCGTTCCTTTGCAGCGGCAAAAAGGAAGCCAGCGACCTCATTTTACGGCTGGAAGCCGAGCGCATCCATACACTTGTGCCGGGACTGCTCATCTTGCAGCATGTGTTTCATCTATTCCATGCAGAACAATTGGTCGTCGGCAAATACGGCGTCCGGGAAGGGTATCTATGCCAAAGAATTTTGAAGAACCATACAGATATACCCAGAACCGCGAACTGAGCTGGCTGCGTTTTGACCGGCGTGTGCTGGAAGAAGCGGCAGACCCGGGCGTTCCCGCTTTGGAGCGGCTGAAATTTGTTTCGATTTTCTCGAGCAATCTCGACGAGTTTTTCATGGTGCGCGTTGGTAGTCTCTTCGATCTTGCTCACATGACGCCGGATAACACCGACAACAAAACCGGCTGGACACCGGCGGAGCAGCTGCACCATATTTACCGCGTCATTCCGGGTCTTCTTGCCATGAAGCAGCAGATCTATGCCGCCGTCATAGATGATCTTGCGCGCAGCGGCGTGCAAGATGTTTTATCCGAGGCGCTGGGTACCGACGATTTGAAGCGGGTCAACCGCTTTTTCAAAACAGAGCTGCTGCCGGTCTTGTCTCCTATTGTGATCACGCCGAACCACCCGGTGCCGCATCTGGTCAACAAGCGGCTGTATGCCGCCGCGCTGCTGGAAAGCAAAAAAGGACACAAGGCCGTCGGCATTGTGCCGGTACCGGACAGTGCGCCGCCGTATTTGCTGCTTGCGGATGGGAAGCGCTTTGTGCGTACGGAGAATATCCTCCTGCGCTGGCTGCCGACGCTGTTTGATGCTTACACGGTGAAGGAAAGCTGTATTCTGGCTGTGACACGCAACGCAGACATCAGCTTCGACGATGAAAAGTTTGAGGACAACGAGGAAGATTTTCGCCGTCAGATGAAG
>QWCE01006622.1_pt1 | contig 10386 bp, 10 predicted proteins | sample 1972531 | NCBI WGS metagenome assembly QWCE01 (sample SAMN09866716, study PRJNA288562) | Human gut metagenome isolate term4_stool, whole genome shotgun sequencing... | reverse complement strand
CTCCGCTGCGATCCCCACCACTTCGAGGATAAGTAAGTACAAAGAAATAGTAGTGAGAATGGGGTACAATCCTATGAGCTCACGGCTTTGAGTCCTGAGCCGCATCTGCAACACTGCTTGTGGTCACAAGGGATACCGAAATTTGTCCTTTACGCAAGAGTCTTTCCCCGCCGCTCACATGAGAAAAATAGGCGATTCTTCTTTGAGTGTCACAACTTAGTGGGCTTTACGCAAAAAGAGGTCTCCCCGCCAGATGACAGGAAGACCTCTTTCGTTGAAATCCTTGTGGGGTTGGCTCCGGATCAGTAGTGCCTCTCAGGGTACATATCATCCCACCAGGTGGGGTCGTCCTTGAGCCACTTCTGGAACCATGCCATCATCGATCGCATCCAGATCTGACGGCGGTGGAGCTCCATCACATGGTGATCTTCTCCGTAGACGCGGATCATTTCCACAGGCCGTCCGAGGATCTTGAGTGCATTGTAGAGCTGGACGCTCTCACCAAAGGGGACATTGGTGTCCGATGTGCCATGGGTAAGGAGCAGAGGAGTATGGATCTTGTCGGCACGGAAGAGCGGGCTATGCTTGGCATAGAGATCAGGATTATTCCACGGATAGCTATCCGCCGGCGTGGCTGATAGCGCAGGCAAAGAGATCCGTCTTGGTGAGGAGATACTGGGTCATAAAGCCTCCGTAGCTCGCACCGAAGCAGCCGATCCGCTTGCCATTGACATAGGGATGACTATCGACGAAGCCCTTAGTGGCAGCGATGATCTCGTCAGCAGTCCGGTCACCCCAGGCATTGACATGCCGGGCGGCATACTCCTGTCCCCAGCCAATGGTTCCGCTGGGATTGAGCACAAGAACGACATAGTCCTGTGCGGCATACATCGGCTGAGAGTAGTACCAGTCAAACATCCGCCCCACGGGAGATGTGCCCCCGTAGTAGTACACGAGAAGCGGATACTTCTTCTGAGGGTCAAAGGAAGGAGGAAGGTAGAAGCGTCCCGGGACCTGACCGCCATCCTGCATGGTAAAGCTCCAGTCCTCCACGTTTCCCATCTTCAGATCCTTCATCCGCTCTGAGGCAAGGTCTCTGAGGACCGTGGAGGAGCGGCGGGTGACATCTCCCAGATAAGCATTTGCTACCCTATTGGTACTCTCACCGACGTAAGCAAAGCTCTTGCACTGAGCATCCACAGCATAGGATCCGACATAGTCCACGCTCACCGGCAGGGGGCTGATCTTGCCACTCCTTAGGTCAAGCGTGTAGAGCCTCTGGTAGTCGCGGTCGGCGGCACGGAAGAGCGCCTGCATCCGATCCTGAGCCAGCCGGATCGACTGCACGGATGGAGCGAAGTCCTTCGTGAAGACTTTTGCCGTTCTACTCTTCCTGTCGTAGAGATAGATATCCGTCTCGTACGTATTTGTCGTCATGCCCTCCGGGAGGTTTCGTCCAAGGCCATCAAAGGCTTCGGGATTGCCTAGGATAAGCAATTTTCCCGAATCGTTGGTGTAGCCGACGTAGGAGAGATTAGGCGAAGGGGCGAAGAGTGTATCGACCGCCATCGTCTCCAGATCCATCTCGTAGTAAGCCGTGGCGTAGAAGGGAGACTCTGTGACATCGTCATCCGTCACAGAGAAGATGATCCGCTTGCTATCAAGACTAATGTCCTCCAAGCCCACAGAGCGATAGCCGTAGGTGAGAGGGCGGTAGTTGCGTGTGGCGAAGTCAAAGAGGTAAAGGTCATACCGAGTTCGTGGTCCCATCAGCCCCCTGTGGTCATCGCGTCCGAGCGCCCGATCCACGTAAGTGGACTGTCTGTCGCCTGAGGTCTCCTTATAGAAAATCAAGCGGTTCTCGGTCGGAGCCACCGTAAAGGATCCATCCGGAATGGCTTCGCAGAGGAGCTCCTCAGCGCCTGTGACAGGGTCGTAGGTCATCAGGCTTCTGCCAAGATCGGTCTGTACCGTATAGTAGAGCTTATCCGTGCGAGGCATCCAGCTACCGCGACCGGCACCATCAGGAAGAGTCCCTATGCGACGGGTTCCCTCATAGAGCGTCGAGGAGTAGAGTCGCTTCAGATCAGCAAGTCTGACAGAGGAAAGTATGGTAAAGCGACCGCTTGGGGACATGCTGACCCCTGTCAGGGTCTCCCCGGTGAGACCGAAGTCCATACTCATATACTCGACCGGGTCGGTCCTGAGGGAGACGGTATGATCGTCTCGCTTGGGGACCACAGACATTACCAGCTCCACTGAGTCCCGAGCCTCAATGGTAATGGCCAGAGGACGTCGTGCAGAGGGGTATATGGTCAGGTCAAACTGATCCTCACGAGGACTATCGAGCACTCTATTCTTCTGTCCTATAACTCTTCCATCAAAGGCGAGCTTGTAGGGCATCGTACAGGAGACTGAAAGGGTCGCCTTCTCATACGCAGTAGAGAGCAAGGCAGTCGACAGTCGGTACAGCTTACCACCCTCGAGCCGAATAACCGTGTCCGCCGGTGCGATCAGGTCCGACAGCAAGTGGCTGTCGGCTGCGACTGCGGGCTGATCCGTCGAGGTAGTAAAGGAGTCTCGGGACTTGCCATAGAGATTGACACTATCGGTCTGCATCGGAGCAGTAAGCTTCGTCGCAGGGAGTGCCCGGTAGTGAAGGATGGTTAGGGTATCGGTTGGCAGAGCAGCTAATGCCTGTCCACCAGCCAATACAGAAAGGACTAATGGTAGGAGTACTTTCTTCATAATAGATAGGAATATGTAGTGTATGGGGTAGAAAGTCGAGTCAAAGGAGCCGAGCTCAGTGCATAGATGGAGGAGCCGGATCCGGACATGGAAGCATAGGTGGCACCGGCAGCATAGAGTTGATCCTTGATCTCTGCCAGCTCAGGATGACGTGCAAAGACGGGGATCTCAAAGTCGTTTACCACTCGGTTGCGCCACTCAGTCACCGGTCGCCTAAGGATCTCCTCGAGAGCTTCGGACGGTGCGGAGATACCTATTTCCTGATACGCCTCAGCTGTAGAGACATGGATCCCGGGCAGGATCAGAGTGAGTACCCAGTCGCTCAGGTCGAGAGGGGAAGGGCTCAGTAGCTCTCCCACTCCACGCCCTATCTGAGGACTTTTAGTGAGGAAGAATGGGCAGTCGGCACCAAGCCTTAGCGACATACCCGCCAGTCGCTTATCCGACAGGTCGGGGGCATAAAGCTGCCTCAGCATCAGTAGCATCGATGAGGCATCGGACGAGCCGCCCCCAAGCCCGGCACCGGTGGGGATCCGCTTACGGAGGATCACCTCCAGTGGGGGAATAGCCACCCCCTCCTCACGCATGATCTCCACAGCCCGCACGACCAGGTTATGCTGCGGGTCACCAAAGTCTCCATCATCGAGGGTATCCCTCTCTGTCGGCACCACCTCTAAGGCATCACAGAGCGGGATCCTGTAGAAGAGCGTCTCCAGCTCATGGTAACCGTCTGGCCTCACACCGGTGATGCGAAGACCAATATTGATCTTGGCCTGAGGAAAAGCGATCATCCTTTACTTGGTTTCAAAGGTCCTCAGCAGGGCTATCTCGTCCGCCCAGCGATCCGGATTGGGCGTCTCGAGGATCAGGGGGATACTATCAGTACGAGGATCGCGGACAATGCACTCGAAGAGAGCTATCCCGATCTCGCCATCCCCAAGCGACTCATGACGGTCTACACGAGATCCGACCCCTTTCTTGGAGTCATTCAAGTGCATGCCGCAGAGATAGTCCAGCCCAATCAATTCCTCGTAGGACTTCATCATAGCTCGGTATCCCTCCTCCGTCAGGATGTCATATCCTGCTGCGGTCGCATGGCAGGTGTCGATACAGACGCCGACACGACTCTTGTCCTCCACAGCATCAATGATCTCAGCAATCTGCTCAAAGGTAAAGCCAAGGTTGGATCCCTGACCGGCAGTGTTCTCGATCACCGCCTTCACTCCCTCAGTTCGCTCAAGTGAGATGTTGATGCCCTCAGCGATCTGAGCCAGACACTCAGATACAGAGGTCTCACCGAGATTGGCACCCGGGTGGAAGTTTACCATACTCAGCCCAAGCTGCTCACATCGCTGCATCTCATCCGTAAGGGCATGACGGCTCTTCTTCATCACCTCCTCCCGAGGCGAGCCGAGGTTGATCAGGTAACTAGCATGGGGCAAGACGTAACGTGGCTCAAAGCCGCACTCAGTCATATTGGTTTTGAAGGCTTCGATATCCTCTTCCTTCAGCGGCTTAGGGAACCACTGACGCTGGTTTCGGGTAAAAAGAGCAAAAGCATTGGCGCCAATCTCCATCGCATTAAGTGGAGCATTCTGCACCCCGCCTGCGCTAGAGACGTGTGCGCCGATATATTTCATCATTATAAGAAAGGTATCAATAGAGTGTTACTTCAGTATCCTCTAGCGGCACACCATGTCCCTCCACTGTGGTGCCTGTGAGGCGGATCCCACTAAGCGGGTGGGCTTGGTCGAGCTTGACCTTCTGCGGGATCGGATTATTGACAATATTTGAGAATTCACCCCTTGCCAGCGGCTGCCAGCTCTTACCATCCTTCGTTCCCTCTAGCAGGTAGGTAAAGGGGAGCGTCGTGGCATCGCGACCCTTAGCCGGTGTGTAGATAAGTCCCTGTACACTTAGCTCTTTGCCAAAGAGGATCTCCAGTGGACTAACACTTGAGACGGTCCAGCCCTGCTTGGGGAGAGGCGTAATCCCAGGCATGCCATCGACCAGCTCTGAGCTTGACAGCGGCGGCAGTACGAGGGCATTGATGTGACGAATGAATACTGAGCCTCCGCGACCCTCATCAATGACAAGACGGATCTTACTGTACCGAGCCTGCACCTCCAGTGGCAGAAGTCTCTTGTAACCTATGGTGGTTCCCTGGGCAATCTGAGACCAGGTACCATCATCCATCAGGCCATCGACGTGGAATTTCTCGACCCTCTGGCCACGAGAGATGTCCTCTTGTAGGAGGATCACGCCCACCTGCATATCGGGATTAAGCTCTGTCACGACACTTCCTCCCACCTTGATCTCGTGGGCAAGATCCTCGGTAGCGGCACGCTGTTCATTGAGCTGACGGATCCACTGACCAAATTCGCCAACACGCTTGACATCACGCTCATCCAGCAGTCCATCCCGAGTGGGAGGGATATTGAGCAGGAGGACCGAGTTCCGCCCCACAGACTGAAGGTAGATGTCAGACAGCTGCTGCAGGGACTTCGGTCCCTCCTCCGGGTGCCAGAACCATCCCGGACGGATCGACACGTCCACCTCGCTCGGATACCAGTAGAGCGAGCCGGCCTTCGCAAGCATATCCCGACTGCCGAGATCGCCAGACATAGCGTTGATGTCAAGAGCCTTGTAGAGGCTGTCACTCTCGGGATAGGAGTCCGGTGCGAGGACGGTAGCACTCCACTCCGTCTCACGACCGAGACCGCTCTCATTGCCGACCCAGCGAATATCCTCACCCATAATCGCACTGACAGCATTGGGCTGCAGCTTATGGATCGTGTCGAAGACCCGCTTCCAGTCGTACTCCTGTACCTTTCCATTAGGTCCCTCACCGCAAGCACCATCAAACCACACCTCATCGATATCTCCATAGTCGGAGAGAAGCTCGGTAAGCTGAGCAATATAGAGGTCATTGTAGTCCTTGCCGGTTCCATAGGATGCTGCATTGCGGTCCCAGGGGGAGAGATAGACTCCCAGCTTCATATCATACTTCTTACACGATGCGGAGAGATCCCTCAGCACGTCGCCCTCGCCATTGCGCCATGGGGAGGACTTCACCGAGTGATCCGTGGTCTCTGTCTGCCAGAGACAGAACCCATCGTGGTGCTTACAGGTAAGTATCACGAGGCGAAAGCCGGCATCCTTCAGGGTCTTCACCCACTGATCTGTGTCTAGATGCTCGGGGATGAAAATGGCAGGATCCTCAGTCCCATCGCCCCATTCCTGATTGGTGAAGGTATTGACCCCAAAGTGGATAAAAGCGGTCAGCTCTAGCTCCTGCCACGCCTGTTGCTTCTCAGATGGGATCAGCTGTGAGGCCATCTCTAGCTTTGTATCGAGCGTAGCTCCCTCGGGAAAGTCCACGCGCTGAGTGTGGTAGGTACTCTGCTTTGCGCCCTCGCAAGAGGTCAAGAGACCAAGCAGCGGAAAGGCTAGAGCTAAGAGTGCAGGTAATTTAGTTGATCGTTTCATGATATTCGGTTTTCGTTTTTAGAGACATATATCGGATAAGGACGCCAATGGCGATCAGGCAGACTATGGAGATCAGCACGGAGACGATCCCAAGGGGAAGAGGGCTCCATGGCTCTGGGTCGCCAAAGAGCAAGAGGAGATAGACCAGTAGATTATTCAGGGCATGCATAGGGACAGAGACCCTTAGCCCCCCATAGAGAGCGGCATAGCCCAGCAGCACTCCCATGAAGGCGCGAGACAAGAGTCCACTCCACTCCATGTGTATCAGCGAGAAGAGTATAGCCACCACCCACACTGCAGTATGCCCGCTCCGGGTGACGGAGAGGACCCACTGCTGCAGCACGCCACGGAAGAGATACTCCTCAGCCAGCGGAGCGACCACCACGAGGGCGATCAGCGCCAGCGTGATCCCTCCTACGCTGTGGTCCGAGATCATCATCTCGGTGGTCCGCTCCACCTGTGCCGAGAATGGTGCAAACACCCACGGCTCCGAAATCCTCCTCATCAGATCTTCCAGCAGGGACGAGGGGACAAGCGCCAAGAGAGCTACTGCAAGACCCAGCACCACCTGCAGCAGACTCACATACGCAAGTGGGTGGAAGAATGGACTTAGGTGGCGAGCCTTGTAGTAAGTATTGAGTAGAAGAGGAGGAACCCAGAAGACCAACAGTGAAGAGCAGATCTGGGAAACCAGTAACGACTTTGTATCCGAGAGCGAGGTCATACTGAGGGCCGGAGTGATCAGGAAAGAGAACACACCCGCCATAATCAGCATCACCGCGAAGAGAAAGACCAACTGGCTGAAGCGGGCTCTGCTCTTCAGGTCGTATGTGGGATGGATGGTCATGAGAATATAGTTAAGTCTCTCGTCTGTGAGACTGACTCAGCTAAGCTTGACAAGTGTCCGTTCCGGTGTGGTGAGGCATTCCAGCCCATCGGATAGCACCAGGTAAGTGTCCTCGATCCCAAGCGCACCGACACCGGGGAAGATGACTTTAGGCTCAAAGGCGATCACCATACCCTCCTCCAGCACACCCGGCCAGCGACCGGTGAGGATCGGGAGCTCATTGATCTCCAGTCCGACGCCATGCCCCACGTAGCGAGCCCTCAGCTCATCGCCCATGAAGTGATCTGCCACGCCAAATTGCTCCGCTAAGTGAAGGCAATGATTGTAGATCTCACCGATGGGGAAGCCGGGCTCTCCCACCTCCTCAAGCCACTCGTGCATACGTAGCGAGATCTCGTGGCAGCGAAAAGCCTCATCCGGAAGAGTACCCACGTAGTAGGTCCGCGTGCAGTCCGACTGATACTGGGTGTAGTCACCCGCCAAGTCCACCATCACAGACTCTCCGGGACGAATGACGTGACCCGCTGCTCCGAGTGGGAAGGAAGCCACTCCCCTTCCTCCCATAGTAAAGTCGTAAGGGGAGGCGCAGGAGGCATTGTCCCCGGCGATGACACTGCCTGAGAAGCTCTCCATCTGCGTCCCAAAGGTGCGGAAGAGACCTACCCAGCCACGCTTACGCATCTCATACTCGAGAGCATACTGCCACTCTAGGTCAGTCATACCCGGCTCGTAGAGCTGTGGGGCAATCTCATAGATCTCAGAGTGACGAGCGGCGGTCTCCCTGATCAAGCGTATCTCACCCTGTGTCTTAGTCATACGCACCTGCCGCATCAGAGCTCCGGCATCGACAGAGCTGACGCCTGAGGGGGCGAGCTTGCTCAGCCGCTCATAGTCCACCTGAGTGAGATAACTCTTCTCCAGAGCTGTATGCTGATCAATGCGATACCCGAGTGACTCTAGAGCCGCAGGGATCTGCTCAGGCTTGCGCACCGGGATCACCCTGGCGGGATCGTAGTCTGAGAGCCGATTGACTGTCCTGTCAGGGAAGTAGACCGGCTCACCCTCCCCAGACACATAGATCCATCCGGAGACTACACTCCCCGTCAGATAGAGCTGTGACGGGATACTCCGCAGGAGAAGGCTCTCGCAGCCCTCGTGGGACATGGCTTGTCTGATCTTGGCGAGCCTGCAGCTCAGTTCTTCAGGGGACAGTGACATAAAAATATTGAGTTAGAGTAGTTATTCAGTTTTCACTGCTAAGATACCAAAGATTACATTATATAGCAGACAATTGAGTCCTCCTCTCTGGGGTGACGCATTTGGATCTCGAGGATCCGAGAACACTCCAAATACCAGCCGTAAACAGCTGAAATTTAACACCTTAGGATTGTTCACGTCGGGTATTATCTGTAACTTAGTAGCTGATAATCAACGACATAAATCACTGTTTTCAGCTTTATTTCTCCATGGAAAGTATCTTCTCCATCCTCTCTGCGGTCCCGGTTCATTGCAAGGGAAATCACCTTGTTTACCCGCTGGACTATATCCTACCAGTCTCCTTTACCGCGCTTATGTCGGGGTATAAAACCTGGCGGCAATTTGAGCTGTACGCTCAGCAGCACAAAGACGACCTGAGGAGGGAGCACACAAAGTACGCCCGGAGGGAGCTTGATGGTTACACCCCCTCTCACGACCTCTTCTCGTACGTCTTCGGGGGATTAGCGCCGGAGGCATTTCGAAAATCCTTTACTGACTGGATAACAGCCGTTTTGAGATGGCCGGTCAGCACATTTGTATTGATGGGAAGACTATGAGAGGTGTCATAAAGCTTGATCCGGACTCGGAATCGCATGTCGTCACCGCATACTTTGCCGGCTTGAGAGTGGCTCTTAATGAAGTGTTCGTATCAATGAAATCAACGCCATAAAGGAGCTCTTCGACCTCATTGACATAAAGGGACAAACAGTCACGATCGATGCCATCGGGACGCAAACGTCGATCGTGGACAAGATAACCGAGAATTAGCGCGCCACCGGGCTCTTCAAGATCCTCTGCCACGCCGAGACTAAGAAGGTCCTCGGGGTGCAGATCTATGGAGATCCAGCCTCTGAGATCATCGCCATCGGCGGTCTGGCGATCACTGAGGGCATGACGCTCGATGAGCTCCGACATCAGATCTTCCCCCACCCGACGGTTGCCGAGATCTTCCACGAGTCTGCCTATATGGCTGAGGACTGATCCGGACATCCCTAGTATATGAGCAAAGGTCGTGACGCCACATAGGGCATCACGACCTTTGTGCTTGAGAGGCGCCATCGCCATCAGACCCTATTTCCTCTGCCTTTCGCACTATCTCATCGGACAAGTCCGGACAGTGCGATAGACACTTGGTCCTCACTCGGAAGAGACATGGTTATTCGGTTGGCGCTTTGGCAGGCTTGGGGATCTCGAATCTGACCGGGATGTGAAAGCGGGCTCTTACAGGTTGCCCATTCTTCATCCCCGGCTTCCACTTTGGCATGGCACTAACCACTCTTAGAGCCTCTTTGTCAAGTAACTCGTGGATGCTTCGTTCTACTTCTGCATTGGAGATAGAGCCATCCTTTTCGACGATGAAAGAGACCATCACGCGTCCCTCGATATTGGCCTTGACAGCCTCCTTTGGGTATTGTACATTTTGGCTGAGCCACAGCATCATCTCTGCCATACCTCCCGGAAACTCAGGCATATCCTCTAAGAACTCAGAGACCTCTTCCTTATCCTCTGCAGATTGCTGGGATTTGAAGCTGATTGGAACAAAGAAGCGGGTCCTTACAGGTTGCCCCTTCTCCATCCCCGGTTTCCACTTAGGCATGGCATTGACCACTCTTAGAGCCTCTTTGTCCAGTGACTCGTGGACACTTCTTATTACCTCGACATTGGAGATAGAGCCATCCTTTTCAACGAAGAAGGAGACTATCACACTCCCCTCAATATTGGCCTTAGCAGCCTCCTTAGGGTATTGGATGTTTTGTGCGATCCACTGCATCATAGCTTTTTCTCCGCCGGGAAACTCAGGTAGTACATCTACGTGCCTTGATGCTTTATCTACAGTTGGTGGCGGAGCCACTTCTGTTGCGGTGCTAGCTTCAGCCTGCTCGATGGTTACCATCTGAGTACCGAGTGCCAAGATGGCAAGTACCGGGAGGGTCGATAGAGCGTAAACTATAGCTAGTTTCTTGTTCGTTTTGTTCTTGCTGTTCATCATTACGATTCGTTTCTTTAGGTCTTGCATAGAAAATGAGAGCGAGGGTAGCTCTACC
>QWCE01006183.1_pt1 | contig 10386 bp, 8 predicted proteins | sample 1972531 | NCBI WGS metagenome assembly QWCE01 (sample SAMN09866716, study PRJNA288562) | Human gut metagenome isolate term4_stool, whole genome shotgun sequencing... | reverse complement strand
GCAGCGCCACGACAACACCATGGTGCAGGGCATCGTGCTGCTGTACGCCTGCGTGGGCATCATCGGCCTGATTTTGGGCGATGTGCTCATGGTGCTCATCGACCCGCGCATCAACTTTGGCAAGAAAGAAGGTGGACGCTGATGCTTTCCTTTCTGAAACGGGAAAAATCGAAGCAGCTGGAAGACAAGCTGAATGACGCACAGCGCCGCACCGGCTGGGAAGACCTGCCCGAGGACGAGCTGTTCACCTCCGCCGGGTTCCACGCCGAAGACGCCGAAGCCACAGCCAGCTCCAACTACAGCTACTGGGGCAGCACCTTCCGCGCCTTTTTGAAAAACAAGGCCGCCGTGGCCCTGCTCATCGCGCTGGCCGCCGTGGTGGCCTTTGCCTTCCTGCAGCCCTATCTGCCCGGGCAGGCAGACCCGAACCTGTGCGCCGTGGACCCCGTCACCGGCATCCAGTACCGCAACATCGCCCCGGGGCAGGACGGCTTTGTCTGGGGCTCCAACTCCATCGGGCAGGACCTGTGGGCCCGCATCTGGGCCGGTGCCCGCACCAGCCTGACCATCGCCTTCTTCGTGGCCCTCATCGAAGCCGTGGTGGGCATCACCGCCGGTGTGCTGTGGGGCTATGTGCGCGGGCTGGACTTCGTGTTCACCGAGCTGTACAACATCTTCGATAACATCCCCACCGCCATCGTGCTGATCCTCATTTCCTATGTGGCGACGCCCAGCATCTGGACCATGATTTTGGGCATGTCCATCAAGGGCTGGATCGAGATGGCCCGCTTCATCCGCAACCAGATTTTGATCATCCGCGACCGGGATTACAATGTGGCGTCCCGCTGCATCGGCACGCCCACCGTGCGCATCGTTTTCCGCAACCTGCTGCCGTATCTGGTGTCGGTCATCATGCTGCGCATGGCCCTCACCATCCCGGAAGCCATTGGCAACGAGGTGTTCATCACCTACATCGGCCTGGGCCTTTCGGTGGAGACGCCCTCGCTGGGCAACCTGGTCAACGACGGCCGCAAGGTGATGATGCAGGCGGGCCTGCGCTACCAGCTGCTGTACCCCACCCTGATCCTGAGCTTTGTCACCATCGCGTTCTATCTGATCGGCAACGCCTTCTCGGACGCCGCCGACCCGAAGAACCATCTGCAGTAAGGAGGAATGCATCATGAATACCAACGACTGCATCCTCTCGGTGCATGATCTCAACATCCGATTCAACCTGCGTGGAAAAGTGCTGCACGCCATCCGGGGCATCGACCTTGATTTGTACCAAGGCGAAGTGCTGGCCATCGTGGGCGAGAGCGGCTCGGGCAAGAGTGTTTTTACCAAGAGCTTTATGGGCCTGCTGGATGCCAACGGCTCCATTACCGGCGGCACCATTGATTACTACGGCATGGCGGACGGCAAGCCGCTGCGCCTTTCCGACCTGAAGACCGAGAAGGACTGGCTGCGGGTGCGGGGCCGCGAGATCGCCATGATCATGCAGGACCCCATGACCAGCCTGAACCCGCTCAAAACCATCGGCGACCAGATCATGGAAGCCGTCACCCTGCATCAGGGCCTGAAGGGTGCTGCCGCCAAGGAAAAAACGCTGGAATACCTGCGGGATGTGGGCATCTCGGACCCGGAAAAGCGGTTCAAGCAGTACCCGCACGAGTTCTCCGGCGGTATGCGCCAGCGCGTGGTCATTGCCATTGCGGTGGCCTGCAGCCCCAAAATTTTGATCTGCGACGAGCCCACCACCGCACTGGACGTGACCATTCAGGCACAAATTTTGCAGCTTTTAAAGGAGATGCGGGTCAAGTACGACCTGACCATCGTCATGATCACCCACGACCTGGGCGTTGTGGCCAACATTGCAGACCGGGTGGCCGTGATGTACGCGGGCGACATCGTGGAGATCGGCACCGCTGACGACATCTACTACGATCCCCGCCACCCCTACACATGGGCGCTGCTGTCCAGTATGCCGCAGATGGGCGTGAAGGGCGAAGACCTGTTCAACATTGTGGGCACCCCGCCCAACCTGTTTGCGGAAATTCGCGGCGATGCCTTTGCGCCCCGCAACCCGCAGGCGCTGAAGATCGACTTCGTCAAGCGCCCGCCTTATTTTGAAGTGTCGCCCACCCACAAGGCCAAGACCTGGCTGCTGGACCCGCGCGCACCGCGCATCGAGCCGCCTGCTGCGGTGAAAAAACTGCAAAAGGAGGGGCTGTAAGATGGAAAATGAACGCGAAGTTCTGGTGGAAGTGAACCACCTGAACGTGACCTACGGCTCCGGCAAAAAAGCCTACCCCGCCGTGCAGGACGCCACATTCAAAATCTACAAAGGCGAGACCTTCGGCCTTGTGGGCGAGAGCGGCAGCGGCAAAACCACCATCGGCCGGGCCATCCTGCGCATCCTGCCCACCTCCGGCGGCGACATCCTGTATAAGGGCCAGAAGATCAACGGCAAGATCAGCCGCACACTGGACAAACAGATCATCAAGGAAATTCAGATGATTTTTCAGGACCCGCAGTCCTCGCTGAACGAGCGCGCCAAGGTGAGCTATATCGTGGGCGAGGGCCTGCAGAACGTCCGGCCCGACCTCTCCGCCGCCGAGCGTGCCGAAAAAGTCCGGCAGGCGCTGCTGGACGTGGGCCTGCTGCCGGAGTTTGCCTCCCGCTTCCCCCACGAATTTTCCGGCGGGCAGCGCCAGCGCATCGGCATCGCCCGGGCCCTCATCGTGGAGCCGGAGTTCATCGTGGCCGATGAGCCCATCAGCGCACTGGATATGTCCATCCGCGCCCAGGTGCTGAACCTGCTGCGCCGCCTGCAGAAAGAGCGCGGCATCACCTACCTGTTCATCGCCCACGACCTTTCGGTGATGCGCTATATCTCGGACCGCATCGCGGTCATCCACAAGGGCCGCATCGTGGAGCTGGCCGAGGCCGAAGAACTGGTGGCCCACGCCATCCACCCCTACACCCGCAGCCTGCTCTCTGCCATCCCCATGCCGGACCCCCGCCGGGAACGGGAGAAAAAACTGCTGGTCTATGACCCTTCCATGCACGATTACAGCCGCGAAGCGCCCCAGTGGCGCGAGCTGCGGCCCGAGCACTTCGTGCTGTGCAGCGCGGCCGAAGCCGAGCAGTGGCTGCCGCGCTGACCTCCGACATTTCGGGCTGGATCGTTGTTTTACGGCTCTTTTACGCAACATTCATAGTTTATTTCTTGACATTCTCAGGCAGCTCCACTACAATAGAATCTGCATCATTGATTCTAATTTTTGAGTTATTAGCGTGTTCTGACCGGCGGCTTTCATCTTCTTTGCAAAGCTGTCGGCTTTTAGCAATGAAAAGAAGAAGAAGAAAGAAAAGAGGACTTGATTCTATGACTACTGAACAGCGTGAACCGCTCTATGCGTCCACTGCGAAGCCCTGGCTGAAATACTACGACCAGAAGTTCATTGACCTGCCCCTGCCGGAGTGTTCGGCCTTTGAGTACGTCTGCCGCCAGAACAAGAACCACCTGCCCGAGACTGCGCTGGAATACTATGGCCGCAAGATCACCTTTGCAGACCTGATCGTCAACGTGAAAAAGACGGCCGCCGCCTTCCGCGGCATCGGCGTGAAGAAGGGCGATATCATCACCGTGGTCAGCGTCATGACCCCGGAGGTCATTTACGCCTTCTATGCCGCCGACATGATCGGTGCCTCGCTGAATCTGGTGGACCCGCGCTACAGCGCCGAGGGCATCCACGAGTACATTGAGGAAGTGAGCTCCCGCCTGCTCATCTGCCTGAACGTCACCTACGAGCGCTGCCACCAGGCCGCCAAGCGCACCAGCGTGGAGCGGGTGCTGGTCATCAGCCCGGCAGACTCGCTGCCGCTGCATCTGGCCATCGGCTACAAGATGACGAACCCCGACCGCAACAGCTACAAATCCAACGTCCTCCACTGGAAGGACTTCATCGCGGCCGGCAAAAACCAGAGCATGAACGCCGAACCCTACGACCCGCAGCACACCTGCGTGGTGGTGCACACCGGCGGCACCACCGGTTCGCCCAAGGGCGTCATGCTCACGGACCACAATTTCAACGCACTGGCTCATGAGTTTGCCGCCCAGAGCCGTCTGTTCCACCGCGGCCAGAAGCTGATGAACATCATGCCGCCGTTCATCGCCTACGGCTACGCCTGCGGTGTGCACATGCCGCTGGTCATGGGCCTGCATGTCATCATCATCCCCAATCTGGACCCCGACAAGCTGGGTGCCCTGATCTGGAAGCACAAGCCCGAACACATGTTCGGCGTGCCCGCCCACTACCAGCAGATGGCCGCTTCCCTGCTGCTGAAGAACAAAGACCTCTCCTTTATCCGCAACTACGCCGCCGGCGGCGACTCGCTGCCGCTGGGTGCCGAGCAGACCGTGAACGAGTTCCTCAAGGAGCACGGCGTGGAGTACCCGCTGGCCAAGGGCTACGGCATGACCGAAGTTTCCTCGGCCGCCACCATCGCCGCCGGCAACGTGACCAAGCCCGGCAGCGTGGGCATCCCCATGCTGAACACCGTGGTGTCCGTTTTTGAGCCCGGCACCGAGACCGAGCTGCCCATCGGCGAGCGCGGCGAGATCTGCATCTGCACCCCCACCGCCATGAAGGGCTACTACAACAAGCCCGACGAGACCGCCATGGTGCTGCGCCGCCACGCAGACGGCCAGCTCTGGGTGCACACCGGCGACCTGGGCTACATGGACGAGGACGGCTTTGTGTATCTGGATGCCCGCATCAAGCGCATGATCATCCGCCACGACGGCTTCAAAGTGTTCCCCTCCATGATCGAAAACGTCATCAGCCGCCACCCCGCCGTGCACCAGTGCTCGGTGGTGGGCTGCACCGACAAGGACCATGTGCAGGGCCGCCTGCCCTTCGTCTATGCGGTGCTGGACCCGGAAGGCGACAAGAAAAAGCGCCAGATCGTGCGCGAACTGCGCCAGCTGTGCAAGGAAGAACTGCCGGAGTATGTGCAGCCCGTGGGCTATAAGTTCATCTCCGAGATGCCGCTGACCCCCGTGGGCAAGGTGGATTACCGTAAGCTGGAGGAGGAGATCACCTCCCGCGATTACTGAATTTGAATCTGGGGGGCATGCCCCTCTCCGGCGCCAACGCGCCCGCTCCTCCGTTTGGGGGAGCTTTTTTATTTTTGCGGGTGCAGCGCGCCCTGCACGGATTTTGAATTTTGTCAGTTGACAATTTTTGCTTTCCATTTTATCATAGAAGCAAAGCCTGCGCTCCCCCTGTGCAGGCACCCCGGAAAGAAGGAATCACAATGAAAAACAAAAAATTTGCCAGCTTTCTGGCCGCAGCAGCAGCGCTTGTGCTGCTGGCCATGCCTGCATTTGCTGCCGATGAACAGACGGAGCTGCCTGCTTCCGAAGCGGCAGAGGTGCAGCAAGAGCAGACCGCAGCGCCTGCCGAGCAGGAGACCGCCCTGCCCGCCGATGCACAGACAGACGGCGAACCGGAGCCGCAGCTCACCTACGTGGCGCTGGGCGACAGCATCGCAGCCGGTGTGGGGCTGCCGGGGGTCCTCTGCACCCCTACCGAGTCCGGGCTGGACTATTCGGCCAACTTTGAGGGCTACCCCGCCCAGAGCTACACCGCACTGGTGGCTCAGGGCCTTGGGCTGGACCGGCAGCACGCCATTGATCTGGGCCTGCCGGGTCTGATGAGCGCCGACCTTCTGGACATGGTGCAGAACAGCGGGATGTCCCAGCCGAATCAGGCCACCGGCAGCACCTACACCTACCCCCAGTTTCAGGACTATCTGCGCAAAGCCGACATCATCTCCATCCAGATCGGCTCCAACGATGCGACGGTGCCCTGCGTCATGGGGCTGGGCGAGGCGACCCACTGGAAGAGCGAGAAGCTCGTGGAGCTGACGGTCAGCGGCGATCTGCGGAACTTCAGCCTTGAGAACCTGCAGGCCATGACCAGCGCGTTGCGCCAGCTGCGCCTGACCCCGGAGGAGACCCGGGACACCAACCGCCTGCTGTTCCACGGCATGGACGTCATCTGCCGCGATGCCTACACGCAGGTGACCACGAACCTGCCCCTGATCCTGCAGGAGATCCGCAAGCTGAACCCGGACGCGACCATCCTGCTGGTTGGCTGGTACGACCCGGTGCCCCTGCTGCCCGCATGGAACCGCTATTTCTGCGACCTGAACCGCTTTGCCAAAGAGCTTGCCGCGCAGCAGGAGGGCGTGACCTACGTCCCCGTGACCTTCACGCAGACTTCCAGCGATGCCCACCCCACCGTCCGGGGGCATCGGTACATCGCAAACCAGATCCTGAGCGCACTCAAGTAAGAATAAAAATAACGCCTGTCCCAGCCGGGACAGGCGTTATTTTTTAACTCTGCATCAACTCAGGCGTCCGCTCTCCACCGAGAAGCTCACATCGGCTGCCGCCATGGTGGACTTGCGGTGCGACACCAGCAGCACCGTTTTGTCCCTGCACTCAGCCCGGACGGCCTTGAGGATCACGCCCTCGTTCAGACTGTCGAGGTTCGAGGTGGGCTCGTCCAGCAGCAGGAAGGGTGCATCGTGCAGGAAGGCGCGTGCCACACCGATGCGCTGGCGCTCGCCGCCGGAAAGGGCCCCGCCCAGCTCACCCACCGGGGTGTCATACCCTTTGGGCAGGCTGCGGATAAAGCCATCCAGTGCCGCCTTTTTGCAGGCGGCTTCCACTTCCTCGCGGGTGGCGTCGCGCTTGGCGATGCGGATGTTGTTCTCGATGGTATCGTCGAACAGTTCCGTCTCCTGCGTCACAAGGCTCTCCTGGGCCCGCAGCGCGGCGGTATTCACGCGGCGGATATCTTCCCCGCCAAAGCGGATGCTGCCGCTGGAAACGTCCCAGAACCGCATCAGCAGCCGCAGGAAGGTGGACTTGCCGCTGCCGGAGCGTCCCGTGATGCCCACGATCTTCTTTTCCGGGATGGTCAGGCTCAAATCATGCAGCACTTCCTCGTCGGCGTAGGAAAAGCTGACGTTCTGTGCTTCGGCCCCGGCAAAGGCCGTGTCGGTGCCGTCGATCACGTCGGCGGTGACGGGCTCCTCGTCCAGCAGGTCCAGCACGCGGTCTGCGCTGGCGAACACCTGGGTCAGGCTGGCACCGAGGTTCGCCAGCGCCACCACCGGGCCGAAGGAGCTCAGGGCCGACAGGGTGCACACCAGCACACCCTCCACGCCCAGCTGGCCGTTCTGATACAGGCTCAGGCTCACGCCCAGCACCGCAATGACGGTGAACAGGATGAGGGTATTGGTGATGGCCGCCGTGAGGCCTTCGCGGTACTTGAGGGCCTTCTGCTTTTCGCCCAGCGTCTCGCTGTGGGCGTCGATGCCCTCGGCGCGGGACGCCGTATCCTGATACTGCAGGGTATCCCGCAGGCCGCGCAGGCTTTCCAGCACATAGCTGTTGGTGTCGGCCAGGGCCTGCCGGTACTCCCGGGCCACCCGGTCGCCGCGCTTGGCGCTCCACACCGGCAGGGCAATGCCCACCAGCAGGCAGCCCGCCAGCAGCACCAGCGCGGGCAGGATGTGGTAGCTTGCCACAAAGCCCGTCATGCCGATGACGCAGAGGATGGCGATGCAGATGGGCGAGATGGTGTGGGCGTAGAACACCTCCAGCGCCTCGATGTCGGCCGTGATGAGGGAGATGAGGTCGCCGCGGTCACGGCCCTCCAGCTTTGCCGGTGTCAGGCGGCGCAGGGCACCAAAGACCTTATCCCGGATGAGGGCCAGCAGCTTGAAGGCGATATAGTGGTTGGACGCCTGCTCGGCATAGCGCAGCACGCCGCGCAGCAGGGCAAACACCAGAATGCAGGCAAAGGCTGCGCCCACGGTGCCCACCGGGCTGGCAAGGCCCAGCGCACGCAGGATGCCAAAGCCGCCGAAGATGGTGATGAAGGTGGCGCAGAAGTGGCCCGCCACACCCATGACGATGGCCGCCAGCATGATGGGCAGCATGGGCTTGACCAGCACGATGAGCCGCCCCACAATGGCAAAGGGGCTGCGGTGATTTGTGTTCTTGTTCATATCAGGCATCCTCCTTTCCCAGTGTTTCCAGCTGTTTCTGAGCAGTGTACAAGCGGCTGTACGCGCCCTGTGCCGCCAGCAGGTCGGCGTGTTTGCCCTGCTCCACGATGCGGCCCTTGTCCAGCACATAGATGCAATCGCTGTCCACCACATTTGCCAGACGGTGCGAGATGAGGATGACTGTCTTTTTGCCCGCCAGGCTGTGGATGGCGGCCATGATGTCGTTCTCGCTCTCGGCGTCCACATTGGAAGTGGCTTCGTCAAACAGGTAAATGGGCGTATCGTGCAGCAGCGCTCTTGCCATGGCAAGGCGCTGGCGCTGGCCGCCGGATAGATTCGAGCCGCCCTCGTGCAGGGCCGTCTGCAGGCCGTTCTGGCTGCGGCAGAAGTCCGCCAGGTTCACCTGCTCCAGCGCGGCCCAGAGCTCGCTCTCGGCGGCATCGGGCTTTGCCATGCGCAGGTTTTCTTCCACGGTGCCCTTGAAGATGGTGGCATTGTGAGGCACCACGGTCAAGGTGCGCAGGCGCTGCTCCTGCTGCAATTCCTGCACCGGCACGCCGCCCAGGGTCACGCTGCCGGTGTAGCCGGTGCGGCTGCCCGCCAGCAGGGCCGCAATGGTGCTCTTGCCACAGCCGCTCTCACCCACCAGCGAGACGAAGCTGCCCTGCGGGATGGTGAGGGACACCTCGTGCAGGATGGTGCGGTCCTTCTCATAGCCGAAGGTGACCTGTTCCAGCCGCAGAGTGGTGTCCTCACCGGGCACGCGGTCGCCGTCGGCGGGTTCATCGGCCGCCAGCAGCTTGAAGATTTTCTCGGCCGAGGCCGCGCCGTTCATGGCAATGTGGAAGTAGCTGCCCAGCAGCCGCAGCGGCAAAAAGAAATCTGCCGCCAGCAGCACGATGGTCAACGTGGCCGTCAAACTGAGCTGGCCTTTGGCAAAGGCTGACACTGCACTGATGATGCCAAGGCCCGCGCCGCCGTAGGCCATCAGGTCCATCAGGGTCACCGAGTTCAGCTGCATGGTCAGCACCTTCATGGTGATCTTGCGGAAGCGCTCGGCCTGGGCGTTCATCTGCTCGTGCTTCCAGCCGTCGGCCTGATAGATTTTCAGGGTGGTCAGGCCCTGAATGTTCTCGAGGAAGCTGTCGCCGAGGGTGGTGTACTCGCCCCAGTATTTGTTCAGCAGCTTTTTGGCGAACTTCTGCACCGCCACGATGGACATGGGGATCAGCGGCACGCAGCACAGCAGGATGATGGCCGACCGCTCGTGCACGCCCACCAGCAGCACGAACAGGGTGACCGGGGCCAGCAGGCTGTAAAACAGCTGGGGCAGGTACTTTGCAAAGTAGGTGTCGATCTGTTCCACGCCCTCGCTGGCCAGCATGACCACCTCGCTGGTGGCCACCGTCTCGGTGTAGTTGGAGCCCAGACGGGTGAGTTTGGCGTAAATATTGCTGCGCAGGGTTCGCTTGACGTCCTTCGAGGCCTTGTCGCTCATGCCGGAGGCCAGCATGGTAAAGCCGAAGCGCAGCGGCACCGTGACAAGGCACAGCACCAGCTGCTGCCACAGCAGAGCGCTGGTCAGGCTGCCCGCAAAGGCTGCGCCGATCAGCCGGGCAACAGCCGTGACGAACACCACGTTGCACAGCATGCCCAGCCACTGGAACAGCACGTTCAGCCCTACATAGCGCAGGGCACCGCGGTCAAAGGAAAGCAGTTTTTTGTTGATCACTGAGCTTTCTCCGTTTCTGCCTTTTCAGCGTCTTCGCCGAACAGGCGGTCGTATTCGCCGGTGAAGATGCGATCCGGCAGGGCACTGGTCATGGCCAGCGCCGCGTTCCACTTTTCTTCCTCGGTCAGCGGCGCGCTCACCGGCGGGAAGTGGGCCAGAATGTTCTGCAGCTCCTGGTCCACCTGTTTTGCCACCCAGATGCCGCGGTCCGTGAGGTAAATTTTGCCGTAATGCTCCTTGACGATCATGCCGCGGTCCATCAGCAGGTTCATGATGCGCACCACCGAAGGCTTGGTCACGCCCAGCTTTTCGGCGATGCTGCGGGAGCTGATATCCAGATGGGTCTGCGAGACTTCATAGATCGCCAGCAGGTAGCGCAGATGTGCCGACGTGAGTTCCATCCCGATCACTCTCTTTCGTTTTCATATTTTCCAATGTTATCCAAAGCTAACTTTTTGTTTTTCAAAAAAGGGCGCGAGCCGAATGTTCCAGCCCGCGCCCTTTGCGGATCATTTCAATGCTCAGTGACAGCCGCTGCAACCGCTGCAGCTGCCATTGCAGCC
>QWCE01007275.1_pt1 | contig 10388 bp, 7 predicted proteins | sample 1972531 | NCBI WGS metagenome assembly QWCE01 (sample SAMN09866716, study PRJNA288562) | Human gut metagenome isolate term4_stool, whole genome shotgun sequencing... | reverse complement strand
ATCCTTCTGGGTGGTGCAGTATTTGGCGGCGGCATACAGGCGGCTGTGGTAGGTCCACTGGTTCAGCACGCTGGTGGGGAACTTCTGCACCCGGTTGGAAATGCTGTCCTCGGTGACGACGGCGGCCCCGTGGCGGGTAATCAGGCGGTCGATGCCGTGGTTGACCTCCGGGTCCACATGGTACGGGCGGCCTGCCAGCACGATGATGCGCTTGCCCTGACGGCGTGCCTCGTCGATGATGGCGCTGCCCTTCACGCGGATCTTTGCCATGTGGGACTCGTACTCCGCATAGGCCGCGTCGGCTGCAGCCTGCACTTCCTTCTCAGAAATGCCGCCGAAGTACTTGGGCAGGATGTCCTTTGCCATCTTGTGCACAAAGTCCTTCGGACGGTGGATGCCCACATAGTCATAGATGAACTTGGTGCCTTCCAGCTCCGGGCAGTTGCCGGCCAGAACCTCGGGGTAATAGGCCACCACCGGGCAGTTATAGTGGTTGTCGCCCAGGCCCTCGTCCACATTGTAGGTCAGGCAGGGGTAGAAGATGGCATCCAGCTGCATCTGGCTCAGAGCCTTGATGTGGCCGTGGCTCAGCTTTGCCGGGAAGCAGGCGGTGTCGCTGGGGATGGTGGCCTGACCAGCCAGATACAGCCCGCGGCTGGACACCGGGCTGGTGTGCACCGCAAAGCCCAGCTTCGTCCAGAATGCCCACCAGAAGGGCAGCAGTTCGTAGAAGCCCAGGCACAGCGGGATGCCGATGGAGCCGCGCTTACCGGCCACCGGCTTATACTCAGCCAGCAGCTGCTGCTTGTAGGCGTACAGGTTCAGGCTGTCGTCGGCGCTCTTGCCGGTGACGGGCTTATCGCAGCGGTTGCCGGAGATGTACTTGCGGCCATCCGCAAAGGTGTTGACGGTGAGCTGGCAGTGGTTGCCGCAGCCGCCGCACTTGACGCTGACCACCTTCTGCTCGAACTTTTCCAGTTCTTCCTCGCTCATCATAGCCGAGGTGGTGCTGTGGGCCTTCTGGCTCTGGCGCAGGCCGAACAAGGCCGCACCGTAAGCGCCCATCAGACCGGCGATGTCCGGGCGGATGACCTCCACGCCCATCTCCTTTTCAAAGGCGCGGAGCACGGCTTCGTTGTAGAAGGTGCCGCCCTGCACCACGATCTTGCGGCCCAGTTCTTCGGGGCTGGACGCACGGATGACCTTGTACAGCGCGTTCTTGACCACGCTGATGGACAGGCCGGCGGAGATGTTCTCGATGCTGGCACCGTCCTTCTGGGCCTGCTTCACCGAGCTGTTCATGAACACGGTGCAGCGGCTGCCCAGGTCCACCGGGCGGTCTGCGAACAGGCCAAGGCTGGCGAATTCCTTCACATCATAGCCCAGGGCCTGCGCAAAGGTCTGCAAAAAGCTGCCGCAGCCGGAGGAGCAGGCTTCGTTCAGGAAGATGTTGCTGATGGCATTCGTTCAGGAAGATGTTGCTGATGGCACCATCCTCGATCTTGAAGCACTTCATATCCTGGCCGCCGATGTCGATGATGAAGTCCACATCCGGCATGAAATATTTGGCTGCGGTAAAGTGAGCAACCGTTTCCACCAGACCGTAATCGCAGCGGAAGGCGTTCTTCACCAGTTCTTCGCCGTAGCCGGTGGTGGTCACGCTGGCCACCTGCAGGCCCGGGTGCTCTTTATAAATTTTCAGCAGCTGCTCCCGGATGAGGGGCAGCGGGTTGCCGAGGTTCGGCTGGTAGTTGGTGTAGAGGATCTGGCTCTTTTCGTCCACGACCACCAGCTTGACGGTGGTGGAACCGGAGTCGATGCCGATGTGCACCGGGCCGCACTGAGCGCTGAAGGGCACGCGGGGCACACTGTGGGACATGTGGCGTGCGTGGAAGGCCTCGTATTCTTCCTTGCTGGCGAACAGCGGCGGCTCGCTGGCATAGGTGGCGGTGGCGGCGTACTGGTCCAGCGCGTCGGCCACTTCGCTCAGCACGAAGGCCTTGTCGGCATAGAGGGCAGCGCCCAGCGCCACATACAGCAGGCTGTTTTCCGGGCAGGTGCCGGTGACGTTCAAAGCTTCGTCAAAGCTCTTGCGCAGCACGGTGCTGAAGGTGAGCGGACCGCCCAGATACAGGATGTTGCCCTTGATGGGGCGGCCCTGTGCCAGGCCTGCAATGGTCTGGTTGACCACGGCCTTGTAGATGCTGGCGGCGATGTCCTCGGTGCGGGCACCCTGGTTGATCAGCGGCTGCACGTCACTTTTTGCGAACACGCCGCAGCGGGACGCGATGGTGTAGGTACGCTGGGCATTCTCAGCGGCCTTGTTCATCTCGTCGGCACTCATCTTCAGCAGAGTGGCCATCTGGTCGATGAAGGCACCGGTGCCGCCGGCACAGCTGCCGTTCATGCGCACTTCGGTGCCGTTGGTCAGGAACAGAATTTTGGCATCCTCGCCGCCCAGCTCAATGACGCAGTCGGTCTCCGGCACGAAGCGCTTGACCGCCACGCGGGTGGAGAACACCTCCTGCACAAAGGGCACGCCGCAGCTGTCGGCCAGGCCCATGCCGGCAGAGCCGGAGATGCTCAGCAGCGCCTTCTCGCCATGCAGCTGCTCGGCATCAATGCGGCGCAAAAGCTCCTGCGCCTTTTCCAGAATATGACTATAATGTCGTTCGTATGTAGAATACAGCAGTTCATCATGCTCGCCCAGCACCACACACTTGATGGTAGTGCTGCCGATGTCAAGACCTACTCTCACGTTGTTTTTCCTCCTAAGGACAAATGCCGGAGGCCAGGCCCCCGGTAAACGGCAAAAACTCTCTGCCAGAAATTGTTTGTTAGCGAATCATCTCGTCTGTTCGCATACAGGTGTATTATAATCCAATTTTGCGGCACAATCAATGTGCTGGTCTTATTTTACACGGAAAAAATAGTATTTTCCGCTCGAAAAGTTAAACATTTTGTGAACTTGCCTGCTTTTGGGGCACTGTTTTTCCGCGCAGCAAAGTTTCTTTGCCACATCGCGCAAAAAAGGGCCGCTGCACGGATGGGGTGTTCCCACCGCACAGCGGCCCTGCTGCTTTTCTTCTTATAATGTGTCAGAGATCGTCGGGGTCGCCGCGCTCCGGCATGGTGCGCAGCTCCTTCACCAGCATGGTGCGCAGCTGATACCGCTTTTGCATCTGCGTGAACCCGCTGTCCGCGTGCAGCTCCACCGTCTGCCCAACGCTGCGGTCGCTGCTGAGCGGGATGGTCACCACTGCCTGCGTGCCGCATTCCGGCGCTTTTTCCACCCGCAGGCCCCAGCCCATGCGGCGGCAGCACTCGCGGCAGAGCAGCAGGCCCAGCCTTGCCCCGCCCAAAAAGCACTGCCGGTTCCTCAGCCAGGCGTCCTCCCCGCTGTCCGGCAGGCCGCAGCCGTTGTCCAGCAGCGTCAGCTGCCAGAAGCTCTCGCTGCGCCGCAGCACGATCTGCACTTTGCCGCCCTCGCTGCAGGCGCGCAGCGCATTGGACAGCAGATGCAGCAAAAGCAGCTCGGCATCGCTGCGCTCGGCCAGCACATGGCAGGTGGTCCAGCCGCCGTAGTCCAGCGTCAGCTCCACCTTGAGCTGCTCCTGGATCATATCCGCCTGTGCCGCGATCTGCTGCAGAAGATCGCACAGGTCCATGGGGTAAAGACGGGGCAGTTCTTCTGCGCGAAGATACTCCAGCAGAGTCATCACCTCGTTCACGGTGCGGTCCAGCTGGGTGCTTGCCGCGCTGATGTCCGTCACCGCCTGCCGGGACTCCTGGTCGGCCCCGGTGCGGGCAAGGTGCTGGTCCAGGTATTCGCAGTTGCGGCTGATGAGGGTCAGCGCATGAAAGCACGCCTGCTCCACAGCCTTCTGCGGCACGGCCTGGACCGACAGCTCGGTGGGTTCATTCTGCAGCATCTGCTCCATTCTGTTGCTCCTCTCAGGCTGCCGGTCACGGCTCTTTCTGCCGCCGCAGCTGGTTCTTGACCGCGTAGATCAGCTTCCCCGTGGTCAGTTTATCCCCGGCAAAGCCGTTTTCCTGTTTGAAGGTGCTCCACGCCTCGTTGGGGGCGGCTTCCAGCTGGTCGATCATCCGCCGGATGCCGCTGTCCACCGCCGAGACCGAGACATTGTACTGCTGGCCCACGGCCTGCAAAATCTCCTTGCGGATGGCCATCTTCTGCGAGTTGCCGAACACCACGCCCACCGCGCAGGTCAGGTAGCCGCAGTTCACATCCGGCTGCTGCAGGCCCCAGCTGTCGTAAAGCGCGTGGCACTGGCGCTCCAGTTTCTGGCCCTGCTGGCCCGGCATCCGGTACAGCTCCCGCAGCAGGCTTTTCAGGTCTGCCTGCTCGACGCAGAAGATCCCTTCCTCCGTTTCCATGCACAGGGCCGATTCGTTGTTGCGCCGGGCCTCGTTGAACAGCAGCAGCACCGGCCGCTGCTCCAGCGCACGGATGTGCTCCATGAACTCCAGCCCGGTCATATCCTCCATCTCGTTGCACAGGATAGCCACGTCGAACGAGTGGTCCTGCTGCAAGCACCGGAACAGGCGTTCCCCGCTCAGAAAGCAGGTGCAGCTGATGGGAGCCCCTTCCTCCTCCAGATAATGCTTCTGGACACGCAGCTCTTTGCGGTCGTAGCTTGCAAGGGCGATCTTCAGTGGTTTGAACATGCGGTCATTGTCCACGCAGCGCCCCGCCTTTCTGCTCAAGCCGATCTGCCGTGGTCAGTTCCTCCATCACATCCTGCCAGATCTCCGGCTGCACGCCATTTTCACACAGATATTGCAGGATGCGGTAGCAGGATTCCGGCGCGGCAGCCAGATACAGGCTCTCCATGCGCGGCCCGCTGCCGGTGCGGCAAAGTGTCAGCCGACAGCCGTTTTCATCTTCGGCATCCAGTGAATATACCAGCGTATACGCCTTCTGCAGACCGTCGATCGCAGAAAACTGACGAATCATGGGTGAAAATGTACGTTCCATATGAGTTCCTCCTTGCTACAAGGCTTTCCAACGCTTTTCGGCGCCCCTTGTTTTTTCTTTTTCTATTTTAAAGAGCAAAGCGGGAACCGTACAATCCTTAAAAAGTGTCTAAAAACGTCATTTTCATTTTTGCGCTGTTTTTGTGTCGTTTTTCCGTTTTCTGCGACGAATCAGCGCGCGATCATACGTTTTATCGTGTTTTATTTGTGTCGTTTTTCCGACACATTTTTGGCCTCGGCGTGCCGTTTCAGCCCCGGCACGCATTACCTCTTTTAAAATAGCACGAATCCGGCGCAAATTCAACCGTCTGGGAATTCTTTCCCGCTTTTTTACCGGGAAAAGTCTGTTTTCTGCCCAAAATCATCGCAGGTGCAAATTTTCTCAGTGTATTATACATAGTTTCTTCACATTCTTCTGATAGAATAAAATGGTTTATTGTCAAACTGCGAGAAAAGTCTGTTTTATAATAGGTACAACGAACGGCGCTTTTGCGGAAAAGCAGCCGGAAAGGCACGGCACATGCTTCAACTCAACCACATCCGAAAAGAATACCGCACGGGCGACCTTGTCCAGAAAGCGCTGGACGATGTCAGCCTGAACCTGCGCGACAACGAATTTGTCGCCATCCTCGGCCCGAGCGGCTCCGGCAAGACGACGCTGCTGAACATCATCGGCGGCCTGGACCGCTACGACAGCGGCGACCTTGTCATCAACGGCGTCTCCACCCGGAAGTACACCGACCGCGACTGGGACTCCTACCGCAACCACACCATCGGCTTTGTGTTCCAGAGCTACAACCTCATCCCGCACCAGACGGTGCTGGCCAATGTGGAGCTGGCCCTGACCATCTCCGGCATCTCCAAGGCCGAGCGCCGCCGCCGGGCGGCCAAAGCGCTGGAGGATGTGGGCCTGGGCAGCCAGCTGCACAAGCACCCCAGCGAGATGTCCGGCGGCCAGATGCAGCGCGTGGCCATCGCCCGCGCCCTGGTGAACAACCCCGACATCCTGCTGGCGGACGAGCCCACCGGTGCGCTGGACAGCGAGACCAGCATCCAGGTGATGGAGCTGCTGAAGGACGTGGCCCGGGACCGGCTGGTGGTCATGGTCACCCACAACCCCGAGCTGGCCGAGCAGTACGCCACCCGCATCGTCCGGCTGAAGGACGGCGTCATCCGTGCGGATTCCGACCCCTTTACGCCGGACACCGCCGCGCTGACGCCGCCGGTGCACAAAAACCTGGGCCATTCGTCCATGTCCCCCCTCACGGCCCTCTCGCTGAGCTTCAACAACCTGCTCACCAAAAAGGCCCGCACCCTGCTCACCGCCTTTGCAGGCTCCATCGGCATCATCGGCATCGCGCTGATCCTTTCGCTCTCCAACGGCGTCAGCAACTATATCAGCGATATGGAGCGCTCCACCCTTTCGGAATATCCCATCCAGATCACCTCCAACGGGGTGGACCTGGCCTCCCTGCTGGACCCGGAAAGCTATGCTTCCGCCGTCAGCGGCGAGACTTCGGCCAGCTCCGACTCCTCGCTGGAAGGCATGGTCACCGTGCGCCGCCTGCTCTCGCAGCTGACCGAGAACACCACCAACGTCAACGACCTGAGCGCCCTGCGGGACTATCTGGAAAGTGACGCTTCTTCCGTAAAGGAGAACGCGGCCTCGGTGGAATACGCCTACGGCGTTGCGCCCCAGCTCTACCGCCAGAATGCGGATGGCACCGTGCGCCGGGTCTTCCCGGACAACACCCTCTCGAGCCTGAACAACACCACCACGGCGGCCGGCATCGTCTCCTCCATGAGCAACCAGAACGTGTTCTGCGAAATGGCCGAGGAGCCCTCCCTTTACGAGGACCAGTACGACGTGAAGGCAGGCCGCTGGCCGGACCGCTACGACGAAGCCGTGCTGGTGCTGAACGCCGACGGCAGCGTTTCGGACTACGCGCTCTACCTGCTGGGCCTGCTGGACGACGCCGAGCTGGACAACTTCATCCGCGAATATACCAAGAACCACAACATCGACCTGCCCGAGGACTACGGCACCTACAACTACGAAGACTTCCTCGGCCTTTCCTATAAGATCATCACCACGTCCGACCTGTATGCCTACGACGAAGACCTCGGATTCTGGCGCAGCCACGCCGACGACGAGGATTATCTGGAGCAGCTGGCCGCCGAGAGCCCAGCTTTGACCATCGTGGGCGTGGTGCAGCCCAAGGCTGACGCCTCCTCCACCATCCTGCCCACCGGCGTGGCCTACACCCACGCGCTGACCTACTACACGATGGACCACGCGGCGGAAAGCGAGATCGTCAAGCAGCAGCTGGAAAACCCGGATGTGAACGTGCTGACCGGTGAGCCCTTTGAGGCCGACGAAGATTCCGACGGCTTCGACATCACCTCGCTGTTCTCGGTGGACACCGACGCGCTGCAGAGCGCCTTCCAGTTCGACTCCAGCAAGCTGCAGTTCGACCTGAGCGGTGCCTTTACACTGAACGGCAGCTCGGTCGATCTTTCCAGCCTGCTGGACCCCGCGGATTTCTCGCTGGACCTGGGGGACCTGGACCTGAGCGACATCGACATGAGCGATGTGGAGCTGCCCACCATGGAGGATATGGACCTGAGCAGCCTGTTCGAGGACATGGACCTGTCCGTCTCGCAGGATGCGCTGCAGCAGCTGATGAAAGACATCATGAACGGCTACAAGCGCTATATCATCGGCAACGGCATCCTGAACCTGGACAAGATCGGCTTCTCCTCCTATATGGAGAGCGACCTGTTCAAGCAGATCCTGTCTGACTCCATGGGCGATCTGCTGGACACCTCCGGCCTGCAGGAGCAGTTTGCCGCTTCCCTGCAGCAGAACCTGCAGACCGTGATGACCAGCTATCTGGAACGTTACTCCGAACAGCTGGGCCAGAAGCTGGGCGAAGCGCTGCAGGCGAAGCTCACCGCCGCCATCCAGACCCAGATGAGCACGGTGATGCAGCAGCTGATGAGCCAGCTGGCCGGCCAGTTCAGCCAGCAGATCCAGACCGCCATCCAGACGAACATCGCCGCACTGGGCAGCCAGATGGAAGACGCCCTGCAGATCGACGCAGAGACCTTCCAGAGCGCCATCCAGCTCAACATGTCCAACGACGAGCTGGTGAACCTGGTGAAAAACACCCTGCAGTCCACCTCCACCACCAGCACCAGCGTCCTGGCCTCGCTGGGCTACGTGGATTACTCCACGCCGGGCTCCATCTGGATCTACCCCAAGAGCTTTGAGTCCAAGAACCAGATCGTGGACGAGCTGAACGCCTACAACGACGCCATGCGCGCCCAGGGCGAAGACGACAAGGTGATCGTGTTCTCGGATACGGTGGGCACCCTGATGAGCGCCGTGACCAAGATCGTGGATATGGTCAGCAATGTGCTGGTGGCCTTTGTGGCCATCTCGCTGGTGGTGTCCTCCATCATGATCGGCGTCATCACCTATATCAGCGTGCTGGAGCGCCGCAAGGAGATCGGCATCCTGCGTGCCATCGGTGCTTCCAAGCGCAACGTCTCGGAGGTGTTCAACGCCGAGACCTTCATCATCGGCCTGTGCTCCGGCGTCATGGGCGTGGGCCTGAGCCTGCTGCTGCTCATCCCGGGCAACATGCTCATCCACTCCATCTCCGGTTCCAGCGATGTGACCGCCTCGCTGCCGCTCTCTGCGGCGCTGATCCTCATTGCGCTGGCCACCCTGCTGACCATCCTGGGCGGCCTGATCCCCGCCCGCAGTGCGGCCAAGAGCAACCCGGTCATCGCCCTGCGCTCGGAGTAAGCGCTCCCTCAAATACCCGCATAAAACAGAACACCGCCGCGGCTTCTCCCCTGCTTTTTGCAGGAAGAACGCCCACGGCGGTGTTTTTTGTTTGTTATGGGGATCGGCGGCCAGTTACAGGTAAGCCACGGTCTCGCTCAGCGGCTTGCGCGAATCGTGGTTCGGCAGCGGCTTCACGCCTTCGGCAGCGTAGCCGAGGTCCAGGAGCATCAAGATCTCCTCGTTCTCCGGCAGGCCCAGGGCTTTTGCCAGCTGGTCCGGGTCGAAGAAGTTGACCCAGCAGCTATCCACGCCCTCGTTGGCGGCGGCCAGGATCATGTGAGTGGCCACGATGGTGGCATCCTCCACGCCGGAGGTGCGCTTGCCACCGGGGTAAGTGAACATGTTGTTGCGGTCGAACGCCGCCACTACGCAGGTGGGTGCGCTGTAGCGGCAGGGCGTAGCCTGGTCGATCTTCGCCAGCCCCTCTGCCGACTGGACGACATAAATGCGCTGCTCCTGGAAGTTTTTCGCCGTCGGTGCCAGCCGCCCGGCCTCCAGGATCGCGCGGAGCTTCGCGTCTTCCACCTTGCGCTCGCCGAAGTTCTTGCAGGAATAGCGTTTTTCAATGACCTGAGTAAATTCCATTTTGTTTCCCTCCTGTCGTTTGGAACGGTCCTTCTTTGTGTATTGTACCACGCCCTGCCAGAAAATTCCACTGCTGTCTTGTGCAGCGACGCGGCTGTGTGCAAGAGGGCTTGACTTAAAGTACAGTTTAAGTTGTAGAATAAAGATATCATGAACCCATTCATAGCAAAAGGAGCGTTGGTACAATGAACAACTTTCTGTTTGAGAACAAAACCAAGGTTTATTTCGGCAAGGGCGGCGTCAAGGAATCTCTGGGCTGTCTGCTGAAGCACTACGGCGATACCGTGATGCTGGCTTACGGCGGCGGCTCCATCAAGCGCAACGGCGTGTATGAGGAAGTGGTCGGCATCCTGAATGCCGCAGGCAAGCGCATTGTGGAGTTTCCTGGCATCATGCCGAACCCCACCTATGCCAAGGTGCAGGAGGGCGCAAAGATACGCGCAGCAACCTTGACCGCATTGGCAGCGGTCAGGCCAGCTATCAACAGGTCGTGAATGAATTGCGTGCAAAGTACGCAAAGAAGGACTGATTATGTTCTCAAAGTATGATGTCTACACCACAGTGCAGTCCATGTACTGCTAGGGCAGCAATTCTTGATCGTTTTTTGTGAAGGTGATGGGTTACAAGATGGAGCATAGCTTTCTCCGCAATGATCTCGATTGAAAATCACTGCACATATAAAGCAAAAAAAGGAAGATTCTTACTTGTCAATCTGCTGTAGAAAATCACCTAAGTTTGGGCAAAATTGACAAAGTGAAAAAGAAACACGTTTCTATCTTGACACTCCACAAAGAATATGGTATTGTAATCTAGCATAAAATAAATTGTTCTTCAAGTGCTTAATTTGTTTGTGCCTTACAAAAAAGAAAATTGTACGTGAGCAGCGTCGTTGGATTGTTACCGTTTGGCGGGCTAGACCAACTCTGCATAGCACAAGCCGAAAGCGTGT
>QWCE01006181.1_pt1 | contig 10389 bp, 10 predicted proteins | sample 1972531 | NCBI WGS metagenome assembly QWCE01 (sample SAMN09866716, study PRJNA288562) | Human gut metagenome isolate term4_stool, whole genome shotgun sequencing... | reverse complement strand
TGTTATCATATCTTGCTTTTTTTGTTTGAGACGTAAAAGTACGAAGTTCACCTTACTTATCAGAACTATTTTTCCGCCTGTTACGCAAGAAACAAGAAACGGAATAAAAAGTTTTTCCACTTTAAGAATAGTTATATGATAAATATAGTTAAAATACACGTTCTAGTAATCAGTATATTTTTATTACATATTTCCAATATGCATACGCATAAATTAGAGATGTATACTATTTATGATATTTCATTACATAATATAAATATTTCCGCTATTATTCCTTTTGAAAAATTAGAATATTAGGCATAGCTTTGCACTATGGATTTTAGGGAGCCGTCCGTTCCTTTAAAAGGAAGAGATCCTTCCTCGGTGTGCAACGGGTCGTTCCTTTTAAAGGAACGGCCCGTTGGTTTTAAAGGAAAAACCGGCATTTGTAACCATTTGAATTTCAACTTCTTACCGAATTAGAATTCCGTCCCCGTAACCCATGGGATTTTTTCCAACAAACACGACGGAATCTGCCGCACGAAGCGGCAATCAGTATACAACAAATTTCAACAATTCAAAATTCAAATCCCATGGTTACAGTCACGTTTGCCATCAAGCCATATCTGGCGAGGTATATGTATGTCCGGTACGGACAAAGTTTAGAACTTCTATCCCATAACAATCCACCGTCAAGGCTCCCCATTCCAATCCACCTCTCCCACCTCACTCCCATTTATCACTTCTTACATCAATTATCTGTTCCTCATCCGCAAGGCGTCTCCTGGAAAGAGACAGGAAATATCTGTTTTGTTCTTCCCAGCCCAAGGCAAGGGAAAAATCCGGAAGTTTATAATTATTTCGGTCAGGACAGTATCTTTATTATCGAAAAGGAAATTGAGGTGGAAATGAAAGCGGAGCTTTATTCGTTCCTGTTGGAGAATAAGTTCAAAAATGGAGTGATGTATATAAAGTCAATGCATGAGTTTGTGGTAAAGTATGATATGGCGGAGTCGGTGGAAGAGGAAAGTTTGATGAGAGGGTTTCAGAGGTGGAGGAAGAAAATGAAAAAAATAGCTAATTAAATTTTAGATGTATACAATATTACCTCAAGTAATAACATACATTTCAGCTAATCTCCTGTATAAGTTGCAAAATAACACTATAAAAAATCTGTCATTAATTCAAATCTGACAGAATTAACCTTAAATGAAGATTAAAAAAGTAGCTCAAAAACGTTTTAAGTCTTTTTTATTTTTACTTTTGCAAAATAAAACTGATGTATTTGATTTCATCATAAAAAATAGACATGTCTAAAAGAATAAATTATATAATTTCAGAGCTCAAAGATCAATACTTAATAGAGGACAATTTAAGGCCATGGATAATTGGATTTAGTGGTGGAAAAGATTCGACAGCACTTTTGCAATTAGTGTGGCTGGCTATTTCTGAAGTTCCATTGAATGAAAGAAAACGAGAAATACATGTTGTTTGTAATGATACTCTAGTTGAAAACCCTGTTATTCAGTCTTACGTTTTAGAAGTTCTAGAAAAAATTAAAGAGGCTTCCGCTTCAATGAATATGCCCATTCGGGTAGACACTACTATCCCTCGCTTAGAAGATACATTTTGGGTAAATGCTATTGGAAGAGGATATCCTGTTCCAAACAATGCTTTTCGTTGGTGTACGGACAAAATGAAAATAAAACCAACATCACGTTTTTTAACAGAACAAATTGTTGAAAATGGTGAAGCTATTATCCTAATAGGAACTCGAAATTCAGAAAGTATAACAAGAGCAAGATCAATAAAAAAACATGAAATAAGAGGGAAACGACTAACTAAACATCCTCATAATCCCAATACTTATGTTTATGCTCCTATTAAGTATTTATTACTTGAAGAAGTGTGGTATATTATAAATGCTATGACATCACCTTGGGGAGCTGACAATTCTAAATTATTCCAAATATATATGGATGCAAGTGCAGATGATTATGAATGTCCTACCATTGTAACAGATAAAAGTCATAGTTCATGCGGTCAAAGTCGTTTTGGATGTTGGACTTGTACAGTTGTTAAAGAAGACAAATCTTTGACAGCATTAGTAAAAAAAGGATTTACCTGGCTTGCCCCACTTCTGGAATTACGTGAAAGTATGGTTGATGAACGTAATAGACCTTATAATCGTCTTCCAATACGTCGCAATATGCAAAATGCCATAAATGCGGATGGAGACAATTTTGGTACATACAATCCTGAGTATCGGATAAAGTTATTAAAGCAGGTATTAAAAGCTCAACACATAATACAACAAGAGAAACCTACAATACAATTAATAACAAATCAGGAATTAGTTGCTATACAGGTTATTTGGCATAGAGACGCTGCATATTATAACCTAAAATTTCCCGAGACAGTATCACAAATCTATAACAAAATCTATGATAAAGAGATTGAGATGGAAAAACATGCCGAAAAAATACAAAAAGAAATTGATTTGCTTAAATCTATTTGTGAAGATGAACCTTCTGATTTTGATTTAATAATAGAACTACTTACACTACAAAGAAATAAAGCTTTATTAAATCGTAAAAGAGGGCTTAAAGATGATATGGAAAGAGTTATTGAGAAATATTTAAATAAAACAGCGTAATGTATATAAAGAAGATTGAACTAAATAATTTCAGAATATATTACGGGAAAAATATCATTTCGTTATTACCTTCTGCTGATAAAAATATAATCATTGTCAGTGGACGAAATGGTTTTGGAAAAACAACATTCCTAATGTCACTTGTTTGGTGTTTATATGGCAAGCAAATGGAGAAAGTTGATGATTTATACGAAAAAGAAATAAGAGATAGAGGTAATTATACAAAATATATTTCAGAAAGCCTGAATCGAAAGGCTCGCGAAGAAGGCGAAAATGAATTTTCTGTTTCTGTTACTTTTAATGATGTTAGGATACCAGATATAACCTGTTCTGAGGTAACCATTAAACGCACTTACAATGTGATTACATCAACGTCTGATAAAGTAGAAGTACTTATTGATGGATATCAGAATGAATTAATTGATGACTTATCTAAAACTAATCAGCAAGGAGAAGAAATTTTTATTCGTGATTTCATTTTACCAATTGAAATAGCAAAATTTTTCTTTTTTGATGCAGAAAAAATAGTATCTTTAGCTGAAGTTAATTCAACACAACAAAGACAACAGTTAAGTAAAGCGTATTCAGAAGTACTAGGTATTCAAAAATATGAAGATTTGAAAGCTAATCTTGAGGAGAAACAAGACGATTATCGTAGACGCTCTGCTAAACCTGAAGAAAAAAAAGAGCTAAATCAACTTCAAACTGATATTGAAAACACTCTGATTACAATAAGTGATATTAAATCTCAAATCGATGAAACTAAAGAAAAACGAAATACACTGGAAAAAGAGGCAGAAGAAATACAACGAAAGTTAATACGTGAAGGAGATAAAATGTCGCTCGAGGAGCTAAATGACTTAAAAAAAGAACAAGAACAATTAGTTCAAGCAATTGCTGCTAAACAAGAAGGATTAAAAGAATTATTTGATATTATTCCATTCGCGTTAGCAGGAGAAACCATGGCTGATATCTTAGAACAACTGAATAATGAAAAAATTCTTTCAGAACAAAAATATAAACAAGAAGACGTTTCTGAAAAAATAAATAGAATTCAAGCCGACATCGAAAATGCTAAATTAAAATCAGATCTTAGCTTTGATTACAATACAGTAAAGATCAAACACTTCTATGAGGAACAGATTAAAACACTAATAAAGAAATATTTTTATTCTGACATTATTGAATTGCTAAATCCTTTAAAGTTCTCCATGACTTTTCTGGTAATCAAATAAATGAATTTACTCAATTAGTAAATACAATCAAACATAGTTTTAAAAATAAATTTTCTCAATTAAATACTGAATATTCATATATAAAAAATCAGCTAGATTCCATAAATAGAAAGTTGAAGGATGCTGAAAATAAAGCAGAAGATGAATACATATCTAACTTAAGAACTAAAAAAGATACTATTACAAATAGTATAATTAGATCTGATAATGAAATAGAAGCATTAAGTCTCAAAATCGGCGAATTATCTAATGAATTAAAAACACACAGACAACGACAAGATATTTTACGTAAGAAAATTGATGAATCTTCTGTTTATTCCCAAAAAGAAAGAAAAACAAAACAACTAATTACTAGACTTCAAAGTTTTATTGCTCAATTTAAAGATGAAAAGAAAAAATCACTTGAGTCTAAAATGTTGCAAGCGCTGAGTATTCTTATGCACAAGAAGGACTTTATAAAGCGAGTTGATGTTGATATAAATGCAACAGGAGATGACATTGATATTGTTCTTTATAATAAAAATAACAAAATAATAGACAAGAGTTCTCTGTCAATGGGGGAACGTCAGATGTATGCTTCGGCACTGTTAAACTCTTTAGTCGATGAATCAGAAATAGATTTCCCTGTTTTCATTGACAGTCCTATGCAGAAATTTGATGAACAACATGCTGAAAATATTATAAAATATTTCTATCCAAATGTCTCAAAACAGGTTATCTTATTTCCTTTAATCAATAAAGAACTAACAAAAAAAGAATATGAAATGCTTCTCCCTAAAGTTTGCCGTGCTTATTTAATAGATAACACTTCTACAGATAGTTCTACATTTATAGAAGTTCCATCTAACAAATTCATAGAAGAATATAATCTAAAATACAATGCAAATTAACATCAAAACATCCGAACAAAATCAAGCGATTGTTAGAAGTCTAACAACAAAGCTTCCGTATGGAACTAAAGAAAATGTAATCGCTCGTATTGCTTTAGGCTATTCTCTACAGACTGGTAAAAAATTTCAGACTTCAGATTTTAATCTTTACGATTCAAAAGGAAAAGAATATAAAGATCATATTCTTTTTGATGAGAAATATCGTGATTATTATATTGCATTAATATGTCAGCACTACAGTTTATATAAAACAGATGATGTTAACATCCCTAAGTATATAAAACTCCATATTGATCATGGCTTAGAATCTTTAGATAAAATATTCCGAGATAGTTATAACTATACTTTTTTGGATTTTCTTATTGAATATATTGATAAGGGGACATTACCATTAATTGGGCTTAATGTTTCATTAGGAAGTGTACCCAATAATCAACAAAATATAGAAAAATCATATTTTAATGAATTAATTAAATTGGAGATAGGTAAAACACTTGATACTAATGAGAGTATTTACTTGGAGTTTAACAATACAAAGCTTTATAACAATAATCATATTGCAGTAGCCGGTAACTCAGGAACAGGTAAAACTCAATTTGCATTAGATTTTATATCCCAGATTTATGAAAAATCTAATGGACATATTAACTTTATATACCTTGATTTTAAAGGCCTCAAAAATGATGATATAAAAGAAATGACCCCATTTTTCGATAAAACAAAAACTAAATTTATCGATGTACCTAATGTTCGATTCCCTATAAATCCACTTACATTCATCGATAATATCAATGAGTCAAATAAAAATATGGGTATCGATAAGTTTGTTGACATAGTTTGTAAATATTCAAATTTAGGAGTAAAACAAAAAGGTTTATTACGTGAAGCAACTCAAAATGCATTTATAAATCAAAAAGGTGGAACATATCCAACTTTAGGTCAAATAAACCAACAATTATTAGAACTGGTTGGAGAGAAAAAAGATACATTAACAGAAATAATGGGAGAGCTAAGTCGTTACCCTATTTTTTTAGAAGATTCTAAAAATGAATCATTCTTTTTATCTCAAAATCTTTACTTATCTCTATCGGGAGATTTGTCTAATTCACTTAGGTTTACCTCTCTTTTCCTTATCATAAACTATATATATAATACTTTTATGAATATGGAAAATACTCCTGTAGAGAACAATGTGAGAGCAATGCGTTATATTATTCTGATTGATGAAGCACATATTCTATTTAAAGAAAAAAAATATCAAGAGATTTTAGAAAAGATATTGAGAGAGATTCGTTCTAAAGGTGTCTCAATCATATTATTATCACAGGGAATTGAAGAATATAATCAATCTAACTTTGATTTTTCTTCTATGTGTGAAATGGCATTTTTACTTGATATTAAAGATAAAAGTACGAAGATTATAGAGAAATTCTTAGGTCTATCTAACAAACATTCCTATGCAATCTCTAAAAGTATGGAAAAAATAAAAAAGGGACAAGCTATATCAAATATTAAGGAATTTAAAATTGTAGAAAGATTCAAGGTTACACAGTATTGGGAGCGAGAATAGATATTCAATATTACGTAAAAAAGATATTTTTCATAACCTCTTTTTAATATTTAAACACATGAACTTTGCAACCTTAGATGTTTTAGATAAAAATCTATCCATAGAATACAATCGCTTTATAAAAGCAAATTCTGAGCTTAGATTTTCTTTTTATAAAGAAGAACTATTGTTAGATCCCAATTATTGGGATGAGTACTATGACAAATTAAACCAATATGAATTTGAATGGACGGAGTTTAAATATCAAGATATAGTCTCTGGGAAAATAAATATAAATAATGTTATTGACCAAGACTATACTGGAGTATATTTGTTTATTGTAAAGGGGAATCGATTAATATATGATTTACCTAAATTTGTTTTATATGTCGGAATTGCAGGAGAAAATGATTCTGCTCGTTCATTAAGAAATAGACTATCAGATTATTTTCATATAGAACAAATTAAAAAAAGAGGAAAGATTCATGGGTTGTTAAAAAAGTATTACAACAATGTTTATATTGCTTTCTCTTATATGAAAAAGTCTCCTCAAGAATTAAGAGATATAGAAAAACTTCTTCATGGTTTTTTCTACCCTATATATTGTGATCGAGATTTTCCTGCTGAACTAAAACAATTAAAAAAAGCATTTCCATGAGTACAACAAAATTAATATTACCTTGTTTAAGAGGAGTAATTGGTGATTGGGTATACTATTCATCTTTAATGACTGCGTCACAAATAAACGATTGGATCCAGACAGCAAAAGACATCAGAGAAGCTAAATCTTTAGATGAAGAGCTTCAAAGAGATTTAAAAGAAAGGAGGAAAGATATAGCGAAATATCTTTTAAATGATAAATCCCGTTTTTTCAACTCAATAATTGTAGGCATTTTTGACGGTGTACCTGACTGGGTAGAATTTGATTTATCAAATGCTCAGAAACAGTATGCTGATAGTCTTGATGAAAGTTACATAAAAGATTCTTTAGGATTAATGATATTTGATGGCAATGAAAAGATGTTTGCTATTGATGGACAGCATAGGGCTGCGGGAATACAATTGGCCTATCAAGAAGAAATAAAAAAAGACAAAAGCGAACGAACTTTGATTGATGATCAATTTTCCGTAATATTTGTCGCACATATTGATGATTGCACTGGAATGAAAAGAACTAGAAAGTTATTTTCTGATATAAACAAAAACGCAAAGCCTGTTGCTAAAAGAGATAAGATTATAATAGATGAACAAGAACTTGCCTCAATAGTCACTCGTCGAATATACGCAGAATCTAAATATTTCAATAAAGGAGAATTAATTTCTTTATCCGAGAGCACAAATTTAGATTCTAATGATATAACTCATTTTACAAATATCACTAATTTATATGACTCTATAAAAAAACTAAGGTCTTTGTATAAAATTCCTAAGAACACAAATGAATGGGATGAACAAAACGTTGAAAATTTGAAAAAGATAGTGGAACAGTTCCTAGATGATATATTCACATCTAAATCTGAGTTTAAACAATTTTTCATTGACAAGAAGATAGGGTTGCGAGAACTTAGAAAGAATAATGCTTATTTACTATTTAGGCCTGTTGGTTTCACGATGATTACAAGAATATATGTAGAGTTTTATAAAAATAAAAATATTGATTTTTTTAAAGAACACATAGATAAAGTAAGTTATCATTTTCCAGAAAGTCCTTTTAACAAAATAATATGGAATCATGGAAAGATGGATACTAAACCCAAAACTCAAACTTTAATGGTTGATTTAACATTATATGTATTAGGAAAGTATAAAAAAGACATAGAATCTCTCCAAAAAAGTCTTAGAGAAGTAACAAAAAATGACAACATAGAATTACCTATGCAATTACTCTTATAGTATCTTCGTAAGCTCCCGATAAAGTCCCCGTATAAATTATAGAATCGCTATATAAATCTAATAAGTTTATAGCGATTCTCTGTTTATACAGAACTAGAAGGGGGCTTACATTACAACTGTCTCAAATCAAACGCATAACTATAATCAATCAAGCTATGCTGTTTTTCATTTTGGCGCCACGCTTCTTCAGCATGACTCATTTCTGAAATTTCATTAGCCTTACTCTTCTCAAAATGAGCTAATACACATTGTAAAACCTCTAATTCTTCAACTGTAAATAAAGACTGTTCAAATTGCTCAACAGTTGTAATTATACTTCCAGAATAACCATTTCCCAAATTTATGATTTCCTTTTTTAATCCGTCCAGATTCTCATATATAGTACTATAACGTACAGGAACAGGCCCATAACTTATAGCTTGGTATTGTAACCCGCTAATACCTTTACCATATTTCTTATAGGAAAGAAAATCAGAATAAAATAATAATTTATTTAGTTTTGTTTCAAAAACTCCTTGTAATGCAGATGCAAAAAAGACAATAATCTGCTTAACCTTCTCGGGAATGACAGAAGCATACCCATTCATACTTGAACGTAAAGACAAATGGTTGTGAAATATAAATTCATTTATTTTATTCTCAAAACAAGAATTATTTAATAACAGTTCCTTTACCCTTTTTTCAATTTTAAGTATCTCATCATTTGGAAACTGATTTTGAGCAAGTTTCAGAATTTCCAAAAAGAAATGAGGATCTTTCAAAGCTGAAATCATTTTTCCATTAGACACACTAGGCATCTCTCCTTCTTCGTATTTTCTATATTGGTTATCTCCGAAACCTAAAAGTTTAGACATACGAAGTGCAGATATACCATATAATTCCCGGACCCTTTTTATTTCATCCGGAAATGGTATTGCATATTTCTGACGATACAAATTATAAACTTGATTCATATTCAGTTGATCAAGTTCAGTTGTAGTAAACTCTTCATTTGTATCCTTACATCTATAAAAATGATATACTATCTCAAAATTGTCTTTTCGAAATTCAAATGATTGCTTCTCATGACACAATGCAGCGTCACCACCTGTAAACGGACTTTTCATAACTTCTACTTTTTATTTTTGAAAGGATGTTCTATTTTTCTCTCTGCCAAATGAAAGGAGACACAGATTGGAGAATTTGCTCCAGTACCTTTACTTATTTTGATATAAACCTCCTTTTTATCTACGGACTTGCCAAACTCCCAAAGTTCTCCCATATAATTCAACTTATCTTCCGTAGGACCTTTATAATAGTCCTCAACTGTCAAAGACATTATTATCTTTTCACGCATAATTGCCGAAATCTCCAAATCAAGCAAAGCTTGCATATTCTTCTTTCTATCTATGCGAAAGATAATCCCGAAAACCCTAGCCTTATCTTTAAATTCTTTCAAGAATTTATCGACTGTTTCTATATCCATATCTAAAATATCTTTATGCAAAGATATGAATAATGTAGTATAACACAACAAACATTCAACTTTAAAGTTGAAAAAGAACTATTAAAAGACTATATATTCAAGATATATTGATATTAGTCCGAAAAATTCAACTCGAATCTATTTTCCTACCTTTACAAAATTAAACATCATAAGAATTATAAAGATATGACGATTCCATACTAAACTCGAAATATTTTCACTACATTCACAGCATGAAATGCAGAATTATACTCGAACTATTAGTAATTCTCTTTTTTACAGGATGTTATAACAGAGAACAGATTTCCCGGCTTGATGAGGCGGAAGCACTGTTACAAAATAAGCCGGATAGTGCCTTAACAATATTACAACAACTCAAATCGGAAGGCGGCCAGGCTGAACAGGCCAGGTATGCGTTGCTTTATTCAGAGGCTTTAGACAAAAATCACATCAAAGTAACCAATGATTCGCTCATTCGCCAGGCTTGGAGCCATTATAAACATCATCCCAAAGATTTACGCCGCCAATGCAAAACTCTCTATTATTGGGGACGGGTTAAACTGCGCGCAGGAGACAAACCGGGAGCGTTACGTCTTTTCCTAGAAATTGAAGAGAAACTGAAAGATACCAATGAGCCTTATTATGCAGGGCTTTTATACAGTCAAATCGGTGAAGTGTATTATGACCAAATGAACTATAGCCGGGCTTATCATTATTTTCGT
>QWCE01006684.1_pt1 | contig 10391 bp, 9 predicted proteins | sample 1972531 | NCBI WGS metagenome assembly QWCE01 (sample SAMN09866716, study PRJNA288562) | Human gut metagenome isolate term4_stool, whole genome shotgun sequencing... | reverse complement strand
TTAAAGCCCAGTAGGCCGCCTTCGCCACTGGTGTTCCTCCCGATCTCTACGCATTTCACCGCTACACCGGGAATTCCGCCTACCTCTACTTCACTCAAGACTAACAGTTTCAAAAGCAGTTCATGGGTTAAGCCCATGGATTTCACTTCTGACTTGCCAATCCGCCTACGCACCCTTTACACCCAGTAAATCCGGACAACGCTCGCTCCCTACGTATTACCGCGGCTGCTGGCACGTAGTTAGCCGGAGCTTCCTCCTCTGCTACCGTCACTATCTTCACAGAGGACAGAGGTTTACAATCCGAAAACCGTCATCCCTCACGCGGCGTTGCTGGGTCAGGGTTTCCCCCATTGCCCAATATCCCTCACTGCTGCCTCCCGTAGGAGTCTGGGCCGTGTCTCAGTCCCAATGTGGCCGATCAACCTCTCAGTCCGGCTACCGATCGTCGACTTGGTGGGCCGTTACCCCGCCAACTATCTAATCGGACGCGAGTCCATCTTTCAGCGGATTGCTCCTTTGATTGCTGTCCCATGCGAAACTACAATCTTATGCGGTATTAGCGTTCTTTTCAGAACGTTATCCCCCTCTGAAAGGCAGGTTACTCACGCGTTACTCACCCGTCCGCCACTGAGTTGAAAAAAGCAAGCTCCTTTCAACTCCGTTCGACTTGCATGTGTTAGGCACGCCGCCAGCGTTCGTCCTGAGCCAGGATCAAACTCGAGTTCTGTTTCTCGTAAGTTTCTTTGAGTTTCTCAAAGAAATTACAGGTTCCATTCTTTCTCTCGTTGTTTAATTTTCAAGGTCCTGTGCTCTCTTTCGAGCGGCTTTCCTTTTAAGCTTTTCGCTTTCAGTTTTTTGCCGTCTCTCTCGAGCGCTTGACTATAATACCACGTACAACCCCTTTTGTCAACACTTTTTTGAAAGTTTTTTTAAGTTTTTTTCGAAAAGCTACATCTATATGTTGCGCTTTGATCTAATCACAATATATAGTGTGCCTTCGAATGGGCATTTTTGCATTTACATGCCCATATACATGGCTTACGCAAACTATTTTACGAAATTTTTTTGAAAAAATCAAGAAAAAATTTTTGAAAAGGTGGTCTTAAAGTTGCAAAAGCCCCTCTCTGTACCCCAAAGCTTCAAGCACATCTTCCTATATATCTGGCGCATCAGTGTCCTTTCACTTCTGAATCTCCTCATAATCTTTCTGATTTTATCCGAAAAAAGTTTTTAAAACACTTAAAATCGCCGTGAAGTTATCGTAAAGCTTTACAATGCTGCCCTATATCTTCTTATATATAGTTATAGGAAGACGCGTTTTTGTTTTGCGGTTCTGCTTTTCTCTTTATCTATAGAAGAAACGCGCTGCGGTCATCCCACAACGCGTTTCTTCTTAATATATAAGTATACTTTATGCTTTTGCCGCCTCGGCCTGCTCCGCTTTCGCCTTTTCCATCATCTTATGGTGCACGATAAGGTAGCACACAAAATGCGCGGCCGCCGTCACGGCCCACGTCACCGGGTACGAGAGGAACAGCATAAACAGCGTGCGGTGCATCTGGAAGACCGTCAGGATCCACACCACACGCAGCGCACACGCACCTGTAAGCGATACAATCATCGGCATGATCGAATACCCCATACCGCGCAAAACGCCCACGTGCGTGTCCATAATGCCGCAAAGGAAGTACGGTACGCACACAATGAGCATACGCTCCAAACCGTACTGGATAACCTCCGGGTCAGACGTATATATAGAAAGTAAAGGTGTGCCCAGCAAATACGCGCCGCAGCCGAGCACAACGCCCGTCACGGTCACACACAAAATGCAGATGCGCAGAATTTTCGCCACGCGATCGTATTTCTTCGCGCCCATGTTCTGCCCGGTAAAGGACAGCGCCGTCTGGTAAAACGCGTTCATCGCAACGTACACAAAGCCCTCAATGTTGGCCGCAGCCGTGCTGCCCGCCATAACGGTGGAGCCGAACGAGTTGATAGAAGACTGAATGAGCACGTTCGAAATGGAGAACACCGCGCCCTGCATGCCCGCCGGCAGGCCGACACGCATCATGCCGAATAACTTATCTTTATAGATATGCAGCTTATGCAGCTCCAAACGGTAAGAAGCGTTCGTTTTCATCAGGCAGATGGTCACAAGTCCCGCAGAAATCACCTGCGAAATGACCGTCGCAATGGCAACACCCGCCACGCCGAGATGGAACACAATGACGAGGAACAGATTCAAAATGACGTTTACAACGCCTGCAATGGTCAAAAAGTACAGCGGGCGCTTTGTGTCGCCCACAGAGCGCAAAATCGCCGCGCCGAAGTTGTACAGCATCATCGCCGGCATGCCCACAAAGTATATGCGCATGTAAAGCGCCGCCTGACCCAAAACGTCCTCCGGGGTGCCCATCAGGGTCAGCAGCGGCTCCGCAAACGCAACGCCCACGACAATCAATATAACACCGCTCACAAGGCTTGTCAGCACAGAGGTATGTACGGTCTCGCTCAGCTGCTTTGCATCCTGTGCGCCGTAATAGCGCGCCACAAGCACGTTTGTGCCGATGGAAAGGCCGATGAACACGTTGATGAGCAAATTGATAAGCGCGCCGGTAGAGCCCACCGCCGCCAGCGCCGTGTGGCCGGTAAAGCGGCCGACCACCACAATATCCGCCGCGTTAAAGAACAGCTGCAAAACGCTGGAAAGCATCAGCGGCACCGCAAAGCGCAGAATTTTGCCCAGCAGCGGACCGTTGCACATGTCGATCTCGTAGGACCGCTTTCCTTTTGCCTGCCGTTTTGCCATAAAAGCCTGTATCTTTTCTTTCATATCAGTAACCGACCTCCTCGCCGATGAGAATGACGTGAATTCTGCCCTTCACGCGCTGGCGTGCCAAAACCGTGTACATCGCGCAGATGCGATTTTCCGAGCGGCAGCCCGCGCACAGCTCGCCGTCCGTGCCGGGACACGCCCCGTGCGTGCACGGCGTGTCCAAATTCAGCCGCATGGCATTTGCGGGCGTCGCACAGCTTTTCACGCGTTTTGCGGCGTCGTCTATGTCGCGCACAATCTTGTTACACCCCGCAAAAACCAGCACCTTTTTCGGGCCGAACAGCATTGCCGCCACGCGGTTGCCGTTGCCGTCTACATTATAGAGCTCTCCGTGCTCCGTAACGGCGTTTGTGCCCGTCAAAAACACATCGGAGGAAAACACCTCGCGGTACAGCTTCTCGCGCTCCTCGGGCGTTTTCGCGGCTGTTCTGTCCAAAAATTCATAGTCCCCGCAGCGCATTAAATCCATCACGCCGGTCTCATCCAGCGTCACGCTGCCGCCGCAGGAGATCACATCGCCCGGCTGCAGCAGCTCTTTTGCGATTTTTACGGCGTCCGCACACGTGGGCGCATAATACGCCTGCATGTTGTTTTTCTCCAGTGCGTCCATCACGCGCCGTATGCGCAGCTCTGCGGCGCTTTTGCGGTGCACGGTATCTTGTGTGTTCATGGTGTACAACTCCCCTCTCGGTGCGTTTCATGCCCATTTATGCCTAACCGCCGCCGATTTTTTAAAATAAGAAAGCACTAAGGACGGAAAAGCACATGCCTTTCCGCCCCCTATAATTTTTATTTTGCCTTTGCGTCCGCAAACGTATTGAAGCACTCCAGAACGTGCTCCTTATGTGTTTTATTCGCGTCTTCCTTTTCCGACTTCGCGTCGGTGTAGATCAAAAGGAAGCGGCCGTCGTTTGAAAGATAACCCGGCACGGTGTTATCCAGCACCTTAAACGTGCCGTCTGCGCGCACAGCGTCCTGAAGCGCCTTAGCGGTCTCGGAAAGCTCCGCCGGGAACTCATACACTTCAAGCTGCACAGCGGAATCTGCGTAGCGGTATACATATTTATAGCCGTTTTCGGCGCCGATGACGTCGTAAGACATCTGCACCTTTTCGCCCGCTGCCACCTTGCAGTCTTCAAGATACTTGCAAAGGCCCTGAATATCATCGTCATAGCCCGCAGGGTCTTTGTCGGTACTCTCCGCGGTCTCGCCCTCGCTCGCCGCGGAAGACGTCTCCAGCGTTGCGACCGCCGTGCTTGAAGAGCTGTTGTTTGCACAGGCCGTCACAGATACGCACAGCAGCGCGGCCAGCAGAACAGCCAGCAGCTTTTTTATATTTTTCATGATTTGAACCAATCCTCTCTTTTTCTTCGTTCTTCTTATTATAGAACGGGTCATACAGCTTGATTTTACCATACCCCACGGCAGATAGCAACACCCATTTGCAAGAAAAACCGTTTTGCCCGCTACAGCGGAAAATTTTGCCCGCTGTAAAATAAAAATGAATAAATTCTAAACATATTCTAATTGACGTTCACACCATGTCATGGTATAACGAACACAACAAACACCGTTCAAATTTATGAGGAGGTAACGCCGTGAAAAACAAGGGTATAAAAATCGGAGTCGTGTTCATTTACAGTGATTTTTTCTCCCGCCGCCTGATTTTCCATACGATCAGTGCAACGCATCCGGCAAAAGATGCACATAGCGCGGTGCTCCACAAATTCATTTGACCGCTGTCGCCGGTATGCGTCCAGTGCGCGTAGACGGTGGTATTTGCAGAGAACACGGTATCCGTCGTGATCTTTGTGCCGCCGCTCTTTTCGGTGTACCAGCCGTTGAAGCTGTGCTTGCTGCGGGAAGCATCGGGCAGAGCGGTCAGCTTCTGCTTGGTGGTGGTCAGGCTGCAGCTGAACCTTTCTCACGGCTCGGAGGTCGGCGTTTTCCGGTATGGTGAAATACTTCTCCAATTCGGCGCGGTTGACTTCGCCGTAGATGGTCTGCTCCTCAAACGAATTGGGGTCGTAGGTCAAGCTGTCCCACGAGGTAACGACATCCATGGAATGCCCCTCGAGTTCTCCGGGGGGCGTTTCGTTGTTGACTGCGGAGAAACTGAATGACATTGACGGATTCAGCTCCTCAAAGGTCGTTCCGATTTTTTGTTGGGAATGTGTACGATATCGGAGCTGACAAATGTGCGGGGAATGACGTCCACATCAACGGTGCATTCCGCATCAAATCCTCTGCTTCGTGGACATCGTGCAATACCCGTCGATATACAGGGTTAGCGGATTGCCGTATTTTTTCATCAGGGCCTCCAGCCCCGCATCGTCGCCGTTCAAATATCGGTGGTAAAAAGTCTCGTCGCAGGTCATAGCGTTCACTTCCTTTTTGCGGGTGCTCCAAATGCAGAGGGGTATCCGCCAGACGCTTGCCCTGCCGGAATTTCGGTGCTGTTCCTGAAAGCGCGGGTCGGACGGCTTTTCCGCGTTCTCTTGGTCAAATTATATCACGGGATACGTACGGATAGCAACCGGAACCGCAGATCATGCCAATAGCATGCGCAGTCTGCCCAAGGTGCTTTTAGGTGAGGTCACACTTCGTCCTTTCTCCTCTGCTCCAAAAGCCAGGCTGTCATGTCCCGCAAAGTATCCTTCACCGGGCGCGGATAATTGCTTTGGCCAAGGAGGAAAGCATTGCTTACTGGCGGAAAGAGCTGCCCCATGCCGACGAAACAGAGCTTGAGATGATGTATACCCATCTGTCAAACGGTTTGATGCATGTCGTTGTGGAGAGCTATGACAAGTACAGCAAAGAGGAAATGATCCATTTTGTCAACCGCGTTGTAAAAGCCAGTCTTTTGCTGTTTCAATCGCCCCAAAGTCCTCTTGCTTAACACAGCCTTTATGCCCGAACGGCATAATAAGCTTACAAAACGGTCGATGGTCAAGCCTCTCCGGTGTGCACGTCCGCCTCGCCTACTTGAACGGCGACGGCAGCGAAATTTGCACCCACGACTTTGAATGATTATTTGTGTAATTTATAAATAAATTTTAAAGCGCCGTCTGCGAACCGCTTTCGGTTCGCAGACGGCGTGTTTTATTTGACAAGATTCGACATTTTTAAGTGAAATATTTCGCGCTGCGAAATGTGAAATTTGATGCTACGCATCAATTGAAATGAAATAAATCCTCTCACACCCACAGGTATTTTACGTTGCGCAGCAACATTTCACTGCCCGAAGGGCAATTTCACAAATTCCGAAGGGATTTATTTCGTTGAAAAAAGAGCCTTGTCTTTTTGACAAGGCTCTTTTTTCTGGTGACCCGGACGAGAATCGAACTCGTGTTACCGCCGTGAAAGGGCGGTGTCTTAACCGCTTGACCACCGGGCCAGATGGTAGCGGCAAATGGATTCGAACCATCGACACTTCGGGTATGAACCGAATGCTCTAGCCAACTGAGCTATGCCGCCATATCTGCTCTATAATGTAGCGTGGTTTATTATAATACACATTTTTTCTTTTGTCAAGTGCTTTTTCACTGGAAAATTCTATATTTCTGTGTTATACTGTTCTCAAATTGTGCGATAAGACGTAAAGAAAGCGTGAGAAGGGAGAAAACGCCGTGAAAATTCTGCTGAAAAAGCACTTCGGCTGGTTTTATGAAAAACTGAAAAACGACGCCATCGATTCCTACGCGGCGCAGGTTTCGTTCTGGATTCTCATTTCGTTCATTCCGTTCCTCATGCTGATTTTAACCCTTTTGCAGGTCATTCGGTTTGAAGACACCTCGCTTCTCGTGGCATTCGTTCAAATGCTCCCGCCGCCGGTGGAAGAAGTTGTCAGTTACTTATTTCAAGAGGTGCACGCACCGCAGACGCTCATTTCCATGACGGCTATCACCTGCGTTTGGTCCGCTTCCACGGCTATGGTGGCGCTGATCAAGGGGCTTTACTCCGTTTTTGACGTTTCCAAAAACCACAACTATATTTTTATGCGTATTTTAGCCATTTTATACACGGTCGTGTTCGTCATGACGCTGCTTGTCAGCATGGGCCTGATGGTCTTCGGCGACATGCTGTATGAATGGCTCATCACGGTGATGCCGCCGGCGTTCCCGACGCTCATCAACCGCTTTAAGCCCATCATGTCCTATGTCCTGCTGCTGTTCTTCTTCTGGTTGATGTTCATTGCCATTCCGCGCAAGCAGGTATCCCTGCGCAACGCGTTTTTCGGCGCAGCGCTGGCTTCTGCCGGGTGGGTCTTATTCTCGTTTTTCTTCTCCGTTTTCGTGGAGAACTTTGCAAACTACGCCACCATCTACGGCAGCCTTGCCGCTTTGGTCATTTTAATGGTATGGCTGTATGCCTGCATGTTTATTTTGCTCATCGGCGGCGAGATCGCCATGTGGCTGCAGCACAGCGGCATCAACCGCGATGTTTCCGACCTGAAAACAGAACGTCGCCGCCGCAAACTCATCTCAGAGAAAGGAAACGATGCAAATGGCAAAACCGCAGACAAGAAGTGAAACCGCCCTGCAAAGCGCCGTGATGCGCTTTGGCGACGACGCGTTCCGCATCTGTTATATGCACACAAAAAGCGGTAAAGACACGCTTACGCTGCTTTCCGATGTATTTATGCAGTACTTTTTAGACACGCAAACCTTTAAAAGCGAAGGCGAGGAGCGCCTTTGGGTGCTGCGCACAGCGCACAAGACCTGCATGGACTATTATGCACAGAAAATTCGAAAAAAGCTGACGGACGAGCAGATTGCACAGCGCTCAAAAGACATGCCGTTTGAAACACCGAAAGAGCTCTGCGACATTTTACGCCTGCATTACACGCTGCTGACGGCAGCAGCGCTGCACTACGGTGCAGGTGACAACACGCGCTTTATCGGCCGCGTGACCGGAAAATCCGCTTCTGCCGTGCAAAATCAGCTGGAAAAAGTCAAAAAAGCCGCGAACATGAGCGAGGACGACCTGCGCGAATGGGTAGAAACCCTGGAAACGCCGGACGATCTTCTGCACCGCGTGTATTATTCTGTTTTGAATGAATCGAAAGACCCGCATTTTACCGCAAACAGCCGCGCAAAGCGTCTGAAGCGCAATGTAGACCGCGCCATGCCGTTTGCGGCCGTAGGTGTCATCGTAATCTGTTTATTGTGCGTTGTCGCCGTACGCGCGGGGTGGTTCGGCACGAAATACGTGCGCACGCCGGACGTGATTTTAGAAAGCGACACGCCGGTCTCGTCCGCCGCAGAGAGCGAAGTGAGCCACGTGACGCTGACTCCGGAGCCGACCGCTTCCGAAGACACGCGCGAAGCCGTGAACATGTCGCTTTCGATTTTTGTGCCGAGCGACAGCGGCCTTGACCAGTACAGCTACAAGAGCCTGCCCGCAGACGGTGCGGTGCTCGTGCAGAAAATGGCAGAAAAGGGCGCATTTCCGGAGGATGTGACGCTGGACGCGCTCGACTACGTTAAAGACGGCGAGGTTGTCTCCACGATGAAGAGCGGCGAAATGCTGGAGGTGCGTTTGCAGTTTTCCGGCGCTTTGCAGGAATATTTAGACTCCGCCAGCTCCACTTCTTCTCTGGAAGCCATTGCAAAGACGTTCCGTGCATTTTATGAAGCTGCAGGCATGACGCTTTCTAAGCTTGAGGTGTATTCGGACGGCAAGCCCGTCACCGTGGGCGATATGCAGATCAACTGCACATCGCTGATGTACGGCGAACTGCCCGTTTCCGCTGTTTTGGACGGCGACACAACCGAACCTACGGAGGGTTGATTTTGATGAAAATACTCGTGATTGACGGCCAGGGCGGCAAAATGGGTGCGGCACTGACCGACCAGATCAAAAAGAACATGCCGGACGCGGAAGTCGTTGCCGTGGGCACGAACAGCCTTGCCACAAGCGCCATGCTGCGCGCCGGTGCGGACGCTGCCGCCACGGGCGAAAACCCCGTTGTGGTAAACTGCACGTGGGCAGACGTCATTGTGGGACCCATCGGCATTATTTTAGCAAACGCGCTTTGGGGCGAGATCACGCCGAAAATGGCGGCGGCCGTTTCCGAATGCGTTGCTAAGAAAATCCTGATTCCCGTCAACCGCTGCTCCGTAAGCGTAGTGGGTGTACAGGACAAGACGCTCTCGGAATACGTGCGGGATGCGGTCGCCATGCTGAAAAACATGCAGTGAGGAATATTGCGGCGACCGTGATGTTCTATGAAGTTGTGCGGCAAAGAAACGCTTTCCGCACATAACCTCGCCCGATTAGAACGCAAATATGCGTTCTTTAAAATATACAGGGGAAAAAATTTGGGAGGAAAACGTATGAAAGAAAGAGAAAAATTCGGTTCTCGGTTGGGATTTATTTTAGTTTCGGCCGGGTGCGCCATCGGCATCGGCAATGTGTGGAAATTCCCGTACATTACCGGCATATACGGCGGCGCGGCATTCATCCTGATGTATCTTGTGTTCCTTGTGGCGCTGGGTCTGCCCATTATGGTGTGCGAATTCACCGTAGGCCGCGGCAGCCGCATGGGCATGGGCAAAGCGCTCGATACACTGGAACCGAAGGGCACGAAATGGCATTGCATGAAGTGGATCAGCATTTTCGGCAGCTTTTTGCTGATGATGTTCTACACCATGGTGGGCGGCTGGATGCTGAAATACGCATTTATGGAGGCAACCGGTACGTTTGTCGGCTTGGACGGCAAGGCGGTAGAGGGCGTGTTCGACGATATGCTGACAAATCCGGGCACGCTGACGTTCTGGGCGATTGTCGCCATTGTTATTTCGTTCGGTGCATGCGGCTTTGGCCTGCAAAAGGGCATTGAGAAAGTGACAAAGGCCATGATGATTGCCCTGCTGCTTTTGATGATTGCACTGGCTGTGAACTCCGCATTTTTGCCGAATGCCGCGGCAGGCATCAAGTTCTACCTTGTGCCGGACTTCGGTGAAGTGGCAAAGAAAGGCTTCGGCAACGCGGTGTTTGCGGCGATGTCGCAGGCGTTCTTCACGCTTTCCATCGGCATCGGCTCCATGGAAATCTTCGGCAGCTATCTGGACCGCAAAAAGCGCATTACGGGCGAAGCGGTGAACATTGTGCTGCTGGACACGTTTGTTGCGCTGATGGCGGGTTTCATCATTATCCCGGTGTGCTTTGCCTACGGGGTGGAGCCGGGCTCGGGTCCGTCGCTGCTGTTCATCACGCTGCCGACGCTCTTCAACAATATGGCGGGCGGCAGAATTTGGGGCACGCTGTTCTTCATCTTCATGTCGTTTGCGGCGCTTTCGACCATCATTGCGGTGTTTGAGGAGATTCTCGCATTCTTCATGGATATCGGCGGTTGGAGCCGCAAAAAGGCTGTGAGCGTAAACTTTGTGCTGATCACGGTGCTTTCCCTGCCGGCGATTCTCGGCTTTAATGTGCTTTCCGGCATTCAGCCTCTGGGTAAGGGCAGCAACATTATGGATATGGAAGACTTCCTTGTTTCTTCCAATCTGCTGCCGCTGGGCAGCCTTGTGTTCGTACTGTTCTGCGTGCG
>QWCE01006177.1_pt1 | contig 10398 bp, 9 predicted proteins | sample 1972531 | NCBI WGS metagenome assembly QWCE01 (sample SAMN09866716, study PRJNA288562) | Human gut metagenome isolate term4_stool, whole genome shotgun sequencing... | reverse complement strand
GGGTTTACCTATGGGTTTACTGAGAGAGGAAAGCCCGAAAAACCGCATGAATACTGGTCTTTTTGGATCAAGGTCAGGTGAGTACGGTCTGAAGGCTGCACGTCGTGCACCCCAGTTCTCCAAGCGCTGATTTGTTTCAGATGTATCTTTACGGCTCTGCTTCGGCAGAGCCGTTTTTTGTTGCCTGCTTTCCCGGAGAACTGGGGAGCACGACTGCGCATCTCCGGCGGTTGCCCCGCAAGGGGCGAGCCGGTGGCGCTGAAGATCTTTGCTCAAGCATCGCGTGCAGGGCGCAGCCCTGCCAGCGATGCACCCCAGTTCTCCAAGCGCTGATTTGTTTCAGATGTATCTTTACGGCTCTGCTTCGGCAGAGCCGTTTTTGTTTTGGTCAGCTTGAGCAGGCAAAACGGTCTGAGTCCTGCGCACAAAAAGAACACCCCCGCGCCTTTGGGCCGGGGGTGTTCTGCTGTGATAGGAAATGTCAGGTGGAAGAGGAAAGCATCTTTTGCAGCTGGGTTTTGGCCCGATAGTAGGTCACCCGGGCCCATGCGGCATTGTGGCCGAAGATCAGCCCGATGCGCTCAAAGGGCAGCTCGCCGAATACCCGGAGGCTGAACACCTCTTTGTAAGGCTCGTCCAGCGTGTGCAGGCACTGATGTACAGTGAATGCCGCATCCTGATCGACCAGCAGCTGGGCAATGTCCGGAGTGTCGGCGGGGGCGGTTTCGGCATCTTCCAGCGGGGCAGTGTGCTTTGTCCGGCGGCAGTGGGAATAATAGGCGTTGCGGGCCACCGTGAACAGCCACGCCCGTACATCCTGCCGGTCGTCGTAGTCTTTCAGGCCGTCCAGTGCCTTGAAGAAAGTCTCCTGCGTCAGTTCTTCGGCCAGCGCCTCGTTGTGGGTCAGGCCCTGCAGGAACAGAAACACATCCCGGAAATAGAGCCGGTAAATGCTGTCGATGTCCATAGGCTCAGCCCTTCTTATAGTCGGTGCCGTATTCCTGGTCGGTGCCGTAGGCGTAGTCGAAGGTACCGTCCGGGTTTTCCTGCACGATGTAGCGGTCTACCTGCTGTCCATCGCGGTAGTACAGGGTCTGGTCTGCGCAGTCCACGGTCAGCAGCTGGGTAGGAGACACCATGACCCATACGGAGAATCGATCAGAACCCACCAGAGCTGTCAGTACCCGATGTGCGCCCGGAAAGCGGTAGCGCATGGCCCGCACAGTGATCTGCGGCTTGCCCCAGCTGAAGGTGTCCTCCATATCCAGCCAGACCCCCTCGCCCTGCGTTTCCAGAATGCAGATGTCTGCACCATTCTCTTTGCGGTTGTAGGTCCAGAACTGAGCCTGCTCTGTGGTGGCCGGGACACAGGCAGTGCCCATCCAGAATATCAGTACCAGAGCGCACAGGGCCGCCAGCACTGAGCCGATTGCTGCGCGGATGCTCCTTTTTTGCAGGGCGGCCCTGATCCTGCGCAGGGGCGCATCCGGCTGCGCTTCCGGCCGTACCGGCACCGGCTGCTCCATCTGTTCCAGCTCTGCGCGGCAGGCTTCACATTCGGCCAGATGCTCTTCCACCAGCGCGTTGCTGGCCTCACTGGTGATGTGCTCCGCATACAGCGGCAGCAGGTCACGGATGATATCACAATTCGTTTTCATCGTCTTTTGCCCTCCTTTTTCATGGCCTTTCACCCCAATAACGCAGAAAAGGAGAAAGCGTTACAGATTTCTGCAAATTTTTTGCAGGATCAGCCCTTCTCCTGCCAGAATAACCCACCGCTGGTCTGGAACAGGGGCCAGGGGTTCACGCTCTTGCTGCCGAGTTTGAAGTCCATGGTCAGCTCCTCGCCCAGCACGCCGACAGCCTGCCCCCGCTCCACGGTCTGGCCGCGGGTCACGGAGCGCTCCTGCAGGCCATACAGATAACTGCGCACGCCGCAGCCGTGGTCAATGACTACGGTGCTGCCGGTGAGAGCCAGATCGGCTGCAAACACCACCACGCCATTCGCCGGGGCGCGGCAGGGCTCACCGGGGATGGTGTAGAGCCGGGTGGAGTTGGAGCGGCTGCCCTGCTGGCCGCCGGTTACCTTGACCTGACCGAAATCCACCAGCGTCATGTAGTTCTCTGCCGGGCAGAGGAAGGCACCGGCCCAGAGTTTTTCCCGCACGGGCTGCTCGTACAGGGGCCAGATGTTGTTCCGGAACTCGGCGTTGGCAGCCTCGGTGGATGCAGGTTCCGGCTCCACCTCCACGGTGCCGAAATCCTTGGGCAGAACGGTCAGCGTCCGGGCAAAGGTCTCGCCGTTGACGGTAACGTTGACCGTGTGCCCGCCCGCCGAAGCGTTGTAGGCGGCGGGGATGTAGGCGCGCCAGCCGCTGCCCAGCCGGACACACTGAACGCTGCCCAGGTCGGTCTCCACAGCGGGAGCGGCCTCGCCGGTCAGGCCGGTGATGGAAAGCGCCGCCACACCGCCCTGCTCCAGCCGCTCGGTGGAAAGGGCGACCTCTGCGCTGGCCTGCAGGGTGAACCGGAAGGAGTAGCTGTACCAGCCCGTGGGCCTGGCCGGGTGCTCCACGCCCAGGTTCTTGCGGATGGCACCGGTGGTTCCGCCCTCAAACTGGGTGGCGAGATAATCCTGTGGCAGCCGCCAGACCGTCAGCTTTGCCTTGTAATCCCCGTTGGCAGGGAAGAGAAAGTCCTCGTACTGAGAGGCTGACCCCGCAAACACGATGCTGCCGATGTCGGTTTCGATGGTCAGGGTGGTGTAGCTGGCCCAATCGGGCAGGGCGAGGGCTGGGTGTGCGTCATACAGCACGCCCAGTTTCTGCACGGTGAGCGTTTCGGGGCTGGTGAACACCTTATCGAACACGCCGCCCAGCAGCGGCACCTGCCAGCAGGAGCCGTTTACTTCCAGCGCCTGCCCGCCGAACTGCGTGTCTGCCGCCGGGCGGGACCCCTCGCCGGTAAAGGAATAGCTCACGGTCATCACCGCGCCCAGCAGCACGGCAACGCCCAGAATGACACCAACGACCCATAACAAAAATCGTTTCATGGATATGTACTCCTGTTACAAAGCCGCATCCCTGCACTTGGCTCCCCTGCCAGGGGAGCTGGCCGCGCCGGAGCGGGGAATGAGAGGTTGATTTCAAATCAATGCGGCGTATAAAAAAGCGCACCACAGCTTGCAGGGACAAGCCGGGTGCGTTTTTCGGTGTTTGGTTTATTCTGCGGCATCCTCGGCAGAAGGATCTTCTGCGGGCTGCTCTGCGGCAGGCTCAACGGTCTCAGCCTTATCCTCGCCAAACAGCAGACGCTCGTACTCATCCAGCTCCTTCTCACGGCGGTGCAGATAGACAGCCACGGCGGCCAGCGCACCGGCCACAGCGGCCAGCGTGGCGATAACAGCGATCAGACAGGATTTCTTCATAGGACACACTCCTTTTCTGGTGGGGAACGGTGGTTCATGGAACCGGAGTTCATTTTGATAAGGCTATTATACCCGGAAAAGCAAAAAATTACAATCCGAAATGCAGAAATTTCATCAATCCGGGCAATCACAGCAATTTGGTCAGCAGCAGCTTTTTGTAGACCTTGAAGGCACCGGGCAGGGTGTACGCAGCCTCCAGCTGCTCCTTTCCGGCCCAGACGCAGCCTGCGGGGGCGGGCTGCTCCGGCACAGTGAGGAAATAGCCGCTCTGGTGCCACTCGATGTGGGTGAAAATGTGCTTGGCAGCAGGCAGGGGCGTGAAATGTGCCCCTGTGCAGTCCAGCCCCAGGGCAGCAAGGCGGGCGGCGGTCTCTGCGGCGGTGAGGGTGGTATCCTCCCACAGCACCGGCTGCCACAGCCCGGCCAGCAGGCCCTTGGCCGGCCGCTGCTGGAGCAGCACCCGGCCCTCGTTCAGCACCAGCGCCACCGTGACCGGTGTGATGCGCCGGGCCTTGGGGGGCGTTTTCTGGGGCAGGGAGAGGGCGGTGCCTGCGGCCCGGGCCCGGCAGAGCGTGCCCAGCGGGCACTGCTCACACAGAGGTGCGCCGTTGGGCAGGCAGACCAGCGCGCCCAGCTCCATCAGGGCCTGATTGTAGTCTCCTGCTTTTGCGGGCGGCTGGTGCTCCATGACCCGTGCCGTGAACTCCCGCTTCACCTGCGGGTCGGTGACCAGCCGGGGGTCGTTGTAGAGCCGGGCAAACACCCGCAGAACGTTGCCGTCCACGGCGGGAACCGGGAGACCGAAACTGATGGAGGCAATGGCCCCCGCCGTGTACTCCCCGATGCCTGGCAGGGCCAGCAGGGCGTTGTAATCAGCAGGCAGCTGCCCGCCGTACTGGGCGCAGACGATCTTCGCTGCCTTCTGCAAATTGCGCACCCGGCTGTAATAACCCAGCCCCTCCCACAGCTTGTGCAGCTTTTCCTCCTCACATCCGGCCAGCGCGGGGATATCCGGCAGGGCGGCAAGGAAGCGCTCGTAGTAGGGCAGCGCCGCCGAGACCCGGGTCTGCTGCAGCATGATCTCGCTCAGCCAGACATGGTAGGGCGTGGGGTCCTCCCGGAAGGGGAGGATGCGGCGGTTGGTGTAGAACCAGTCCAACAGGGCAGGAGCGATATTTTCCACTTGTATTTATCTCCTTGTTGAAAACAACCCTCTCCGTCATTGCTCCGCAATGCCACCTCTCCCGAGGGGAGAGGCTATGCTGCCTTTATCCAAGAACCGCAATAGGCTCCCCCTTCGGGGGAGCTGGCAAAGCCGACAGGCTTTGACTGAGAGGGTTGAATTTAATCCTTAGAAACCGTAAGCGGTGCGGGGGAAGGGCAGCACGTCACGGATGTTCTGGATGCCCGTGAGGTACATGATCATCCGCTCGAAGCCCAGGCCGTAACCGGCGTGCTCCACGCCGCCGAACTTGCGCAGGTTCAGGTACCACTCGTAGTTGGTCTTGTCCATGCCCAGCTCGTCCATGCGGGCCACCAGCTTGTCGTAGTTCTCCTCGCGCTGGCTGCCGCCGATCAGCTCGCCGATGCCGGGCACCAGCATATCAGCTGCGGCCACGGTCTTGCCGTCCGCGTTCATCTTCATGTAGAAGCTCTTGATCTCCTTGGGGTAATCGGTGACAAAGACGGGCTTCTTGAACACGACCTCGGTCAGGTAGCGCTCGTGCTCGGTCTGGATATCCACGCCCCACTCCACGGGGAACTGGAACTTCTTGTTGTTCTTCTTCAGGATCTCAATGGCCTCAGTGTAGGTGATGCGGCCGAACTCGCTGTTTGCCACCAGCTCCAGGCGCTCGATCAGGCCCTTGTCGATGAACTGGTTGAAGAAGGCCATCTCATCGGGGCAGTTGTCCAGCACATAGCGGATGACGAACTTGGTCATGGCCTCGGCGGTGTCCATGTAGCCCTTCAGATCGCAGAAGGCCATCTCAGGCTCGATCATCCAGAACTCGGCGGCGTGGCGGGTGGTAAAGCTCTTCTCCGCACGGAAGGTGGGGCCGAAGGTGTACACCTTGCCAAAGGCCATGGCCATGGCCTCGGCCTCCAGCTGGCCGGAAACGGTCAGGTTGACGGGCTTCTCAAAGAAGTCCTGGCTGTAATCCACGGTGCCGTCCTCGTTCTTGGGCACATTCTGCAGGTCCAGCGTGGTGACCTGGAACATCTCACCGGCACCTTCGCAGTCGGAAGCGGTCAGCAGGGGAGAGTGGGAGTAGATGAAGCCGTTCTCCTGGAAGAACTTGTGGATGGCATAGGCAGCCACGCTGCGCACGCGGAATGCGGCGTTGAAGGTGTTGGTGCGGGGGCGCAGGGTGGGCATGGTGCGCAGATACTCCATGCTCATCTTCTTTTTCTGCAGGGGGTACTCGTCTGCGGGGCAGTCGCCCAGGATCTCCACGCTGTCGGCATTCAGCTCAAAGGGCTGCTTTGCCTGCGGGGTCAGGACGATGCGGCCCACGATGCGCAGGCTGCTGTACAGGCCGGTGTGGATGACCTCCTCGTAGTTTGCCAGCTTGCCTGCCTCCAGCACGACCTGCAGGGTCTTGAAGCAGCCGCCGTCCGACAGGGCGATGAAGCCGATGTTCTTGGAATCACGGATGTTCTTGGCCCAGCCGCACACGGTGACCACCGTGCCGTCGGCGGGAGTGTTCTTGTACAGCGAGACGATCTCAGTACGTTCCATCTTTCTTTCCTCCGATATAAAAATAAAAAGACAGCTTTGCCCTGAATTTTCAGGGCGAACAAGCTGTCTTGTAATGTCCGCGGTGCCACCTGAATTACCGGAAGTGTCCGGTCGCTCGCGCGCTCCAATAAGCGCTGCCCTGGTAACGCTGGGCTTTGCGGCGCACCTACTGGCGGCGGAATGCCGTGTTCAGTTTGCAGCTCCCGGGTGTTCGTTCGCGCACTGGCCCGCACGCGGCTCTCAGCTGCTGCCGCGCTCTCTGTAGCGTCCGGGATGCGTTACTTTTCCCGATCCTTGCTTTTCAGTAATTCTAAAAATAGCACAGCAGCACCGGTTTGTCAATCGGCTTTTTGTGGAAAAAACGGTTGAATTCTGCCGAAAAGAATGATATTATTTATCCTGTTATAGTATGTGCATTGCACAAAACGGAACAAACATGAAGATTGGCTTTGTCCTGAGGAGTAGAGCATGAACGAAAATCAAACCACTTACCCCACCGGCGCACAGGATGAGGAAGAGATCGACCTCGTCGCGCTCATGGTGACCCTTCTGCACAAGCTCAAGCCCATCCTGCTGACCGCGGTTGTCTGTGCTGTGATCGCTGGCGGCCTTGCCGGGGTAAAGATCCTGCGCGGCGGCGCTGTTTCGGCAGAAGATCAGGTTGCTTATGAAGAGGCTCTGGCTGAGTATCAGCAGAAAGAGAAGGATTATGAGTTTGCTGTGCAGCAGTACGAGCTGACGGCGAAGAGCAACGAGGATGCGCAGTCTAGTGTGCAGGAAGCACTGAAACAGGCACAGGACTATGCAGAAAAGTCGCTGCTAAAAAATCTGGACGTTTATAATGTCTGGACGGCACAGGCTGACCTTTATATTGACAGCGGCTACAAAATCCAGCCGGGTTCTGCGTATCAGAATGTTGACCCGACCGGTGCGTTGCTGGCTGCATATCAGAAACAGCTGGCCAGCGGTGACTCCATGAATGCTGCCGCTGATGCCGTAGGGGTAGATGTGCGCTACCTGAAGGGCGTGGTCACAGTAGAACTTTCCCAGAACGACAGTGGCGAGTATAACGGCGTGATGACCTTGCAGGCGTATGCTGCAGATCAGCAGACCGCAGAGAAAATTCTGAACGCGCTGCTGGGTCGTCTGGATCTGATCCATGATAAAGCGGCAGCTGCTGTGTGCAGCCACAGTGTACGCGTGATTGATCAGAGCGTGACACAGGGGGTCTCCACGGAACTGCGTGCGTTGCAGCAGACGAGCGATGAAGATGTTCAGAATCTGCAGAGCCAGCTGGTGGAACTGCAGAGTGCCCGTCAGGCGCTGGATGACAATCTGGCTTCTGCTAAGAGTACTTGGGAGAGTGCGGAGGAGCCCGCACTGGACGGCGGCGCTGCCTCCTCGGTGGCAAAGTACCTGCTTATTGGCTTCCTGCTGGGCGGTGTGCTTGCCTGCGGCGTGGTCGTGGTCAGGTTCCTGCTGGACGGCATGGTCTACTCGGCCAGCGAGCTGAACCGCTCCACCGGCCTGCCCGTGCTGGGCGCGCTGGCCAGCGACCGCACCAAGAAAGCCGGAAAGCTGGATGCAAAGCTCTATCAGATGGAAGGCCGCCCCGATGGCAGCGCGGACGCTGAGATGCTCTGCCTGATGGCTCAGACCATCCGCAGCCGCGCCCCGGAGGCAAAGAATATTCTGGTTACCGGCGATCTGCCTGCGGACCAGCTGGAAGCACTGGCCGCTGCCCTGCAGGCCACGGAGCCCCTGCGCGGCCAGAGCGTGACCGCCGCCGAGAGCATCCTCAAGGCCGCTGCCACCGTGCCCCATGTTGTGGCTGCCGATGCCATTGTGCTGGCTGCCGACTGCACGGTCACCCGCACCGATGCCGTGCGGGAGCAGAACGAGAAGATTGTTCGGCTGGGCAAGCAGATCCTGGGCTGCATCGTATACGAATAAACAATCAAAAATGCCGCTGGTCAGCCAGCGGCATTTTTGATTGTCTGGATCAACCCATTGGCCGCCAGCTGCCCGGCATAGAGGGCCTCGTTCAGGCTGTTGCCGTGCCCGCCGATCTCTATGAGCAGGCTGCCGGGGGTCAGATCCTGATTGTAGAACCGGTAGCTGAACAGGACCGGGCGGGTGAAGCCGGGGTACAGGCCCTCCATGGCGGTTTCCCAGGCGGCGGCAAAGCGGAGGTTGAGCCGGTAGTTGGGCAGGCTGACCGTGGTGCCGTTGTCGCACCCGCAGATGATCATTACCTGCGCTGTCTGCCGCCCGTTGACGGTGCACACCGGGGCCATGCGGGAGCCGTTCTCAGTCTCGATGGCATCCCGGTGGACATCCAGCACGATCTTGATGCTGGGATACTGCGATAGGTATTGCTGCACCACCGCGCGGCTGTTGGCGTAGCTTCCGGTGTAGCTGGGGTAATCGTTCAGGGTCTCATCGTGCAGAGTATTGAGCCCGGCGGCATTGAGGGTGTCCGCCATTACCCGGCCCACAGCGCACATGTTGAGGTCCCGGTCGGTGGTGCGGGAACCGTCCCCCGGGCGGTACCACAGCCCTGCTGAGAGCCGGTAATCCTCGGTGGCATGGGTGTGCATGATGAGGATCTGCGGGTCGGGGCTGTTCCACTCCACCGCAAAGGGGAGCGGGTTGGTGATCTCGGCGGCGACATCTGTGTTGGAGACGCTGGTGTTGTTCTTGATGCTGCCGCTGCCGCAGGGAATGTATTTTTCCCCGCTGCCCTGCGGATAGTTCTTTTCCAGGATGGCACCGGCTCCCTCCGGGCGGGCCTCATCGCCTTCCAGTGGAACAAGGTAGGCTTCAATGTCACCGGCAGGCAGGGCGGGAGCCTCCTGTGCAGGCTCTGCCTGTGTTTCCTGCGCGGGTTCGCTCACGGCCTGTGCGGCAGCCTCGGAGAGGTCTTTCCGGCTCAGGGAAAGGGCGGTCTGCACGGCTGGCAGCGGACCGATGACCACTGCTGCCAGCGTGAGGAGCAGCTGGTGCGCAAACAGTGCCAGCCCCAGCGCAAGGCCTGCCGCCGCTGCAAAAGGCAGGGGATGCCCGCACCCCGCCATTTCCCGCCTGCGCATGGAACCTCACCCCCTTCTGCAAAATAGATATGAGAGAACCGCTCCGTCAATGCGAACGGATTGCTGCCTCTCCCAGTAGGAGGGGCAGGCCGGCAGCAGCATAAACCTGGCCCCTGTCAGGGGAGCAGGCGAGCGAAGGCGAGACCGAGAGGGTTACCCCACCAGCCAGCACAACTGCGCCACACTCAGCTTTGGCTGCAGGGCTCGGTTGATGGCAGCCCCCAGCAGGGCCGCGCCGTGGGCGATGACCCCGTCCAGATCCCGGGGCGTGACGACCAGATCCCGGCCCTCCTCGGCCTGCATCAGGGTGGGGATGCCCGCCGCAAGGACAGGCACACCCAGCCGGGCGGGCATCCAGATGCCGGGAGTGGTCGGGCTGAGCCGGGTGGAGCCCGGTGTCTGAAAACTGGAGCGTTCGGCCCAGCCGCTCCGGCTCAGCAGAGCAAAGGCTGTCCACACAGAGCAGGGCGGCGGGCCGCAGCTCCCGCACCAGTGCCCCGGCCAGCTGCTGTAAGCTCAGGCCCGTGGCCGCCGATACCCCCGGAGCCACAGCCGCCACCGGCCGGATGCCCTGCACCGGTACGGTGCGCGGCCCCATGGTCACGAACACCTTCTGCACCGTGCGGGGACCCAGAGCATCCACCGTGACCCGGCGGTTGCCCACCCCCAGCACCAGCACCGGGCCTTCGGGCGGCAGCAGGGGCCGCAGCTCTGCGGCGGCGGCTTCGATCACGGCGCTGTCCCGCTCGTCCAGCAGGCTCACGCTGGGGACCTCCAGCGTCACATACCGGCCCCGCGGCCGCGCCAGCCCCTCCCGCGCGATCTCTACCCGGGTGATCGTCACGCCGCCCTGACGGGCCGTTGCCACGCGCACCCCGGCGGGCAGGGCGGTTTTGCCCGGCTGGCCGAACAGTTCATCGGCAAGGTCAGTTTCCCGCATTTTGCATCCCCCATCCGGCTGAATTTCCGTATTTGGGCGCTTTTCCCGCCCAAACGGTACCAGAAGTATGGGAAAATGAAAAATTTCTAAACAAAAATTCAAAAAAGGCTTGCGCTGGTACGGCAAATATGGTATCATAAGGTGCGCTGTTATAGGTAGCCAAGGAGGTGGAACGAATGCCTAACATCAAATCTCAGAA
>QWCE01009166.1_pt1 | contig 10405 bp, 7 predicted proteins | sample 1972531 | NCBI WGS metagenome assembly QWCE01 (sample SAMN09866716, study PRJNA288562) | Human gut metagenome isolate term4_stool, whole genome shotgun sequencing... | reverse complement strand
CCGCCGCTTTGCCCGCGGCCGTGCCTATGTGGCGGACCGCTATGACGTGACCGAGGCGGAAGCCGCCGCCGAGACTGCCGAAGCCGCTGCCGCGGGCGAGGCCGATCTCGAAGAGGCGAAGGCAAAGCTCGCCGAAACGGAAGCCGTCGAGACTGTCGAAACGGTCGAGACCGCCGAGGAAACGGCCGAAGCTCCCGCCGCCGAAGAGAAGGAGTAAAACACACATGATTCGATCCATAGAGACCACCGGCAAAACGAAGGAGCTGGCCATCCGCGCCGCTCTGGAGCAGCTCAAGCTCACCGAGGACGACATCACCTATGAGATCCTCGAGCTGGGCCGCAGCGGGTTTCTGGGCATCGGCGCCGTTCCGGCGCGCGTCCGCGTCAGCTATGACGACGGGCAGAGCGAGCCCAAGCCGGTGAAGACCCAGCCGGTCAAAGCCCCGGCGAAAAAGCCCGAAACTGCCCAAAAGAGCGAGCCGAAGAAGACCGAGCAGCGTCAGTACGCCGCCGGGAGCCAGGAAAAGGAAGTCGAGAGCTTCCTCCGCGGCCTGCTCGAGCGCATGGGCGTGGAATGCACCATCGACATTTCCGAACGCGAAGGCGGCGGGCTGGAAGTCAAGCTTGACGGCCCCGATATGGGCGCCGTGATCGGCCGCCGCGGTGAAACGCTCGACGCCATCCAGCACCTTGTGAACTATGCTGTCAACCGCGGCAGCGACAAGCGGATGCACATCAGCGTGGACGCCGAGGGCTACCGCAGCAAGCGCGAGGAATCGCTCGTCCATCTGGCGCACAAGATGGCGGCGAAGGCGATCAAGTATAAGCGCAGCATGGCTCTCGAGCCGATGAACTCCTACGAGCGCCACGTGATCCACACGGCGCTGCAGGACTACGAGGGCGTTTCCACCAGCTCCACCGGCGTGGAGCCGAACCGCCGTGTCGTTGTCAACTATGAGCGCCCCGCCGGAGAGACGGAGGAGCCGCGCCGCGGCAATCGCGGCGAGCGCAGCCGCCGTCCGCGCGAAAACCGGGAAAACCGCGCCCCGCGCGCGGCCGCTCCCGTGCCGGAGAAGAAGGCGGAGACCGCCGAACCGATCCCCGCGCCCGAGTATCCCGCGGACTACACCCCGCCGGTGAAGAACAAGCCCCAGAGCCGCGAGTGGTGCTGACACTTCAAACAAACTTCATTTTGAAAAAGAAAGAGCCAATGGCAAATGCCATTGGCTCTTTCTGTCAAAGAAGCCTCGCAGAGTTTGCGCCCGCAGGCGCAAAGGAAGTTTAAAACATTTTTGCCGATGACATGCGCATCGGCAAAAATACTTCTCGGCTCGCAAACGTGCGAGTTGTGCGCCTTCGGCGCACAGCGAGTGCGCTGCGGCGAGCCGCAGCCTTTTCAAACGAGAGCCCAACGGAGTGGGTCTCGTTTGAAGCGTTATGCGTTGAATACGTATTTGTCCAGCCGGTCGAAGGCCTCCTGCACACGGGAGAGAGGGAGCGCGAGATTCATACGGATGTGGCAGGGACCGTGGAACTGCCGCCCGTCCTGCACCGCGACACCGACGTCCCAGCACGCTCTTTCCACGTCGTCGACGGTCTTTCCGTGTGCTTCGCACCATTTTGTACAGTCCGCAAAGAGTATGTACGTACCCTCCGGCTTCGTGACCTCCACGCCGTCGAAGCGCGTTTTGATATAGTTGCAGGCGAAATCGATGTTGCCCGCGAGCACGGCGCACAGCTCGTCCGCCCACTCGCTGCCCTCCGGGGAATAGGCGGCGATGAGCGCGTGCATGGAGAGCACGTTCATGCTGTCATAGTGCGAAAGCGAACATTCTTTTTCCATGCGGTCGCGTATCCACGGGCTGTAGGCGATGTGGTACGAGCCGACAAGCCCTGCCAGATTGAACGTCTTGCTCGGCGCGTAGAGCGCGAGCGTGCGGTTCTTCGCGTCCTCGCTCACGGACTGCGTCGGCGTGTGGACGACGCCGGGCCGGACGATGTCCGACCAGATCTCGTCGGAGACGATGAACACATCGTGCTTTGCGCACAGCTCCGTGAAGCGCTCAACCTCCCAGCGCTCCCACACGCGGCCCGTCGGGTTGTGCGGCGAGCAGAACACGGCGGCATGTATGTGGTTTTCCACGATCCGGCGCTCCATGTCCTCAAAATCCATGCGCCAGACGCCGTTTTCGTCTTTCACGAGCGGCGAGAGGATCATGTTGTAGCCGTTGTTGCCCAGCGCGCCGGTAAAGCCGGTATAGGTGGGGGAGTGGAGAAGAACGTTGCCGCCCTTAGAGCAGAACACGTTCAGCGCGCTGACGACGCCGCCGAGCACACCGTTTTCGTAGCCGATGTTCTCGCGCGTTAAGCCGGTCACGCCGTGGCGCTGCTCCTGCCAGCGGAAGATAGCGTTGAAGTATGCATCCGAGGGGAAAAAGTACCCATAGACCGGGTGCTTGGCGCGCTCGATGATCGCCGCCGGAACGGTCGGGATGGTGGGGAAGTTCATATCCGCGATCCACATGGGGATGACATCGAACCCCTCGCGGGGCGCGCCCGGCGCATGACCGTGTCCAACGCTGTCGATCGCCAGAGCATCGCGGCCGCGGCGGTCCATGATGGAGATGAAATCGTATTTCATTCACTCTGCCTCACTTTTTGTATTTGTAACGCGGGACGCACCAAACGCCCCGCCACACGCATTATACCATCGAAACCGCACCGGGGCAAGCGCCGCCGGGGGAAAAGAAATATCCGCCGCGCGGTTTCCCACGCGGCGGATATTGGTAAGCGGTATTTATTTTCCGCCGAAGATGCTTTTTTTCTTCGGCGATACGCCGGTGTCGCCGAGACTTTCGCCGAGCTTGCGGAGGAGATCCTTCTGCTCGACCGTCAGATTCTTCGGCGTGACGACGCGTACCGTGACGAACTGGTCGCCGCGGCCGCCGCCGTGGAGATACGGCACGCCCTTGCCGCGCAGACGGAACACCGTTCCGGACTGCGTGCCTTCGGGCACGGTGTATTTCACCTTGCCGTCGATCGTCGGCACCTCGACCTCCGCGCCGAGCGACGCCTGCACGATGGACACGGGCAGCTCATAGTGAATGGACGTGCCCTCGCGCTCAAACTGCGGATGGCTGCGCACGCTCACCGTTACGAGCAGGTCACCCGCCGGACCGCCGTTGCGCCCGGCGTTGCCGAGCCCGGAGCGGCGCACCTTGCCCTTGCCCTTGCAGGTCGGGCACGGCTGATGGATGATCTTGCCCGTGCCGCCGCAGCGGGAGCAGGGCTCCTGCGTCTGCATCATGCCGAAGGGCGTGCGCGCCGTGCGCGTCACGTTGCCGCGGCCCTTGCAGTCGGGGCAGATCTCGGGGGTCGTGCCCTCGGCGCAGCCGGTGCCCTTGCATTTGTCGCAGGTTTCGACCTTCATAACGTCCAGCTCACGGCTGACGCCGAAGCAGGCCTCTTCAAAGCTGACCTGTACCTCGGTGAGGACGTTCTCGCCGCGCATGGGGGCGTTCGGCGAACGCTGCGCGCCGCCGAAGCCGCCGAAGCCGCCGCCGAAACCTCCGCCAAAGCCGCCGCCGAAGAGATCGTTCAGAATGTCGGCAAAGCCGCCGAAGCCCTCGGCGCTCGACTGGAAGCTGGACGGATCGAACGCGGCGAAGCCGTACTGGTCGTACTTCGCGCGCTTATCGGCGTCGGAGAGCACCTCGTAGGCCTCGTTGACCTCTTTGAACTTCTGCTCGCACTCCTTGTCGCCGGGGTGCAGGTCGGGGTGGAATTCCTTCGCCTTTTTCCGGTAGGCTTTCTTTATGTCGTCGGCACTGGCGCTCTTGTCGATGCCAAGTACCTCATAATAATCGCGTTTATCGGCCATATAGCTATCCTCTTAACATGGAACGCGGGCGGACCGAAAATCCGTCCGCCCCGCATTCCGTTGATTGGGACTCAAATTGGGATGATCTTACTTTTTGTCCTTGTCGTCGTCCACGACTTCGTAGTCGGCGTCGTAGTACTGGCCGCCCTGCTGCTGGCCCTGCTGCGCACCGGGATCGGTGTAGCCCGCGCCCGGATTGCCCTGCGCGCCCTGCGGGTTGGCCTGCTGGTACATCTTCTCGCTGACCTTATAGAAGGCCTGCGTCAGCTCTTCGGTCGCCTTCTTGATGGCCTCGGTGTCGGTGCCGGAGAGGGCGGTCTTCAGGCTCGCGAGCTTCTGCTCGACCTCGCCCTTGTCGGCGGCGTCGAGCTTGTCGCCCATTTCGGAGAGGGTCTTCTCGGTCTGGTAGACCATCTGGTCGCCCGCGTTGCGGACATCGACCTCTTCCTTGCGCTTCTTATCCTCAGCGGCGAACTGCTCGGCTTCCTTGACGGCCTTGTCGATGTCGTCCTTGGAGAGGTTGGAGGAAGCGGTGATGGTGATATGCTGCTCCTTGCCGGTGCCGAGATCCTTCGCGGAGACGTTCACGATGCCGTTGGCGTCGATATCGAAGGTGACCTCGATCTGCGGCACGCCGCGGCGCGCCGGGGCGATGCCGTCCAGATGGAAGCGGCCGAGGCTCTTGTTGTACTGCGCCATCTCGCGCTCGCCCTGCAGGACATTGACCTCAACGGAGGTCTGGTTGTCCGCGGCGGTGGAGAACACCTGGCTCTTGCGGGTCGGGATGGTGGTGTTGCGGTCGATGAGCTTGGTGCAGACGCCGCCGAGCGTCTCGATGCCGAGAGACAGCGGGGTCACGTCGAGCAGCAGGATGCCTTCGACATCGCCGCCGAGCACGCCGCCCTGAATGGCAGCGCCCACGGCCACGCACTCATCGGGGTTGATGCCCTTGAAGGGGTCTTTGCCGGTGAAGCTCTTAACGGCTTCCTGCACGGCGGGAATACGGGTGGAGCCGCCGACGAGCAGCACCTTGCTCAGATCGTTCACGGAGAGGCCGGCGTCGCTCAGCGCCTGACGGACCGGGGCCATCGTGCGCTCAACGAGATGATGGGTCAGCTCGTTGAACTTCGCGCGGGTCAGCGTCACGTCGAGATGCTTCGGGCCGTTCGCATCGGCGGTGATATACGGAAGGTTGACGTTGGTGCTCGTCACGCCGGAGAGGTCGCACTTCGCTTTTTCGGCGGCCTCGCGCAGACGCTGCATGGCGACCTTATCGCCGGAGAGGTCAACGCCCTCGGCCTTCTTGAACTCTTCAACGAGGTAATCGGTCACGCACTTATCAAAGTCGTCGCCGCCGAGACGGGTGTCGCCCGCGGTGGCCAGAACTTCGATGACGCCGTCGCCGATCTCGAGCACGGACACATCGAACGTGCCGCCGCCGAGGTCGTAGACCATGATCTTCTGCTCGGATTCCTTATCGAGACCGTAGGCCAGAGCAGCCGCGGTCGGCTCGTTGATGATACGCTTGACATCGAGACCCGCGATCTTGCCGGCGTCCTTGGTGGCCTGACGCTGGCTGTCGGAGAAGTACGCCGGGACGGTGATGACCGCTTCGGTCACGGTCTCGCCGAGATAGGCTTCCGCGTCGGTCTTGAGCTTCTGCAGCACCATGGCGCTGATCTCGGGGGGAGTGTAGCTCTTGCCGTCGATGTTGACGCGGTAATTGGTGCCCATTTCACGCTTGATGGAGGAAATGGTGCGGTCGGGGTTGGTGATGGCCTGGCGCTTTGCGACCTGGCCGACCATACGCTCGCCGGTTTTGGAGAACGCTACGACGGACGGCGTAGTGCGCGCGCCCTCGGCGTTGGGGATGACTTTCGGCTCGCCGCCTTCCATAACGGCGACGCAGCTATTGGTAGTGCCAAGATCGATACCGATGATTTTAGACATAATGATTGCCTCCTGTATAGACGAAATATTTTTATAAACTATGGGATGATATATTCAAACGGGAGATCAGTTGGCGACCTGCACCATACTGAAGCGGATCACCCGATCGCCCATTTTGAAGCCCTTCTGGAACTCCTGCACGATCTCGCCCTCGCCCTTTTCGGGGTCTTCCATGTGCATGACGGCGTTGTGCTCGTTGGGATCGAATTTCTGACCGACAGCCTCGATCGGCGTGACGCCGAGCGCCTGGAGCGCTTCGAGGAACTGGGTCATCGTCATTTTCACGCCCTTTTTATAAGCCTCGTCCGCGGTCTCCTGCCGGAGCGCCCGTTCGAGATTATCAAAGATCGGCAGCAGCTTTTTGAGCGTGTCGGCCTTGACATCGGCGTAGATGTTGTCGCGCTCTCTGGCAGAGCGCTTGCGGAAATTGTCGTATTCGGCGCGGAGCCGGAGGTTTTTGTCCTTTTCCGCGGCGAGGTCGTTCTGCGCGCTTTCAAGCTCGGCGCGAAGCGCGTCCGTTTCGGACACCTCCTCGACCATCGCCTCCGGCGCTTCTTCGACCGGCGTTTCTTCGATGGGCTGCTCTTCCTTCGGAGCGGTTTCCTTATTCTTGCTGCTCATCGGTCCATGTGTCTCCTTTAACTATCATTTTTCCGAAGCCCGCGGGGGCTTCGCCTGCGCCGAGCAGACGGCTGAGTCCGTCGGCAATGTATTTGAGCTTGGCGGCTACGGCGCTGTAGTCCATCCGCAGCGGCCCGACCACGCCGATCAGTCCGCGCTGGCCCTCGCCGGCGTCGTAGCTTGCCATGACTACGCTGGAATCGCGCAGCTCCTCGGCAACATTCTCCGGCCCGATAATGACCCGGACGGGGTTGCTGTCCGCCGCGCCCGGCAGACGCATGAGATGATCGGAATCGGAGAGGTAGCTGATGACGCGGTGCGCCTTGTCGGGATCGCGGAATTCCGGCTGCTGCAGAAGGCTGCTCTCACCGGTGACGAACGCCGCACCCGCGCGGCTCTCGCTGAGCACCTCAATGACGTAGGCGGCGATGATGGAGGTGAGCCCCATCGTGTCGCGCGCCGCGCGCTCCGTGGCGGAGATGAGCACCGGCGTCACGCTCTCCTCGGGGATGTTTGTGAATCCCGCGTTGAAGAGCGCCGAGAGCTTCTGGATCTGCCCCTGCTCCACCGAAAACGGCAGATGCACGAGCTTGTTCTTAACGGTATTGTCTCCGAGAAGAACAACGATTATGAAGGTGTTCGCGTCAATGTAGAGAAGATCGAACCGCCGGATCGTCGCGGCGCGCGGCGCGCTGAGCGTCAGCGCCGGGTAGCCGGTGAGCTGACCGGCGAGCTTTCCGGCGTCGCTCATCAGCTTGTCGAGCTGCTCCATCTTTTCGCTCAGCCGGGCGTTGATCGCCTCGGCCTCCTCAACGGAGACTCTCTGCCGCTCCATGAGCTCGTTTACATAGAACCGGTAGCCCTGCGGCGAGGGGATGCGCCCCGCACTCGTGTGCGGCTGCTCCAGATAGCCGAGCGCCGTGAGCTCGGAGAGCTCATTGCGGATCGTGGCACTGCTGCACCCGAGCCCGGCGATCTGCGCGATCGTCTTGGAGCCGACCGGCTCTGCCGTGCGGATGTATTCATCCACAACAGCCGCGAGTATTTTCTTTTTTCTCTGGCTGATCTCCACGGCGGCTTCCTCACATTAGCACTGGGCGCCTTTGAGTGTTGGCACTCTCTTCTTACGAGTGCTAATTTACCACTCCTATATATAAATGTCAAGCGTTCTGCAAAGATTTAAAAAACCGTTCACAAATAGAAAAATTGTTGTATAATGAGAGCGTAATTTCCGTCCGTCCGGGCGGCAGAAAAAGGAGACAGCGCCATGCCGACACCCTGGAAACGCTCCCCGGAGGAGCTGCATAAAACCTATATCGCCAACACGGAGGCGTTTTATAAAGTCGCGGGGCGCGGTCTTGCGCAGGAGCTGGATGAGTTTGTGGTGTCCTGCGCGCTCGGTCTCTGGAAGGGCAGCCCCCGGCTCGGCCAGCAGCATGTGGACGCGGTGAACCAGCTCTATTCCAAGGGCCGCAAGCCCGGCGCGTACCTTCTCTGGGAGCTCACCGAGAAGGTGTGCAAAAGCGCCGATTTCCTGCCGCCGCTCTTCTTCTGGAATCTGACGGAGCAGGACGCACGCCGCGGCACGGCCAATTCGCGCATTTTTGTGCGGATGCTCACGAACATCCTGCTCTATCTCGCCGCTGTGGACGACGAGGTCACGATGGCCGAGGCCGAATACATCACCGAGTGCTCTGATAAGCTCACCGCCATCTGCGACGGGGCAAACGTTATGAAGTCCAAAGCACCCATCAACGCCGCGGACTATGTGACGAGCGGCGAGCAGCCGTTCACGGCGCAGACGGGCGTGTCCGCCGTCGGAGAAAAGAAAGCGGACGCCGAAGCGTCCGCGCAGAAGGAAGAAGAGCCCCCAAAGCCGAGCCTTGAGGAGCTGATGGCAGAGCTTGAGGAGCTTGTCGGTCTCGGCACGGTCAAGCGCGAGGTCAAAAATCTCACGAATCTCATCAAAGTGCGCAAGCTGCGCGAGGAAAACGGCCTGCCGAACAGCGCCATGAGCCTGCATATGGTGTTCCTCGGCAACCCCGGCACCGGCAAAACGACCGTGGCGCGGCTCATGGCGGGGCTGTACGCCGCCATCGGCGCATTGAGCAAGGGGCAGCTTGTCGAGGTGGATCGCTCGGGGCTCGTCGCGGGCTACGTCGGGCAGACGGCGCTCAAAACGCAGGAGGTCATCCAGTCGGCGCTCGGCGGCGTGCTGTTCATCGACGAGGCGTACTCCCTTGCCTCCGGCGGCGAGAACGACTTTGGCCGCGAGGCGATCGAAACGCTGCTCAAAGCGATGGAGGACCACCGCGACGATCTTGTTGTGATCGTTGCCGGGTACGACGAGCCGATGGAGAAATTCATCAACTCCAACCCCGGCTTGCAGTCGCGCTTCAATAAATATCTGTATTTCCCCGACTACAACGGCGAAGAGCTTATGGCCATGTTCCGGATGCGCTGCAAAAAGAACGGCTACCGTCTCACCGAGGAGGCGGAGACGTACGCGAAGGAGTTCTTCGAGGATATGTATAAGAACCGCGACGACAACTTCGGCAACGGCCGCGACGTGCGCAACCGCTTTGAGGACATCATCTCCCGCCAGGCCAACCGTCTCGCTGCCATGGAAGCGCCGACGAAGGACGATCTTATGACCATCACGAAGGAGGACTTCCTCGTTCCCGCCGAGGAATAAACCCGGACAAAACGGGCTGCCAATCGGCAGCCCGTTTTGATTTATCCGTGTTTTGCCGCAGGATACGGCTCTTTTACGTCGGTTCGGCCGAGCAGATAGTCGGTGCTTGTACCGTAATACTCGGCTAGCCGAAGGAGAACATCCGTTGGAATATCACGCTTTCCCAGCTCATAGTGTGAATAGCTCACCTGCGTACACTGGAGGAACTCCGCTACATCCCGTTGCCGCAGATCCCGATCCTCCCGCAGATCGCGTATCCTTCTGTACATACTGTCTCACCCTTTCCAACGAAGTATGTACAAAAGTATAGGCATAACATTTTGTTATATTGACTTATAAAACAAAATGTTATATTCTAATTATACAACACGGATAGATAGGGTGAATTACTACTATGAACTGCGGCGATTCTTCTTTTATCAACGAGATCAAAGACTACTCCGCTGAGGAAATCCGGCTGATCTTGTCCGACCAAAAGGACCTGTATACACCGGACGAGATTGAACAGCTGCGTCGACTGCTGCGGGAAAAAACGATTCAGGCTTCACGACCGTGTTCCGAAGAAACGAAAGAAGCGTCTCCCTCCGGATATAAGCCGAGTGCGCTGAGGACAATATACTGCCAAAAATGCGGAGGTCCCAATTCTGGCACCTCTGACATCTGCCGCTTCTGTGGAGCCGTTTTACGTCTGGATATGGACGATTCGGATACTTATGCGGAGGATGAACCCGAAGAAGCTTCAGAAAGCTTTGCTGCGCAGTACATCTTCTCTTTCCTGATTCCCTTGGTTGGCTTCATTATCGGTGCCGTAATGTTGTCCAGCAGAGACTCTTCGCGTTCCTCTTGTGGAACGGCCTGTATCCTTTTAAGTATCCTATCAATCGTTCTTGATGTGCTTGTTTGGGCCGTGCTATTCTGATTTAAAAACGATTGCAAAGTTCGCGCCGCCGGGGTCTCCCCCCCCCGGCGGCGCTTCTATATTTCAAGCCGGACGCTGAGCGCCTTACCGCATTTCCTCAATATGGTAAATGTAATCCAGCGACGAGAGCGCTTCGATGATCTCGCGGTGGGTCTTATACTTTTTCAGCTCGGCGCTGCATATGGTGAACGTCACGGTGAATACGCTCAGCCCCGAACCGGCATATGCCTGATTCGCTTCGATATCGTCGATGCGAAGGCCCAGCCGCCGGCTTACGGTGACGAAGTCGCGCAGATAGCCGCTGTTTTTGAGCTCCAGATGGATCTCAAAATGATTGGAG
>QWCE01003727.1_pt1 | contig 10410 bp, 10 predicted proteins | sample 1972531 | NCBI WGS metagenome assembly QWCE01 (sample SAMN09866716, study PRJNA288562) | Human gut metagenome isolate term4_stool, whole genome shotgun sequencing... | reverse complement strand
TCGGTAGGATGACAGGAGTTAGGGTGTTTACCCCAGGAATTCTCTAGGAGCGAGACGTGTCCGCTGTCATTGGGTGGTTCGCGGAACAGCCCTTACTCGTGCTCATGATCATCATGGCCCTGGGTTTTTTTGTTGGCCGCATTCGCATCGGTTCCTTCTCCCTCGGCGTCGCCGCAGTGCTCTTCGTCGGCCTCATCATCTCCGCTATTTTTACCAACTACGGGCACCCCATCCAGCAGCTTCACATCATTTGGGTGATGGGCCTCACGCTCTTCGTCTACACCATCGGCCTGGCCTCCGGCTCAGCTTTCTTCCGGGCCCTTCGCACCAAAGGCCTCGGCCTTAACCTGCTCATTATCGCCCTCTTGCTAGGCAGCGCCGCCTTCACCATTGGGATGGTGGCGCTCTTCAAAATGGAGCCCATCATCTCCGCCGGCATGTACACGGGTGCCCTCACCAACACCCCCGCTCTGGCCGCCGTCTCCAACGCCCTCCCCAGCTTGGCGAACTCCGCGGCAGTCAAGGCCACAGGCAGTTTGGATGCCGCGCAAAGTCTCCCCACCGTCGGCTACGCCCTGGCCTACCCTCTGGGCGTGTTGGCCTCTATCGCCGCCTTTGTCCTCTTCCAGAAGATCTTCCACATTAACCACCAGGAGGAAGCGGTACGCGCCGGGGTGGCAGCCGTCCCCATTTTCACCCGCAATATTTTGGTGACCCGCAATGATGCCACCCTTGTAGCGGACCTCAACTCCCGCATCGGCCATAATATCATCGTCTCTCGCATGCTCACCCCGGACGCCTACGAGATCGACCCACACCTCTTGGACGAGAAAGGCTACCCGGAGGAAGTCACCATCGACGCAGGCAAGATGCGTATCGCTTCGGTGCGCGATGTTATCGAGAAGGGCATGATCGTGTGCGTCACCGGCACCCAGGACGCCCTCGATGCGGCCACCGAATTCCTAGGTGAGGACTCCCACGTGGACTTGGCCTACTATGATGTCACCTCCGGTCTGCGCCGCATCTTCGTCTCCAACCCCAACGTGGTGGGTGTGAAGCTGGGCAAGCTGGGGCTGCAGCGCAAGCACGGCATTCTTATTACCCGCATTCGCCGTGGCGACATTGACATGGTGGCGACGGATGATTCCCGCCTGGAGCTGGGGGACCGTGTACGCGTCGTCACCAGCAAAGAAAATCTCACCCAGGCCGCCCGTATCCTCGGCGATTCCTACAAGAGCCTCTCCGAGATCGACGTCCTCACCTTTGCGGTGGGTATTACCCTCGGTCTGCTGGTAGGAAAGATTCCGGTCCCCATCCCCGGTGGTGGTGTCCTGGAGCTGGGGTCGGCTGGTGGCCCGCTTATCGTCGGCCTCATCCTGGGTGCCCTGGGCAGAACCGGTCCCATTGTGTGGCGTATTCCCTATTCTTCTAACCTCACCATTCGGCAGTTTGGTATTACCCTTTTCCTGGCAGGTATTGGCGCTAATGCCGGTGGAGACTTCCTCAAGGCGGTGACGAACCCTGCATCCCTGACGGTGATTGCCGTGGGTGGTGTTATTACCTTCTTGCTGACATCGTTGACGCTGGTGATTGTCTACAAGGGCTTCAAGCTGCCCTATGGTACGGCGATGGGTGTGGCGGCAGGCCTCTTTACCCAGCCGGCAACGTTGGGGTATGCCAACGATCAGACAAATAATGAGTTACCGAACACGGGCTACTCGACGGTCTACCCGATGGCGATGATCGCCAAGATTGTGGTGGCGCAGGTGCTTATTATTCTCATGGTGAAAATGGGGTTGGGCGTCTAGCCTACTGTCGGCTTGTTCGCCGGCGCTGGCTTGTCTACTGGCGTTGACGACGTGGGCTTTGTTGGCTTCGGCTTGTCTTCGGTCTTTGGCTTCTCTACCGGCATTGTCTTAGTGGGCTTTGCCGGCTTTGGCTTCTCTGCCGGCTTGGCCCGTTTGGCGAAGGGGTCTTTCAGCTGTGCCGGGTTGGCCACTGGCACATACCGCACCCCGCTGCGATGCAGAATGTCCTGCAGACCACCCTCGTCGTACATGTCCCCTCGCCACAGGTTCCAGAAGTGCACTCCGCTGGGGTAAATAACGATCACGGCTTTCCCGTCGCGCAGCGCCTGCGGAGCTTGCTTCCGCACCACCGTACGGAACTTCACGAGGGAGGCACTCATGCCGGCTTCCAGCCAGGTACCTCCGTAGAGACGTAGCAGGGTATCCCCAACCTAGTAATTGATTTCCTTATTTTTCAGATCAAGCATTCCGGTACCCGCAACGAAGCGGGTGTGGAAGAGTGGAGTGCGGTCAGCGAGCTCGGTGGGAGAATGGGCAGCGTAGTCGTCATAGGCCCACATGTCCTGGCCGGTGTTGCCGCTGAGCCCGCTAATCACCCCCAGGGCAGCACGTCCCAGTGGGGAGGTGAAATTGTAAAAGCCACTCAGGAAGTAGTCGGCGCGGTACACCTCGGGGTGCCGGTACATTACGCTGGCCCCGCCTGCCCCACCCATGCTGACACCCAGTGCGATGGCATTGCGGGGGCGCAGGGGAATACCGAAGGTATGCCACAGGTAGGTGGTAAGTTCCTGGGTGAAGAACGTTTCCCATTTGATGGGTTTCTTATCGGAGATGAGAGTGGGCTGGCGCCAGTCTGTCCACATGGAACCATTGGTGGGGGCGACGGGAGCCACGAAGCCCACGTCGGTGCGGCTAAGTGCGCGGGCGAGGCCACCCACCTCGTGCATCAGCATGCCTTGGTGTTCATGCTGCCACATGCCACCGAACACATGCAGGAGTGGCGAGGTGGCGTGGAGAGGCAGCTGCAGATCGACGGTGATGGTGGTGCGCATGCTGGGACTGTAGATGCGGCAGCTTTGGGTGCGTGGTTCCGTTACCCAACGGGTGCAGGAGCGGCCGATGGCTTGTGGTTGGTAGCTGTGTGGTGCACCGGTTGCCTGGGTGGGTAGGCCAACGAGGGATACCCCGGTGAGGGTAAGTGCAAGTGTCGCAGCGAGTGCGGGGCGGACCTGTCGTGGGGGCATAGCGCAGTCCTTTATCTGACGCTGGTGACGCCGCAGGCTCCGTCACCAGAGCTCGTCACCCGCAGAAGAAAAGGGGTTCGCAAACAAGGGCTCCAGAGGGGGGGAGGGGGACACCCTGCGTCGGGTGTGGAGGCCATTGCTTTCTTACTGTCTAGGCTACGCTGTGTATTCCGCTTTTTTAGGCGTTAAAGCGTTGAGTAACGATCCACTCGCCCTTGGTGTTCTGGGCAATGCCAATGCCCATGCTGGTGGCCTTGGTGTTCAACAGGTTACGGCGATGTCCGGGGGACTTCAACCAGGCCTCCACAGCGCCTGTGGGGGTTGTGCAACCGCTGCACGTGTAGAGGTTTTCCCGCACATTCTTAGTGGTGTGCTCGAACGTGCCGGTGCGGGCCAGGTGTTGGGACCACTGTAGGCTGTCACTGCCGAGCTGCGAGGACCAGGAAAGTGGCCTGCGTCCATTACGGAGGCGAGCCTGGTTGCTGTCGTCGAAGATGGTTTTCACGTACGTGGCGTCGCCGCTGTGGGCGGCGCCAGCGGCGACAGCTGCCGGAGCAGCAGTGCTGAGGGGTGCGGCCAGCAGGCCGAGGGAGAGGGTGCCGGCGGCGAGGCGACGGCTGAGGGCAGTGCGAGAGAGTGTCATGAGGGCTCCTCAGTGTGTAGACGATGAGGTACGGAGGGGAGAGAAGCTGTGAGCGGCGATAGTGTCGGCAATCCACGGCCAAAGGTGCACAACCTCAACGTAGTTCGCGTTGACTGTTGTGGCGGTGGGTCCGTCGATGGAGGATAGGACGCCTACCAGGAACGGGCCTTGCAGGAAGGGGCCGCCGGAGTCGCCGGGTTCTTGTTTGCCCCATTCGGTGTAGGTGACGAACATCTTTCCGTGTGTCCCCGCGAAGTGTCCTACTACCTGGGCCTTGCCGGCGCGCAGCGGGAAGCGGTCTTTGCCCCACCCGTAGGTGTGGCCGAAGGTTTTCTCGATAGCGGGGGAGGGGGAGAGGACGGCGAAGGGGCGCCCGATCTGCGGCTTATTGAGGTGCACGAGGGCTGTGTCCCAACTGCCGTAGTGGTAGGCGCCGGTGAAGCCGACGGTGTTGGTGGCTTCGTTACCGAAGCTAACGCTGCCGGTGACGGTAGTGCCGTTGCGAACGCAGTGGGCGGCAGTGAGTACCCAGGAGGGGGAGATGAGAGTGCCGGTGCAGAGTGCCCCGTGGGAGATCACTTTGGTGACGTAGGGCAGGTTGGGGGCGACGGTGCTGGTGTTGATGGCAGCGGCGGTAGGGGCAGTGCCCACTGCGGCGCTCACGGTGAGGAGTGCCGCAGAGGCAACTGCAGGAAGAGCGGTTGATTTCATAAATTCTTGGGAGAGAAGAAATTAACTCGCGTCGGGGGAGTGCCCGGTGAGAGCGCGGTTGACGGCACTCACCACGGCGCGGAGGGAGGCCACGCTGATCGAGGAGGCGATGCCGGCACCGTGGACGGGGGTCCCGTTGACTTCGCATTCCACGTAGGCGGCGGCATCGGCGTCGAAACCGGCGGTGATGGCGTGCTCTTGGTAGTCGACGATGCTGACGTCAATGTCGAGCTGCTGCAGGGCGTCCACGAAGGCGGCCAGTGGGCCGTTGCCGACGCCGGAGATTTCGCGTTCGTCGCCTTGCCACAGCACGTTGACGGTAATGCGGTCGTCGCCGTCGTCGGTGCTGGCGGCTTCCAGGGCTTGGCTCATCCGTTCCAGCGGCTCGATGCGGTCCAGGTATTCCTCGGAGAAGAGGTCCCAGAGCTGCTTGGAGTTCATCTCGCCACCTTCAGAGTCGGTGACACGCTGAACGGTCTTGGAGAACTCGATCTGCATACGGCGAGGCAGGCGCATGCCGTGGTCGGTCTTCATGATGTAGGCGACACCGCCCTTGCCGGACTGCGAGTTGACACGGATGACGGCCTCGTAGTTGCGGCCGATGTCCTTGGGGTCGATGGGCAGGTAGGGAACTTCCCAGGTGACGTCGGCGACGTCTTTGTCCTCGCGGGCAGCGACAGCATTGAGGTCATCGAAGCCTGCGGGTCGACGCCGCGGGTCAGCATGTTGAGGCCCAGGGTGACGAGGTCGACGTTGCCGGTGCGTTCACCGTTGCCGAAGAGGCAGCCTTCGATGCGGTCGGCGCCGGCCATGAAGCCCAGTTCGGCGGTGGCGATGCTGGTTCCGCGGTCGTTGTGGGGGTGCAGGGAGAGGATGGTGGCGTCGCGGTGGGCGAGGTTGCGGCTCATCCATTCCACTTGGTCGGCGTAGACGTTGGGGGTGGTCATTTCGACGGTGGCGGGCAGGTTGATGATGATGGGGTCGTCCGGGGTGGCGCCGACGGTTTCGGTGACGGCGTCGCACACTTCCTTGGCGAAGGCGAGTTCTGTGCCGGTGAAGGATTCGGGGCTATATTCCCAGCGCCAGTGCGTGTCTGGGTAGTCTTTGGCGATGGTGCTGACGAGTTCGGCGGCGTCGGTGGCAAGTTTCTTGATGGCGGGTTTGTCTTTACGGAAGACGACGCGGCGTTGCAGGATGCTGGTGGAGTTGTAGAAGTGGACGATGACGTTGGGGGCACCGGCGCACGCTTCGAAGGTGCGGCGGATCAAGTCTTCGCGGCACTGTACCAGTACTTGGATGGTGACGTCGTCGGGGATGGCGCCGTCCTCAATGATTTCGCGGAGGAAGTCGTAGTCGGTTTGGGAGGCGGAGGGGAAGCCTACTTCGATTTCCTTGTAGCCCATGCGGACAAGCAAGTCGAACATGCGGCGTTTGCGGGCGGGGCTCATGGGGTCAACCAGTGCCTGGTTTCCGTCGCGCAGGTCGACGGCGCACCAGAGGGGCGCGCGGTCGATGACCTTGTTGGGCCAGGTGCGGTCGGGCAGCTCGACGGCTTCTACTTCTTCGGCGTAGGAGCGGTAGCGGTAGGCGGGCATGGAGGAGTTTTTCTGTTTGTTCCAGCTGGGTTGGTCGGCGGGGGCCGGCTTGGAGGGGGGAACGATGGTGGATGCGGCGGCGACGAAAGTGTCAGAGGGGGCCATGGTGAATAAACCTCGTGTCAAAACTCGTATATGAGGGGAAGGGACGCTGCTGTGTCACAGATGGTGTGGTCTGGAGACTGCTACGTCTTGAGAAAGGTGGGGGTGAACCGGCGCGCATAACCCCGCGGCGGGGAGCCAGTTCTACAAACGGACCCCGTCGCGGCAACCAAGTAGCAGGGATGCCCAACGCATGCAGCCAGTTTATACCGTTTGACCCAGTTTCGGCGACCTCGCTTGTGCTATTTATGGTGATTCGTGCAGCTTATTGGCGTGTTTTAGCGCCTCGCGAACAACTTGAGGAGAGTTTCCGGTACCCACTACCGTGGTCGTGTGCTGGTGACGAGTACAGTTTGGGCATGATGTCTTCGCTCGTTGCCTCCCATTCCGGGGAGATGGATCAGCAGTCCAGCCGCCGTACTCTCACCAAATATGCGTGGCTGTCGATTGCCGCTGCCATCATCACCATTGTTTTGAAGATGGCGGCTTGGCGGATTACTGGCTCGGTGGGTCTGTTCTCGGATGCGGCAGAATCTCTCGTCAACTTGGTAGCCGCGGTGGTGGCTCTCATTGTGCTGATCGTGGCGGCTCGTCCGGCAGATAAGGACCACCAGTTTGGCCATTCTAAGGCCGAGTATTTTTCGGCGGTGATGGAAGGCGCCATGATTTTCGTGGCCGCCGGTGTCATCATCGTCTCTGCTGCGCGGCGTCTCTTTCACCCGCAGCCACTGGAGGATGTAGGTATTGCGTTGCTCATTTCCGTGGTGGCGACGCTGGTGAACGGTGGGGTGTCGTTAATCCTGCTGCGGGGGGCGAAGAAGCATCGGTCGGTCACCCTGAAGGCGGACGGCAAGCATCTGATGACAGATGTCTACACTACGGTGGGTGTGTTGGCGGCGGTGGGGGTTGTTGCGCTCACTCACTGGTATTGGATGGACCCGGTTATTGCTATTGCGGTGGGTATCAACATTTTGTGGACGGGCTGGAAAGTGATGCGCGAGTCCCTCGACGGCCTGATGGACGGGGCGATGAGTGAGGAGCACCAGGCGGCCTTGGAGAAGGTGTTGGATACGTACCGCCGCCCCGATGTGGATTTCCATGCCTTGCGGAACCGGGCGAGCGGCTCCTCGAACTTCATTGAGATTGATGTGCTGGTGCCGGGGGACTGGACTGTCAAGCAGGGCCATGACCTAGTGCACGATATTGAGGAGCAGCTGATGCTCGTCATTCCGGATCTGCACGTGCAGACGCATGTGGAGCCGCGGGAAGACCCGTTGAGTTATGACGATTTGGGCCCGCTTGATGAGCCGTTCGATCCAGAAGCTTTCGATGCACAACCTAGTGCGACAGAGAATAGGGCAGAGGATACGACAAAGGATACGACAAAGACGGACTAATCCTGCTCGATGTCGTCCTGCGCTTCGGCGCGGGAGAGTTGTACCACGGCCACCACAGTGGCGATAGCTGCCACGATGATCAGCCAGTAAAGGGATGCAGAGGTGGTGAAGCGTTCCTGAAAAACGATGACGCCCAACACTGATGACGTCAGCGGGCTAGCGACGGTCATGGCGGGGAGCGACTGCTGGATAGCGCCCGCATTAAACGCGGCTTGTTGGAGCCAGGTACCCACAATGGCAGCGACGATGACCAGGTAGAGCGCCGGGTGCGTGAGGACAGTGAGGATACGGCCGGCCGAGAGGTCCATGACCACGCCTTTGGTGAGGAACGACATGTACCCGTAGGTAATGCCGGAGGCGAGACCAACGAGGAGGGCGCGCTCTTTCCGTAGTCCTTTCTTCGCGAGGCGCAGGAGCAGCACCACAATAACGACGCCAACGGCGAGCGATCCTACCCACAGCGCCGGGTGTGCCTTCGCGTGGGTGTTGGTGGGGCGCCCCACGACGAGCAGTACGCCCACGCCGAGGGTGAGGACGACCGCCCACACCCAGTCCTGGACGCGCACGCGCCGGCCGGTAAATCGTGCCGAGAGGGGGAGTGCGAAGAAGAGGGAAAGGATGGTGATGGGCTGCACCAGTAGGATGGAGGCGAAGCGGAGTGCGGCTGCTTGGAGTAGGTAGCCGACGACGCTGACGCCGGCGCCAGCCCACCATTTGGCGGAGGTGAGGGTGGCTTTGGCGCTGCCGCCTCCTTCTTCGGGGAGGGGTTGCTCATCGGCAACGAGGTGGCGGATGACGGTACCAGTGGCGACCACTAGAGCTGACAAAAGAGCCAGCACAGCGGCGATAAGCTGATAGGTCATGGGGCCCCGTTCTTGTTGCCATGGGCGAGCGAGAATTCCGAAGAAGCTCTTAGAATCGGAGAAGATAAGAGCTTTCCTCCCCTCAATACTATTGAGATCCTTCCGAGAATGCCCTTTTTCCACACAATTCTCCATTGTGGGACACTTTCTTCCAATACAACCGCTCGCATACGAAAGGGATCGGTTATGCGACTCAAGAAGTTTACCGCCACGATGGCGGCGTCTGTTCTTACGCTCGGGCTGGCCGCAGGAACTGCGCAGGCAGCACCACAACCCATCAAGGTTGATAGTGCGGGTGTCGTGACGGGTAGTTACATTCAGAACCAGTACTCCAACCTGGGTCAGTATGCCACCACGTCCACTAGGACAAGCCAGCCTTGTGGGCCGGCCTACTCCATCTACAACTGGATCTTGAAGACCCAGCATAACAACAAGATGGACCACACCTGTTGGGGCACTTTCCCGGATGGTACTAAGAATCCTGTTGACGTGCAGTTTGTGTACCCCAAGGACATCGCCAAGATGGGCAAGCTGCCGGTCATTATTTATACTCCTGGCATTGCTGCTGAGCCTGGTCAGGTTATTCAGAACTATGAGATGTGGGCTTCCCATGGCTACATCGTTGCCGTAGCTTACACCTACGCTAACTGGACCGGCTACACCGATGTCTTGGGTGCTGCACATCTTCTCACTGAGTCCAAGGATGCTAAGTCCCCGCTCTTCGGTCACATTGACTCTTCCAAGGTGGTACTGACCGGACACTCCGCTGGTGGCGGTTCTACCGAGTCTGGTGCTGGCTGGCTCCTCCCCACCGTGGAGAAGCAGTTCCCCGGTCTCAAGGTTGTCGCTGCTGTGCCATTGCAGCCGGGCCCTGGCGTCTTCGTCATGGGCAAGTACGTCCAGGTGCCGACCTTCTACGTCACTGGTGAGAAGGATACCATCTGCTTCGACTCAGCTGTTCGTGCTCGTTACAAGGAAGTCACCAAGGTTCCTGCATGGATCGGAATGGTGAAGGGGGCCTATCACGGCCAGGCAATGGACCACTGGAAGTACTCTGCTTTCGCAGCTTCCGTGTTGGCCTTCGCAAACATGTACGTGAAGAACGATCAGACTGCGCGCCAGATTTTCGTTGGCGGGTGTCCTCTCGTAGCGTATTTGAGGGTGCTACTAGGCAATACCGCAGGTCTACAGGTAGGATTACGCGTGAAATTGTTCACAGCACATGGAGGTATTTACCCGTGGCACTCGTCGTACAGAAGTATGGCGGTTCTTCTTTGGAATCGGCCGAGCGTATCCGTCGCGTCGCAGAACGGATCGTGGCCACCAAGAAGGCCGGAAACGACGTTGTCGTTGTGTGCTCTGCAATGGGTGACACCACTGATGAACTGGTGGACCTAGCAACGTCTGTCAACCCAGCTCCCCCGGAGCGCGAAATGGATATGCTCCTCACCGCTGGTGAACGCATGTCCAACGCGCTGGTGGCTATGGCTATTGCCTCGCTGGGTGCGGAGGCCGTTTCTATGACCGGTTCGCAGGCTGGTGTTATCACCACTGCTAAGCATGGAAACGCACGCATCATTAACGTCACCCCGGGGCGCGTTGAAGCTGCCCTCGCGGAAGGCAAGATCGTCCTCGTCGCTGGTTTCCAGGGTGTGTCCCAGGACACCAAGGACGTCACCACTTTGGGGCGCGGTGGCTCTGACACCACCGCCGTCGCCCTTGCCGTCGCTCTTAACGCAGATGTCTGCGAGATCTATTCCGACGTGGACGGCGTCTACACTGCCGACCCGCGCATCGTTCCTAACGCCCGCAAGCTGGACCAGATCTCCTTCGAAGAAATGCTGGAGATGGCCGCAGTCGGCTCCAAGATCCTGATGCTGCGTTGTGTGGAATACGCACGCAGCGGCAACCTTCCTATTCACGTGCGTTCGTCGTACAGCAACAAGCCCGGAACCATCGTTTCCGGATCAATGGAGGATATTCCCGTGGAAGAAGCAATTCTCACCGGCGTCGCCCATGACGTGTCCGAGTCCAAGATCACCGTCGT
>QWCE01006170.1_pt1 | contig 10412 bp, 4 predicted proteins | sample 1972531 | NCBI WGS metagenome assembly QWCE01 (sample SAMN09866716, study PRJNA288562) | Human gut metagenome isolate term4_stool, whole genome shotgun sequencing... | reverse complement strand
GTTCTCCCAAGATCAAGATCCCCGCTACTCCGGGGAGCCGATTCCGCGTACCGAATGTCTAGAGCAGGTACTAGAGCGCCTACTTCCCTATTGGGAAGAAGCGATCGTCCCTGAACTCAAGAGCGGTAAAACGGTGATGGTGGCGGCACACGGTAACTCTCTGCGCGCCATCGTTAAACACCTTGATCAAATCAGCGACGATGACATTTCTGGTTTGAATATTCCTACCGGGGTTCCCTTGTACTACGAGCTAGACGAGAACCTGCAGCCGGTAAAGAAAGGCGGAACCTACCTGGATCCGGATGCTGAAGCCAAGATTGCGGCAGTAGCCAACCAGGGTAAGTAGTTTCTTTCCTTGACAGTCCCCGAGGGCGACCTCGGGGACTTTGTCATATTTAGACCCGGTTGCTCCCAGTTTTTGGGGTTGGCTCGGCTGCGCCCTCGGCAAAGAAAATAGCAGATTCCTGGCTTTGCTGAGCCGGTGAACACAAATAAGTTAGGAATTGGCGCAACTTTGGCGTATCTCACTACCATGAGAGCGATAATTATGGCAGACTGAGTTCAGGCGCAATCAGCGCTTGTGTCGCAGGTGACACGTGGGGAAGATATTTCCCGCAGTTACAACAGGCACTCCACTCGGATCGTCGGGCACGTACCTGCCCGTGGAGGAGAGATATTAATATGGCAAAAATTGTTTTTGATTCCGTTACTCGGGTTTACCCCGGTTCAGATCATCCGGCTGTAGACAGGTTGAATCTGGAAATTGCTGATGGCGAGTTTCTAGTTTTGGTTGGTCCTTCTGGTTGCGGAAAGTCCACTTCTTTGCGGATGCTTGCTGGGCTAGAGGATGTTAATTCCGGCAAGATTTATATCGGCGATAATGATGTCACCGATATGGCTCCCAAGGATCGCGATATCGCCATGGTTTTCCAGAACTATGCGCTTTACCCGCACATGACGGTGCGTCAAAACATGGGTTTCGCCCTCAAGATCGCTAAGGTTCCGCAAGAGGAAATCGATAAGCGGGTGGAACAGGCTGCAGAGACTTTGGATTTGACCGAGTATTTGGATCGTAAACCGAAGGCTCTGTCTGGTGGTCAGCGTCAGCGCGTAGCGATGGGACGCGCGATTGTGCGTAAACCCCAGGTGTTCTTGATGGATGAGCCGCTGTCGAACTTGGATGCGAAGCTGCGTGTGCAGACCCGCACCCAGATTGCCCAATTGCAGCGCACTTTGGGGGTCACTACTTTGTACGTGACTCACGACCAGACCGAAGCGCTAACGATGGGTGACCGGATCGCGGTGATTGCTGGCGGCGTTCTACAGCAGGTGGGCACGCCGCGGGAACTATATGATCGCCCCGCGAATGCTTTCGTGGCGGCCTTCATCGGTTCGCCGGCTATGAACATTGGCACCTTCAAGGTGCAGGATGGTTCCGCAGTACTGGGCGGAGCGAAGATTCCTTTGGCGCAGGCTACTTTGGATGCAATTAAGCCAGAGGATAACGGTGAAATCATTATTGGTTTCCGTCCGGAGGCACTAGAGGTACAAGAGGGCATGGTTGACCCGGAGCACACTATTCCGATCAAGGTGACCCATGTGGAGGAACTTGGTTCTGACGCCTATGTTTATGGCACTTTGGATGGTCATGACGCGGTGGAGCATCGTAAAGATGGTCGTCCTTCTTTGAATCAGGTAACTATCCGGGTGGCTCCGCATTCTGCGCCGCCAGCTGGATCGGTAATGCCGGTGCGGATTAAAGAGGGCGCGCGCCATCTGTTTGCGGCCGCTAACCAAGAACGGCTACCGGAGTAATCTAATCAAATAGCAACCACTAAGTTGGGGGGCAGGCCTGGTGCCTGCCCCCCCATTGCTATTGCGAATAGTGAACCTGGGGGATAATACCGAGTTAATACCCGAACCTTTATTTCCTAGGCGGGTATCATCATGATCTGCTGATTAGGGTATAACCACTGGTTTAGGGCTGATAGCTAAATTTATGGTGGGGTCAATGCCTTTTTCGGGCATTGACCCCACCATAGGTTATTGCTGTCAGATTAAGACGCGTTTTCTAGCGCGCATGCTTGGGCTGGCGGCGCCGGGTAACCAGGTAGGCGCCGGCTCCTGCGCTGATTGCTGACAGCCCTAAAATAGTGGACAGGTCGGCGGCGCCGGTTTGACCCAAGCCGGAACGGGAGGCGTTATTCGCTTCACCGGTGTGCTTGCCGGTAGCGGCTGTAGAGGCTGACCCGGGAGCGATGCAGTCTTTATAGAGCTTCTCATAGGAGGCTTTTGCCTTATCCAACTGTGTGTTAGCCTGCTGCAAGGCAGCCTCAAATGGCGCTAGCGCTGCTTTAGCTTCTTTATAGGCGGCTGCTAACTGCTGTACTTTCTCGGTAGCAGTATCTGCTGCCTGCGCGGCCTTCCGGTAAGCTTGATACTTCGCGAGGACGTCATCGATTGCCTGCTGGGTTTCGGCACTAACGCTGGTAGCTGCCGGTGCCCGCAGCGCCATCATGCTCAGCGGGGCGGCAGGGGCAGGGTTACTGGCCGGCTGATCCTTGACCCAGGTGTCGAGGTCGGGTACTTCCTGTGCGGCTTCGTTGTCTACCGCAGCCTGATCTTTAGCTTTCTGGGCAGTATCTTTGGCCGTGTTGGCAGCTACTGCTGCTTGATCGGCGGTGTTTTTAGCTTTCTGGGCATCCTCGACTGCTTTCGCCGCGGCATCTGCTTTAGCCTTGGCGTCATCCGCGGCCTTTTGGGCGGCTGCTTTATCTGCGTAATCCTTGGCTGCCGCCTCGTTTGCCGTCTTGGCATCCGCTGCTTTTTGATCAGCTTTGTCTTTAGCTTCCTTTGCCGCAGTTTCCTTGTCGGTAGCGTCGGCAACTTTCTGCTTCGCGTCGTTTAGCTTGGTATCGGCGTCGGTTACTGCCGCATCAGCTTTAGTTTTTTCGTTTTCCGCAGCCTTCAGAGCGTCTTCTGCCTGCTTTACTGCATTTTTTGCCTCATCCAGCTGCTTCTTAGCGTCAGCCTTGGTGGCAACTACTGCATCATAGTTCTCTTTGGCGGCATCTAAAGCTTTTTGCTTTTCGTCTACTGTCTTTTGCGCGGCATCGGCAGCTTGTTGTTTGCTGTTAACCTCGCCTTGCGCCTGGGTGACTGCTTCCTTTGCTGCCGCTTTAGCCTTTTCCGCGTTTAGCAGTTCCGTGTGTTTGTTTTGAACTACACCGTCTTGATCTTTAGCAGCTGCCTTGGCGGTTTCTAGGTCTTGCTTTGCAGATGTGGCAGCTTCCTCAGCTTTCTTGAGTGCTTCTTTAGCTTCCTCAAGTTTCGCTTTACAGGCCTCGCATTTCTTAGCTTCTGCCTCAGAGGCGGTTATTGCCTCTTGCAGTTTTTGTTCGGCTTCAGCTTGCTTAGCTAGTTTTTCTTGCAAACCCGCGTTTGCCTCAGCTTTAGCCAGCGCATCGCGAGCTTCTTGAGAACCATTCTCCTTGGCGTCCTTCAATCCGTTGTAATACTTCATGAAACGGTCAAGATATTCCTCGTAAGTGTACGCCGTGTCGGTGGTGCCACCCCAGAATTCTTGGGCATGTACAATCCCATAGGAGGCATTTTTTTGACCGCTTGCGAATCCCGTATACATGAAATCTTTGGCCATTAGATTGGTATAGTGTCCGACCACACCGCTGTTACCCGAGGGATCTTTGTCGTAAATTGCTTTTTCACTGGTATACCAGGAAGCCTGTGAACGCGTATAGGGGCTCCCCTCACCCCAGGAGAGGTTCTCACCAACGGAGTTTACGAAAGGACCAAAATTACCCGAATGCCCATTTTTAAAAAGCGCTGAATAGTTTGCATTAACTTGAGCAAGAGCCATCAATTCATCGGTTATTTTAAGAGCTGACATTGCAGCAAAGTTATTATCACCCTTAACCCGCAGCTCATTTCCCTCTTTCATGGTTTCGAGAGCAAGCTTCATATTCTCAAGGGAAGTAGCATCTTGAGGTCTTCCTATGGTGGTGTAGGAAGTAATTCTCTTTCCGTTGGGGGCAACATAATCTGTATTCAGCTGAGCTAGAGCCTTACTGGATTTATTCTCTTGGAAAAATCCCTTTGAACCCAAGTTCCACTGTTTCTGAGCCTTGACTTTGGAGGCCTCTAGGGCATCTTTGGCTGCTTGAACCGCTTTTTGTGCTGCTGCAACTGCGGCATCAGCATCTTCCTTGGCCTTCGTTGCGTCATCTACCTTTTTCTTGGCGGCTTCGCACTTGGGAGTCTGCTCGTCCAGAGCTTTTTGCGCGTTATCTTTATTGGTTGCAGCCTCTTGTTGTGCCTTGACGACTTCGTCATAGGCGGTTTGCTTTTCCTGCTGCGCCTTATTTAACTTACTTAACTCACTCTTTGCATCTTCAAAGGCTTGGTTCGCTTGCTTTTCTGCCTTGTCTTTTTCTGCTGCTTCCGCTTGCTTTTGTTTTAATACCTCTTTGGCGGCAGCCAAATCTTTAGCTGTCGCGTCCTTAGTAGTAGTTGCGGCATTAAGTTCCTGTTGAGCCGCATCGACCTTATCTTGTGCTTCTTGCAGCGCTTTGTCGTTTTTCAGAACATCTTTAACGTCCTGCAGTTTCTGCTTTGCGTCAGCTAAGGCGGCTTTTTTATCTTTTACCTTATTCGCAGCGTCTTTAGCTTTTTGCTCTGCGGCTTGCTTCGCGCTTTCAGCCTGCTTTACATCCTGGTTCGCCTTTTCAGCAGCCCTGGTGGCTTCATCTAGTTCAGATTTAGCCTGATTGGCTTTTTCTTGCGCCTCATCCAGAGCCTTGGCGGCCTCATCGGCAGCTTTCTTAGCTTCAGCTACCGCCTCAGCTCCCGGAGCGGCGGCCTGAGCCTGGTCATTCTCCCGATCCGCCGCCTCTTTATTCGTCTTCGCGTTATGGAGGTTCTCTTCGGCCCGCTTCTGCTGCTGCTTAGCCTGCTCTAAACTCTTTTCAGCTTTCCCAAGATCAGCAACTGCCGCCGCCAGGGCTTGCGCTGTCTTTTCTTGCATCTGCTGGTGGGCAGCGGTGGCATCGGCGCGTTTCTCCTGCTGGCCAGCTTGTGCCTTCCGCAGGCCGTCTTGGGCACCCGCATAAGCCGCGAGGGGCTCGGCAATCTCAGGCTTGGACTGTTCAGCATCCAAATTTGCGGCCGCATCCTGGGCTTGCTGCTGGGCGCGCTGATAATCCTGATAGGCCTTGTTGACCGCAGCCACGTCAACTCCGACGCGGCACTGCGAAACAGAGCCCGGAATATTCAACTTGCCCTGCGGTTCTGCTTGATTAATCCCGAAAGCCGAAGCCCCGGAGCCACCAGTGCGATCCCGGTGCCTGCTGCAATCGCTACCTTTGAAAGCTGTTTGCGTGCCATAAGATATCCCTCTATATCGTGTTGATTATGCTCGTTTTATCAAGCCTTAAGTTCTTTATAATTTTCCCGTATTTAATGACATAAGTCCAGCCCATACCCGTTTTGATGGGATCTATTCCGGATCGTGGACAGCTTCAAATATGAGAGCGAAGATAACGGAAAAAACCGCCCGGAAAACGCTGCACCCTCTAACTCATCAACCCCCAAAAATAGCGCTGGCAAACGCTAAAACCGAAGCCAAGATATAGACATTAACCAAAAAATTATCTGGCTCCTAGACTGGGAACGTCCTAGGAGCCAGATGATTTCTTTTCAGTTATTGAAGCCAATCAACCAGGTAACGACTGGATTCTTTTTTGAGGAGCCGCGTCCTCGTCCCTAAGGACGCGACCCTCTTTGGGACCGTTAGGTTTAGAAAACGCAAGTTACCCAACGGAGTATGCGGGCAGCTTCAACTCGTAGAGAGAAGCTGACATGAACGAGGTAAGCCAGAACTGCACGGTGGGGCGTATCTGCTTGCCCTTCATATCGGGGGTTAAAGTCAAGGTCTCACCGGTTCCGACCTGCTTACCGTTTTGGTCTTTCCAGATCACGTCACTGAAACGCTCCACCGAATCGGAGTTACCCTGCAAGCTAACCTTCGCGATTAGTTTGTCACCCTGGCGGATAACCTGATCCTGATCGAATCCGTAGTATTCCAGTTTCAGCGGTTCAGAGATCGAGGTGCCGACCGGGTTGGTGACCTTCAAGCGGAAGCGCAAGGACTCGGCCTCTGCGCGATTAGCAATCGGAGCCGACCGCAGCAGTCCCCACTTGTCTTCAGTGCGAGCACCAGGGGCGTAGTCCAGATCGTTGGCAGTTCCATAGAAGCTATGATCAGCAGGAACCCGGAACTTATCCTTCACGTCCTCCCAAGTCTTACCGGCATCCTTGGAGCGCTGCCACTGGTATTTCATACCGGTCGAACCCTGCACGGTGATCTTAGCCGGTTCAGCGTATCCACCCTGGGCTACTCGGGGAGCGGCATTTACCTTGATCTGGGGAGCCATCTCGGAAGAGGAGATCATCGGATCGAACAGTTTCACGGTGTAGGTGTAGGAGGAACGAGTCGCACCCTTAACCCCGGAAACGCTCACTTTGTAGTCGCGCGAACCATCGGTGCCCACCGGAAGATCGGTAATCTTCGGCATCTTGATTAACAGGGTGCTGTAGTAGTTCCAGGTTCCCGGGCCTTTGCCATTGAGCTTGTTGTTCAAAATGGTGGTGGGAACTTCCGCGCCATTAGGGCCGGTCACTCGCACCCGGGCACCCGACAGGTCGGGACGCTCCGACCTGCTTTCGCCGCGGAAGGAGATGCTCCAACGTTCTACATCCTCGCGGTCATCGCGATTAGTGGTCAGCAGCTGGTAGGGGAAGTATCCCGCTGACGGCCAAGTCATAACTTCCGGCTTGTAGGCGGCTTCATTAATGATCTGCTTGTTATTGAAGTCCGGAGTGCTTACCAGCCGATCTCCGGTGACTACAATCGCGTTATAACCATTTACGTTTCCGTAAGAAGTGGTGGACAAGGTGGGATCCATCAAAGCAATGCGGTGTCCCAAGCGGTCGTTAGTGCCAACCTTCGTCATCGTGGAACCACCCAGGCTGGAAGGATCGATGAAGTACCACAGAATCTGTTCGGCCGGAGTTTGCCCCGCGCTATCGGAAAGGTTAGAAATGGCTGCGCCCTGTTGAGCTTTAAAGCTAAAGCATTTGGAGTCGTTTTGTACGGTGTGTGAAAGACGCCCATTGGCAGCCATATTGAGGGCGGCCTGCTGAGTGTAATCTTGCAGCGGAGAAGTAGTATCCATCTTGACCGCTTCAGCTCCGTTGAGGCCGCGGAAGTAGTTAAGGGCGCGAGCTACCGAGTTAGCGGTGGTGGGGTTGACCACGCCGGCGCGGCAGTTTTTGTGGTCCGCACCGTTGTTAGGGCTTTCGGGGTAGTCAGTATCGGCAATATCGCTTAGGTAACGGGTGCGAACCTCTTCACGGTTGTTGGTGTTGATCGCGTTAGCAGTCACTGCGCTGGAGGCAGCGGAAGCAGTACCGGTAAAGAAAGTAGCCGCATCGGCCAGATTTACACCGGCAGCGACAACCCCAGCTACTAGAACACCTGCAACCAGAGTCTTGGCGTGTTCTTTCCACGTTTTCATCGTAGATCCCGTTCCTTGCGTTTTCCTCTTATGGAAACCAAATCCTTCGATTTCCGTGAACGTCACGATCCTTCGCTTCGTTCATTAACTATTATCCACGAAAACGAACATGAAGAAAGCAAATAATGTTTGAAAATGAACATTTTACACCTGGTAGGTTATTTTCGCGAATACTTACCAACCATAAAGTAGGTCTGACCTGGCCTATTAGAATGTTTTCAGGATTATCTAACGATAGTGGCACCTTGGATGTAAATTGTGAGTTCTCTCACCCCTAATTTTGACCATTTGAATGAGTTAATGTTCAGTTCTACTTAAAACTAGCTTTTGCCTGCGTATATAAACTCTCGATTGCGTTTTTCTCATGAAAACTAGAAAAAGCACAAATTTTTCATTGCATCATTTTTGAACCTGATTTTTAACTCACCAACCATTGAGTTTTTACTCATTTAGCAAATCTAACAAGGAATACTAGAAACATTTGAGCCTGCTCATGTTTGAACAATGTTGATACAACACTTCTCCCGGGTTGTATTGGTTTTTCCTAACGGACGACCTCATTAACTAGTCAGCCCTCGCGGACGGCTCCAACCACCTGGCCGAGAAAGCTCATTTGTTAGCCTTTCAAGTTTGCGAGATATATATAAGGTATAAAGGTAGATCGTTAACCCAAGGGAAGAGGAAGTCTTGAGCGCTAAGAAACTGGTAATCGTCGAATCTCCAGCTAAGGCTCGCACTATCAGCGGGTACCTGGGCGCTGACTACCAGGTAGAAGCCTCGGTGGGGCATATCCGGGACTTGCCGCAGCCATCTGCCCTACCCGAAAAGCTCAAACAGTCCGGATACAAAAAGTTCGCGGTAGATGTGGACAACAACTTCCAGCCCTACTATGTGGTTAACCCCGATAAGAAAAAAACCGTAGCGGGACTACGTAAGGATCTAGCAAAAGCCGAAGAGCTCTACCTCGCCACCGATGAAGACCGCGAGGGCGAGGCGATTGCTTGGCACCTGCTGGAAGTATTAAAACCCAAGGTTCCAGTAAAACGGATGGTATTCCATGAGATTACCCGAGAAGCCATTGATCGCGCCCTGGAAAACACCCGTGATATTGACACTGACCTGGTAGAAGCCCAAGAAACCCGCCGGATTCTAGATCGCCTCTACGGGTACGAGGTTTCTCCGATTCTATGGCGCAAAGTTGCCCGGCACCTGTCAGCTGGACGGGTACAGTCAGTGGCCACTCGCCTGGTGGTGCAACGCGAGCGGGAACGGATCGCTTTCATTCCCGCCAACTACTTTGATCTAAACGCCACCTTCAAAGCTGATGGCGGGGACTTTAATGCCCGTGCCTTGGAAATGGATGGAGTGCGTTTTGCCGTTGGCCGGGACTTCGATGACCGCGGCCAGTTAAAACGCGAAGCCACAGTGATGGATGAAAAGCTGTGGGAAAAACTGGTACAAGCCTTAGGGGAAAAGGCTCACTGCCAGGTGACATCAGTAGAATCCAAACCCTATACGCGCCGGCCTGCCCCGCCTTTTACTACCTCTACCCTGCAGCAAGAGGCAGGAAGAAAACTACGCATGTCTTCGCGGCAAACCATGGCGCTCGCGCAATATCTGTACGAGAACGGCTACATCACCTATATGCGTACCGACTCGACCGCGCTGTCTAGCCAAGCTATCTCGGCGGCGCGGCGCCAGGCCACGGATCTATATGGGGCAGACGCTGTCCCCGAAAAACCCCGCTTTTACGCGAAGAAAGCCAAAGGGGCACAAGAAGCACACGAAGCAATCCGGCCCGCCGGTGATAACTTCCGCACCCCCGATCAGGTACACTCCGCCCTCACCGCGCAACAAGCCGCGCTATATGAACTGATTTGGAAACGCACCCTGGCCTCACAAATGAATGATGCGCGCGGCACTACCGATACCGTGCGCCTTAGCGCTCAGATCCAGGTAGAGGGCGAAGCCCACGAACTGGTATTTACTGCTTCGGGAACCGTGATCACCTTCCGCGGTTTCCTGGCCGCCTATGAAGAGGGTAAAGACAAATCCCGCTACGCCAGCAGCGACAGTTCCACGGCGCTGCCGAAACTAAACGAAGGGCAAGAAGTAGCGTTTAGCGAGGTAGACAGGGACAAGGCAGCGCATGTCACCAGCCCGCCTCCGCGCTATACCGAAGCCTCCTTGGTGAAAACCTTAGAAGAAAAGGGAGTAGGGCGTCCCTCCACCTATGCCTCCACAATCGGGGTAATTATTGAACGCGGGTATGTGCGCCGCGCCGGGCAGGCTCTGATTCCCTCTTGGCAGGCCTTTTCCGTGGTTCGCCTGCTAGAAGAGAACCTGGCATCTCTGGTGGATTATGATTTCACCGCCACAATGGAAGGCGATTTGGATCAGATTGCCGCCGGGCAACGGGACGGCAAAGAACTATTGACGCACTTTTATTTCGGGGGCGGGACTGGCGGAGAGTTTTGGACTCGCGGCCTCAAAGATACGGTGGAGGGTCTGGGGGATATTGATGCCCGCGCCCTGAACTCGATCGCGGTGCTACCGGGAGTAAACGTGCGGGTAGGACGGTATGGCCCTTATTTAGAGGACGCACAGGGCAAGCGCGCCTCGGTACCCGAGGAACTAGCTCCCGATGAACTCGACGCCGAAAAGGTAAAAGAACTGTTCACGATTTCAGCTGATACTGGTCGCGAACTGGGTAAAGACCCCGAAAATGGGAACGTTATTTTAGTAAAGAACGGACGCTACGGCCCCTACTTTACCGAGGTGCTACCCGAGGACGCCCCTAAGGGCACCAAACCGCGCACG
>QWCE01012347.1_pt1 | contig 10418 bp, 8 predicted proteins | sample 1972531 | NCBI WGS metagenome assembly QWCE01 (sample SAMN09866716, study PRJNA288562) | Human gut metagenome isolate term4_stool, whole genome shotgun sequencing... | reverse complement strand
TAAAATCCAACCGGCACGACCCGACAAAGAGCAGTGGGTAGTGCCGGGTTTACTTTTGGATGCTTTTTTGTCTACAGGTTCTTGCGCCGGGGCGGGCAATCTGCTACACTGAAAAAAATGTTATGTACAGGAGGCTGCAATCATGTATTATCTGGGTGTGGACCTTGGGGGAACCAATATCAAAGCTGCGCTTGTGGATGCAGACGGTGCTATTATAAAGGAAGCGAGCACCCCCACCAAACTGCCGCGCCCGGCCGAGGCCGTGTGCGATGATATTGCAGCCCTCTGCAATCAGCTGGCACAGGGCCAGCTGGTAGCGGGCATTGGCGTTGGCTGCCCCGGCACGGTGGATGGCGGCCTCGTGCGCTACTCCAACAATTTAGACTGGCATGATTTTGCCATGGGGGATTATCTGCGCGCCAGAACCGGCCTGCCGGTTGCTCTTGCCAATGATGCCAACGCCGCCGCTTTGGGCGAAGCACTGGCGGGCTGTGCCAAAGGGGCCGAAAGCGCGGTGATCATCACGCTGGGTACCGGCGTGGGCGGCGGTGTGGTGCTGGGCGGCAAACTGCTGACCGGTTACACCGGCGCAGCGGCGGAGCCGGGGCACATGGTGATTCTGGACACCCCGGATGCCCCGCGCTGCACCTGTGGCCGCCCCGGCTGCCTGGAAAGCCTGGCCAGTGCCACCGCCCTGATCCGCATGACCAAAGAAGCCATGGCAGCCCACCCCGAAAGCGCCCTGCATGGCATAGCCGCCCAAAGCGGCGGGGTAAATGGCCGCACCGCCTTTGATGCCGCCGCCCAGGGCGATGCCGCAGGCAAAGCCGTGGTGGAACAGTACATCCATTACCTTGCGGTGGGTGTTGCCAACATGATCAACATCTTCTTCCCGGAAGTGATCGGTCTGTCCGGCGGGGTGGCCAACCAGGGGGAGAACCTGCTGGCTCCCCTGCGCGCCGCGGTGGGACCAATGGTTTTTGGCAATGCTTACGCCCAAAAGCACACCCGCATTACCACCTGCACCCTTGGCTACCGCGCCGGGGTGATTGGAGCAGCGCTGCTGGCCAAAAACCAGGGATGATGCCTTTAGCGGGATAAAAAAGAGAAGATAAAACAAAAAACAGGAAGGAAACACCTTGAGTTTGAACCATACAAAACAAAAAAGCTGGCCCCAGCGCCTGCTGGCTTTGCTGGCGGCGGTGGTGCTGTGTGCCGCGCTGCCTGCCGCCGCGCTGGCAGAGGGAAATACGGCCAGCATCCAGACGCAGGTGAGCGAAACGGATGAGGATATCCCCTGGGCGGATCCGCCGCAGAGCACCCCCGAAACCGGCCGGCCTGACCCTGCCGTGCCAACTCCGCCGCCGCAGGATCCCTCCACCCCGGAAACCGCCCAGACCGGCGAGCATCTGGAAGGCTACAGCCTGAGCCTGGGGGAGACAGTCACAATTTATTTTTACGTTACCCTGCCGGAAGATACCCCGCAGGATGCCGCCATGCAGTTTACCCTGCCGGATTCCACCGTAACACAGGTGGCAGTGGCAGATGCAAAGCAGGTGGAAGTAAACGGCAAAAGCTGCACCGCTTTCCCTTGCCAGGTGGCCGCCAAACAGCTGACGGATGATATTGAAGCCCGGATGGTGGTAAACGGTAAATATGGCCCGGTTTATACTTACACCGTAAAGGATTACCTGAACTACCTGCTGGAACACGATTATCCCCAACAGGCAAAGGAGCTGGCCGGCACCCTGCTGGTGTATGGCGGCAAAGCGCAGCTGTACTTTGGCTACCGGACCGATGCGTTAGCCGGCACCGCGGAGCCAAACTCCACGGCCAACTGGGGCAGCTACCAGTTTGAAAGCAGCGGCACCCAGACCGATGATTATTACGGCAGCAGCCTGCTGCTGGAGCCCGTTATCCAGATCCGCCACTATTTTATGGTGCCGGACGGCGCGGAATGCACTTTTACTTTTGCCTGGAACGCGGGTGAGCCCGAAACCGAGTTGCAGCCCGTGGATACCAACACCCGCTTTGACGGCAAAAAGGTATATTATGTCGTTACACCGGCCATTGCGTTCCGCCGCGCAGATGCCATGCCGGTGGTTGCCATGCGGCAAAACGGGGCGGACCTGTGCATCCTGCGCTATGGGGTGTTCAGCTATGGCGATATGGTCCGCGCGCTGGCAGCGGTGGATGAAAGCCAGCTGCCGCTGCTGAACCTGCTCCGCGCGCTGGATGACCTGACCACCGCCGCACAGCGTTACAGCGTGGCAGGCTGATGCCGCAACGCCCCCAAATATAAAAAGGAAAACAGCAATGAAGAAAAAAATAGTCCTGACCGTTGTGGTGGCTGCCGTGGTGCTTGCCGCTGCCTTTGCACTGCACCGGCCGCAGGCAGGTACCCAGCCAACCCCGGAGCCGACCCGGCAGGCGGAAACGAATGATGCCGTCCCGGCAGAGCCCACGCCGCAGCCCGCCGCGACGGCTGAACCGCAGCCCACGGCAACTACTGTCCCGCAGCAGACAACTGCCCCCAAGCCGACCCAGAAGCCCGCAACGAAAAAAACACCGGTGCTGAACGCCGCCGGTCAGCCCACCGCCAGTGCCGCGCCCGCAGAAAATGGTGACGGCAAACCGGCGGACAACACGAAGGAACCGACAGAAACCCCGCCCCCCAGCGCAACCCAAACCCCGCCTGTGGACGAGGAAAACATTGAATTGCCGTTTGTTCCGGCAGAATCATAGGCCATTTGACTGCGGGCTGCAACCATACCGATGTAAAGTTACGGTGAATCTTTTGCAAAGTGCGGGCTTACCCTAGGGTGTCAGATACACCTTAGTTTTTTCAGCGTGCCGTCCGGCAGCAGGGCAACGGTATCGCCCTCCTGGATGCTCTGGGCAGTCAGGGCTTCATCGGGGTAGGGAAGCACCCGCTGGGTACCGGCGGCATCGGCCAGCAGAACATCACACAGCACCGGCTGCCCGGCAGGCAGCTCCTCACAGCCATACAGCTGTTCATAACCGAAGCAGGGGCAGCGGTCGCAGAGTGCGAGGGGCTTTTGCCCCCGAAGCACGATGCGGGTACCGCAACCCGACATTATCGAGTATTTTGGCAACGTAGATGCCGTGCCGCAGCTGCCGGAGCGGTGCTTAAGCCGCAAGGCGGGAATTGTGCGGTGTTGCCTTAAGGATACCGCTCCCGCACACGCCTGTCAAACCCCGCTTGCAATTTGGACGGGGGTATGGGATAATGGCTTACAGCAAAGGGCCATGCCGTTTGCGCCCGGCCGGATTGACCGGCGGAACGGGGCACAGGAACGCCCCCCGATTTTTCCCCGAAAGGTGGATGTTTTTTATGTTGATACGCACCGCAGTCCCCGCCGATGCCGCCGCGCTGGCGGAGGTGGAGGCCCTCTGCTTCCCCGCAGCGGAAGCCGCGCCGGAACAGCAGTTCAGGGACCGTCTGCAGGCTTATGCCGGACACTTTTGGCTGATGTTTGACGGTGAAACGCTGATTTCTTTTGTGGACGGCATGGTGACAGACCAGCCCGATCTGACCGATGATCTATACGAAAATGCCGCTCTGCACAGCGAAACCGGCGCATGGCAGATGATTTTTGGCGTGGTGACCCGGCCAGAGTACCGCAAACACGGTCTGGCAGCCCAGCTGCTGAACCGCGCCATTGCCGATGCCCGCCAGCAGGGCCGCAAGGGTCTGGTACTGACCTGTAAGGACAAACTAGTACACTATTACGCCAAATTTGGCTTTGTGAACGAGGGTGTTTCCCAATCCACCCACGGCAATGTGGCGTGGAACCAGATGCGGCTGACATTTTAACAGGGATATAGAATGAAGCAAGCCCCCGGCAGGCAGCGGAGCACGGTTCATACGCTGTAAACTTGCCGGGGGCTTGTTTATCGGCCTGCTGAAACGGCGCTCAATCCACAACCGGAACATCCAGCCCGAACTCCTGCGGGCGGAACCGCGGGCAGACATTTTCGGCGGTGCAGATGACCGAAGCCGCCAGCCGGCTGCCAATGCCGCAGGCTTCCGCCATCGTTTTGCCATAAGCGCGGCCAATGACCGTACCGGCAAAGAACGCATCGCCTGCGCCGGTGGTATCGATCACGTTTACCTTTTTGGCGGGTACAATGCCACTTTCGCCATCCGCGCAGGCGTACACCGCGCCTTTGTCCCCCATGGTAACAACCATGCAGGGGATGCGGGCGCTGCCTACATTAGCGGCCAGCGTGCGGCACATTTCCTCCGGCCCCATATGGTCGTATTCGTCAGAAAAAAGGATCCCCGCTTCCTGCTGGTTGCAGACAAAACAGTCGATTTGCTGCAAAAAGTCACGCCGCTCCATGGCAATGCTCATGTTGGAAACCGCGGCATATACCTTTTTGTGGTATTTCTGTGCAAAATACAAGACCTGCTTTACAGTGTCTTTTTCCAGATCAAGTTCAATGGCAATGCCATCGCAGTCCTTAAAAATTTCATCGCCTTTTTCGGCCAGCAGGTCGGTCAGGGGATTGGTGTCCGGCCGCTTGGAGATGGCGGCCACCACATCGCCCTCATTATTGAACACAGCCAGCCAGGTGCCCATGCCGTCCGGCACGCGCTGGATATAGCGGGTGTTCACCTTGTGGCGCGCCAGTTTATCAATAACATCCTGCCCTGTGCCAGTGTCATCCACCAGGCTTACAAAGGTGGGGCGCAGCTCCACGTTGGCGATATCCTCCGCCACATTGCGGCACACACCGCCGTGTACCTGTTCTACCCGCCCGGCGTTGCGCCCGCCCGGAATATAGGTGGCAAGGGGGTACCCCTTGATATCAACAAAAACTGCGCCGATGACAACGATCCCCATGCAAAACGCCCTTCCTTACCCAGGGTGCAGCGGAAAACAAGGAGACCGACTGAATGTTCGCTTTTTCAGCTGCACCGTATAACTGTAAACTTATGATGAACAGTTTACATGATTGGGGCCGAAAAAGCAAGGCTGGCGGCGATTTTTGCCGCTTTTACGGCATCGATAAGACATCCAGTATTATCTGCGCTTTTGGCTTAGCATCTGCCGCACCTCGCTCGCCGTATCGGCACTTAGAATTATGCGGTATTGCCCTAAAAAAGCTCCGTTTCCCCCTAAAAAGGGGCGCCACACGGCGGCTGCGCTGCGCTTCGGCGCTCCTTCCTTTCGGGGCAGCCTGAACCCGGCCGGTCGGTCACATCCGCCAACATAGGCCCGCCCAAAGTGCGGGCAAAGGGAACAAACAAATGCCAAAATACAGTGTTAAAAAGCCATTTACCGTACTTGTGGCGGTCATATTGGTGATGGTGCTGGGCTTTGTAAGCCTGACCGGCATGCAGACAGACCTGCTGCCCAATATGAACCTGCCCTACCTGCTGGTCATTACCACCTACCCCGGCGCCAGCCCGGAACAGGTGGAAAGCGATGTGACCCAGCCGCTGGAAAACAGCCTTTCCACCCTGAATGGTGTAAAGAACGTGACCAGCCAGAGCAACGAAAACTACAGCCTTGTCATTCTGGAATACCAGGACGACACCGACATGGACAGCGCCATGATCAAGGCCAGCACCGCCGTGAACCAGCTTTCGGACAGTCTGCCCGATATGGCCAGCACCCCCACGCTGATGGAGATGAGCCCCGATATGATGGCCACCCAGTATGTTGCGGTGGACTATGAGGGGATGGACATCTACGAGCTTTCCGACTATGTGGAGGATACGATCGTACCCCAGCTGGAGCGCGTGGACGGCGTGGCCAGCGTTTCCACCACCGGCCTTGTCAAAAAATCAGTGCAGATCACGCTGGATCAGGACAAAATTGACGAGGTGAACGACAAACTGCTGGTCAAGGTGAGCGACCGCCTGGCCGAAGCCAAAAAGCAGCTGGACGAAAACGAGGCCAAAATCAAGGACGGCCTGGCGGAGCTGGACAGTGCCCAGAGCCAGCTGGATTCCGGCAAAGCCCAGCTGAATACCCAAAAGCAGAGCCTGACCCAGCAGCTGCGGGATGCCATCGACCAGCTGAACGAGGAGATCCCCAAGCTGGAAGAGCAGATTGCGGGGCTGAAAACCCAGCTGGACACCGCCCAGAGCAAGCTGAACCAGCTGAAAGTGGACCCCAGCAGCCTGCCGGAAGTGACGCTGCCGATTGATGATGCACTGTTTGCTTCCTGCAAAGAGATTCTGGCAAAATATGACCCCCAGTACGATGCAAATGCCATGCCCGCTAATTTGGAGGAAGCCAAGAGCGACCTGACCAAGATGGCCGCGATGCTGGCTTCCATCGAGCGCGCCCAGCAGGCCATTGAGGCCGAAGCTGCCGCCCTGACCGGCGGGCAGAGCGTCAGCGATGCCTGCGCCGCGCTGGACGCCCAGATCCTGACGCTGACCGTGCAGGTGCAGCAGAAGGATAACGAGATCGTTCAGCTGGAACAGCAGCTGGATGCCGCCGCCCCGGAAGAGCAGGATGCCATCCGCGCGGAAATCGAAAGCAAAAAAGCTGAACAGGCGGCTTTACAGACCCAGCTGGACACTGCCACCAGCCAGCGCGCAGCCCTGGATGGTTACAAGAGTGATGAAAGCACCCTTTCCACCACCCAGACAGCCTTGCGGAACGCAACGGTGCTGCTGAAAGCCCGGCAGGAAGCCGAAGCCAGCCTGAACGAGAGCACCGAGGAACTGCGCCAAACCCTACAGCAGACGATTACCACCCTGAACACCCAGATCGACAAAGCCGAAGCCATGCTGGCCAATTTGAACGATCAGCGCGGCAAGCTGCAATCGATGCTGGAAAGCCTTTCTGCCAACCCGACAGACCCCCAACTGGCCGATATGGCCGTGCAGCTGCTGCTCAGCGGCACCGAAGCCCAGCTCAGTTTGGGCGAGTTCCAGATCAGCAGCGGCCGCACCCAGCTGGAAGCGGGCCAGACCCAGTTGGACTCCGCCCGCGAAGAGTATGAATCGGCCCGCGAGGAAGCGCTGAAAAGCGCCAATCTGGACCAGCTGCTGAACATGAACACCTTAAAGCAGCTGATCGCCGCGCAGAACTTCTCTATGCCCGCCGGTTACATTGACGGCGGGGAAGGGGACGATAACCAGTACATCTTAAAAATCGGCGATGCGTTTGACAATGTGGATGAGCTGAAAAGTATGGTCCTGTGCAGCATTGACGGCATCGGCGATGTGCGGCTTTCCGATGTGGCGGACATTGAGCTGACCGATAACGCGGACGACAGCTACGCCAAGGTGGGCAAAAACCGCGCCGTGCTGCTTTCAATCTATAAAAGCTCCACGGCTTCCACCTCGTCTGTCTCCAACGCAAGCACCGCTGCTATGAAAGAACTGATGGCAGAAAACGACGGCCTGCACCTGACCACTATCATGGATCAGGGCGATTACATCAAGCTGATTGTGAACAGCGTCATGTCCAACCTGATCGAAGGCGCTGTGCTGGCCATCATTGTGCTGGCTCTGTTCTTAAAGGATATCCGCCCCACGCTGGTGGTGGCCATCAGCATGCCGCTCAGTGTGCTGTTTGCCATTGTCATGATGTATTTCAGTGGCATTACCCTGAACATTCTCAGCCTGTCTGGCTTGGGGTTGGGCGTTGGCATGCTGGTGGATAACTCGGTCGTTGTCATCGAAAATATTTACCGCCTGCGCGGGCGCGGCATTCCGGCCCCGCGTGCTGCGGTGCAGGGCGCACGCCAGGTGGCGGGGGCCATCGTGTCCTCCACCCTGACCACGGTCTGCGTGTTCCTGCCCATGGTGTTTACCACCGGCATGGTGCTGGAGCTGCTTTCCGATATGGCATGGACCATCACGTTCAGCCTGCTGGCATCCCTCATTGTGGCCCTTACCGTGGTGCCCTGCGCCGGTTCCACCGTACTGCGCAAGCAAAAAGAGATCAAGCACCCCTGGTTCGACCGTTTCCTGAACGGGTACGAAAAGCTCTTGCGCTTCTGCTTAAAGCGCAAGGCCATCCCGCTCACACTGGCGATCGTGCTGCTGGCCGTATCGGTCTGGCGCATTGCCACCATGGGCGTGGTGCTCATCCCGGATATGGGCTCCAACCAGCTTTCGATTACGGTAACGGTGCCTGCGGATACCGAAAAAGAGGATGCCTTTGCCACCGCAGACGCCGTGATGGACGCCATTACCAACATTGACGGCGTGGAAACGGTGGGCGCCATGTCCGGCGGCAGCGACAGCACCAGCAGCATGCTGATGATGACCGGCACTGAGGGCACCACGGACAACACCAGCTTTACCTATTATGTTCTGCTGACTGACGAGGGCGCCAGCAACAGCAAGGCCATCCAGCAGCAGATCGCCGATGACACCGCGGACCTGAACGGCGAAGTGGACATCAGCGCCAGCAGCATGGATATGAGCGCATTGTCCGGCAGCGGCGTGGAGGTGGACATCTACGGCCAGAACCTGGACAGCCTGACCACCGCCAGCCAGCAGGTGATGGACCTGCTGAACAGCGTGGACGGCATCGAGAATGTCTCCAACGGGCAGGAAACCGGCGACGAGGAGGTGCATATCGTCATTGATAAGGACAAAGCCATGCGCCTTGGCCTGACGGTGGCGCAGGTGTACCAGCAGATCGCCGCAAAGCTCAGCACCGATACCACCGCAACCACCCTGAAAGTGGGCCGCGATACCTATGATGTGACGATTGTGGATAAGACCGATACCCCGAACCTGGACGATCTGTTCCAGATGGAGTTCATCACAACGACCACCGACGATGACGGCAACACCGTGAACGAGACCCATACCCTGGGCGAGTTTGCCTCCCGCACCAACGGCAACGCCTATGCGACCATTGCGCGCGAAAACGGCTCCCGCAAGATCAGCGTGACCAGCGATACCGCCGAAGGCTACAACACCACCCTGATCTCCCGTGAACTGAGCCCCCAGCTGGAAGCACTGGACCTGCCAGATGGCTGCACCGCTGAAATTGCCGGTGAAACCACCCAGGTGACCGAGATGATCCAGCAGATGGCCAAAATGATGGCCCTGGCACTGTTGTTTGTCTATTTTGTCATGGTGGCGCAGTTCCAAAGCCTGCTTTCCCCCTTCATTGTGCTGTTCACCATTCCGCTGGCCTTTACCGGCGGCATGATCGGCCTGATGATTGGCGGCGAACAGCTTTCGGTCATTTCGCTCATGGGCTTCCTTGTGCTGATGGGCGTGGTGGTCAACAACGGCATTGTGTTTGTGGATTACGCCAACCAGCTGCGCATTGGCGGGCTGGAGCGCACCGATGCCCTGGTGGCAACCGGCCGCACCCGTATGCGCCCCATCCTGATGACGACCCTGACCACCGTGCTTGCCATGGTAACGATGATCTTCAGCAAGGATGCCGGCAGCGAGATGGGCAAAGGCATGGCCATTGTTATTGTGGGCGGCCTTTCTTATGCAACGCTGATGACCCTGTTTATTGTGCCGGTGATGTATGACCTCTTCTACCGCAAGCCGCCGGTCAACATTGATGTGGGCGATGACGGCATGGATGATCTGCCCGATGATGCGGCCGAGTTTGCCGCAGAATTTGCCGCCCGCCGCGCAGCAGAGGGCAAGAACCAGCCGGAACCCGAAACACCGGATACCGCCGAGCACCGCCACTTAAAGCTGTCCGGTAAACCCGATACCGAAAACGGGGAGGGGACGCCGCAATGACACCAGATATCCGCAAAGAACGCGAAACCGCCCTGTACGAAGCCGCCTTGCGCCTGATTGCCAAGGGGGTAAACCCCGCCGCCATGAAGGTGCAGCAGATCGCGGACGAAGCCGGAATCGGCAAGGGCACCGTGTATGAATACTTTGCCTCCAAGGATGAGATCCTGCAGGGAATGGCCCTGTACTGCTTTGATACCGAGATTGCCCGCATTGCCGTATTGATGGAGCCATGCACCACCCTGCAAGAGCTGGAGGACGCCGTGATGGCCTACCTGCAGGATCTTTCCGGAAACCGGATGGGAACCTATCAGGTGATCGCTTCCAGTATTGGCGCACGGGAGAACCTCCGCGGTATGGACGAGTGTGTGCAAGCCCTGCGTGGGGTGCTGCACAGAACCATGGCAGCCCTGCGGCAAAAAGGGGAGATCAACCCCGCCCTGCCGGATGATTACTGTGATCTGGCTCTGCTTTCCGCTGCGGCGGGTGGGCTGATAGGGCTGTGCTATGTTTCCAAGCACCCGGACGCGCTAACGCCCATACAAAACCTGCGCGTGTTGATCCACCGAGCATTGAACCCATAAACAAACAAAAATAAAAGCAGCCAGCCGCCCTGCCTGTGGGAATGTTCCACGGTGGGGCGGCTGGCTGTTGTATCGGGGGAAAGTGGAGATAAGGCAACACCGCACAATTCCCGCCT
>QWCE01008250.1_pt1 | contig 10431 bp, 5 predicted proteins | sample 1972531 | NCBI WGS metagenome assembly QWCE01 (sample SAMN09866716, study PRJNA288562) | Human gut metagenome isolate term4_stool, whole genome shotgun sequencing... | reverse complement strand
AAACATTATTTATAAGGATAGGTAAATTGCTTTTTATTCTCATTACTGTTTGGTGTTGTGGCATTACTAATTGTTTGTTTGGACAAGTTACCACGCAAAATTATGTACGTACACGTACTATGCTGAATGAGGCGGGGGATAAGTATGTTGATCAGATACAATATGTAGATGGATTTGGACGCCCTTTTCTTCAGGTAAATAAGGCAGATAACATCATAGCTACACTACAAGAATATGATAGTGCCGGGCGTGAGGGAAAGTCATGGTTGCCACTACCTATAAGCAGCGATTATATGGAGCCTACTGCTATTAAAGCGCAACTTTCAGGATATTACGAAAATGATTCACGTCCTTATAGCGAACCTCTTTATGAATCTTCCCCTTTAAATAGGGTGGTAGCTCAGTATGGTGTGGGTGATGCGTAGAGAGAGCATCCTGTTAGAATAGACTATTTGGTGAATCAAGAAAATGGAGTATTATCTTGCAAATATTACAAAGTCAATAGTAGTGGTAATTTGGAAATTGAAGGCAACTATAGGCCGGCTTCTTTATATGTAACAATGCAAACTGATGAAGATGGAAATGTATCATATGTTTTTACTGATATGCGAGGAAAACAAATATTGACTCGGCAACTGTCAGATAACATTTCTCATGATACTTATTATATATATGATGATTTGGATAACCTACGTTTTGTCCTTTCGCCTATGTACCAGCAAAAAGCGGATATTGACTTATATGCTTATCAATACCGTTATGACGATCGTGGTCGTTGCATTTGGAAAAAAATCCCAGGATGTGGCCCTGTTATATATGTTTACGATAAGGCAGATCGATTGGTTTTTTCTCAAGATAGCCTGCAACGTGCGCAGGATACTCCAAAATGGGACTTTTATGTCTATGATAAACTTGGGCGTACACTTTTATATGGTATATGTTCAAATAACAATATTGATGAAGCGAGAGATGATATTATCACTGGAGTGTTTTCCAATACAACTAATACTATTGGGAATAGCGGATATAATAGTAACTTCAGTCTAATATCTCCTTCGGTTAGGAAAGTATATTATTATGATAATTATGATTTTCTTGAATTGCCAAGTTTTACTGATAGAAGCAGATTTCCATTACCTACAGTCAAGGCTACCGGACTCCTTACGGGAGAAAATGTTTGGCAGGCTATGGCATATTATTATGATTCAAAAGGTCAATTAATTCAATCCTCAGGTTCTGAAATTAGTGAAACAACAGATTACTCTTTTACTGGACAGCCTTTAAAAGTAGAACGAGTTTATCATATAAGACTTCCTATGAGAATTCTTAATCCCCACGAAATTTATATGTATCATTACGATGGGCAAGATCGGGTACATAAAATCGAACATCAGATAATAGCTGAGAATCAAACAAGTGATAGTCCTGTTATTACGCTTGCTGAAAACTTATATGATGATATAGGGCGATTGCAAATGAAAAAGTTACATAATGGAGCAATTTCTATAAACTATTCCTACAATATTCGTAACTGGATAAGTGACATCACAAATAAGCATTTTAAAGAGCATTTGTATTATAATACAGGTCCTTCGAAGGCGTGCTACAATGGCAACATAAGTGCTTTTGATTGGGAAGTTTCTAATAGTTCAACTTTACGTAATTACAAATTGAGCTATGATGGTTTAAATCGGATGACTTCTGCCATATATAGTGAAGGTGTCGCTTATAATATAAATGAAAATCATTTTAGTGAATTGATTGATGAATATGATTTAAATGGAAACATCAAGCGTCTACGCCGTTACGGGAAATCAAATGCCACATCGTATGGGTTGATAGATAATTTAACATTAGAATATAATGGTAATCAATTGAAATATGTAGATGATGCAGCCACAGATCCGTTGCGTTATGGTGTATCTAACTTCGTAAATGATTCCGATAGAGAAATAGAATATGTATATGATGGGAATGGAAATTTAATTCAAGACTATAATAAGGGTATTGCTCTTATCCAATATAATTATCTGAATCAACCTACGTTTATCCATTTTAAAAATGGACACAGTATTGATTATTCATATGGTAATGATGGCTCTAAAAGAAAAGCGTATTATGCTACTGCGAGAGCTGGGGTAGTTATACCTATGGGAGGGCGTATCACTGTTGAAGATGGGGTGGAAGAGAAAGGACTATATCCATCTGAGGTGTTAGAAGAAACTTGGAACGAATACTGCCAAAATCTAGTCCATTTTGGAACTGACTATATGCTACTACTTCCGGAAGGTTATGTAACTTTTGAGAATCGATTTAAATATACATATCATTATTATTTGAGGGATCATTTGGGCAATAATCGTGTGGTGGTAAAGCAAGATGGAGAAACAATAAAGCAGATTAACCACTATTATCCTTTCGGAGGTTCATTTGGGGAAGAAACTGTTATAAGTAATCAGCCTTATAAGTTTGGAGGGAAGGAACTTGATAAGATGCATGGGTTAGATTGGCATGAATATCAACGTAATGATGTTCCCAGTTGGATTGGTGTAGACCCTTTATGTGAGAAATATTATTCAATTTCTCCTTATGCATATTGTATGAATAATCCGATTAAATATATAGATCCGACGGGGATGATTATAGAAGATCCAGAGAATATTTATCTGCGGCATAAAGATATTATCAATGAACAGTTGTTAGTAATTCAAAGTAACTTAGAAAGTGGAGGAATAACTGATGGAATGAGGTCTGCGCTTAAACAGTTGGAAAAATCATATAAACAAGTTCTAAAAGAGTATTCTGCTCTCGAGCAATCAGAGCAAGTTTATAAGATTTTTAGTGCAGATGTAATTGGTGGTGAAACTTATTATGATAAAGGAGCAGTCATGATTGGAATAGGGGATACTTCTTTGGGGGTAGTTGGACATGAGTTAAAACATGCATATCAATATGAAAAAGGAGAAATTTCTATTAGACTCGATAATAGCAAAGAGGGTACCTTGTATGATATTGGAGATGAAACAGCTGCATATAATAGAGAACGTTTATTTAATTATGGAGTACTTTTTTTTACTAATCCAAAAGAATATAAATGGAGCGATTCTGATACTCGGGCTTTTGGAAGAACAATAAATGCTTATATGAACTTACAAAATGGTCCTGTTAATATTAATTCTAAAGTTGGAAAACAAATGAGAAATAATACTATTAAAGCTTGGGGACAAAGAATCTATCCTACTGATGCATACAAAGGAGTTGAAATGGATTTTAGAAAAGGACAAAGAAAAAGCAGATAATAATGAATACAATAATAAAGAGAACATTAATATTAACCTTGGTTATACTACCTATTTATTCTTTTGCCCAAGACGAAATGATAGGACTATATTCGTATGATTTTGCTAAAGGAGCATATTTTTATTCAGAATCAATAGAATTATATCCTAATGGAGATTTTAATTATAAGATGAGGCGACATATGGGAGGTAAAGTTAACATTAATGGTAAATGGTATAGGAAAGATAGTTGCTTGGTATTAAACAGTTATCCTCAAAAAGAAAAATTGATAGTGCGGGAATCGTTTACTAAAAAGACCCAAAAGAGAGTTTTCAATGTAGTAGAAGAAACAAGCATCTATTCGCCTTATTACCAGTTAAATATTATATCAGAAAATGATGATACTTTAAACTTAAGTGCTCGAAGCGGGCAAATAAAAAATAAAAAAGAGAAAATAGAAACGTATTTTAGAGGGGGTGACAAACCCTTAAGGACAATTTTTACTCCATTTAGCTATCATTTATTTATTATATTAGAGAATGGAGATACTTTAGCTTTAAGAAATCAGTATCAGCATACAAAGATTAAAAATAAAAAGATAAAAGCTTTTTGGATTGTAGATAATAAAGGCTTAAAATCGCCTCTATATACTATTAAATTAAACACAACTAACGTATTTGATATAGTTTTTGAGACAAATAGAATATTTAAGGACGAAGATTGGCTAATAATAGATCAGAGAATAAAACCAAGGCGTTTAGATGGAGAATTTGCGAGTTATTATTTAACTAAAGATTAAGTGAAATAAAAAAAGAATTATCATTAAGTCAAGTTATGAGCGACTCCCCTTTGTAACCTTACTATTATTTGAAAACACTGCTTTTCATGTGTGCACGTTCGGCCGAAGATCATAACAAAGAAATAAAATTGTATTTCTTAAAAAATATGAAGTTGAAAAGAATCATTTTTTCGTAATGATGAATAACATTGCCGATAAACTATTGTGTCTGATCTACAGCTTGATTCATAAACAACAGCTTTATGACAGGGATTATATACAAAAAGACCCGATGTGTGTTGTGATTTCGGATACATATAAATGCTAAATAACGTGATTTCGATATAAGACAATATTTAATTTATTGCAAATTTGGTGATTAGCGATAAAAGTAGTAAATTCATAGTGTTCAAATACAATATTTACCAAACTTTTACCGCTATGTTCACCGAAAGCAAAATTACAGAAATTTATTGTTTGGCAGATGATTTCTGCAAAGAATTTACCAAGCAACAAGAGAAATATATGTTGGAAGACAAAGTTGAAGGTCATAAGCATCGAAATAAGCCTAATCGTATGAGCGATTCAGAGCTCATGGTTATTCTGATTCTTTTTCATTCGGGTGGTTTCCGCTGCTTCAAACACTATTATCTGGAATATGTATGCAAGCATTTATCCCACTTGTTCCCGGTTCACGTCTCTTATAACCGTTTTGTTGAATTAGAAAAAGAGATTCTTCTCCCATTGACAATATTCATCAAACAGGTGCTCTTAGGACAATGCACAGGAATTAGTTTTGCAGATTCCACTCCCTTACGGGTTTGCCGCAACCAACGTATCCATATCCACAAAACATTTGAAGGACTGGCTGCACGTGGAAAATGTTCAATGGGGTGGTTCTTCGGTTTCAAGCTGCACTTGATTATCAATGATAAGGGAGAAATACTAAACTTCATGCTTACTCCCGGTGGAGTAGATGACAGGGAACCACTTAAGCAGGAGGCTTTCTTTAAGAATATCAAAGGAAAACTATATGCGGATAAGGGGTATATAGGGAAAACACTCTTTGAGACCCTATTCGTCAATGGGGTACAGCTAGTTACCAAGGTAAAGAACAATATGAAGAATATGCTAATGAGCATAGCAGATAAGATTCTATTAAGGAAAAGAGCATTAATTGAAACCGTAAATGATGAACTCAAAAATATTGCGCAGATAGAACATTCAAGGCATAGATCATTCAATAATTTTATTGCAAATGCATTGTCTGCTATTGCAGCATATTGTTTCTTTGAGAAGAAACCCGCCATTGAACTCTATTTTATCAATGACGGGCAATTAAGATTATTCTAAAATTATATCGAACTCACGTTAAATAGGATAAACTTTTGTGTGTTCATTTTTTATTCAAAATCTATTTTATTAACACTTTTTCTCCGATAATTTTATCACCTAATTTAATCTGTAGTAAATACTCTCCTTTGGTGTATTTACTTAACGGAATATTTTCTTGATAACTCCCTTGGGGTTTGAACACCTTCTGCTGATTAGACAGTTGACGTCCTTGTATATCATAAAGTGTAATCATAATTTCCGTGTCTTGAATTAAAGTATAATTTATTTGTAACAAGCCTTGCTCATTTAAAGAATAATGGTAATTTATGATTTCATCTTTATAACTATCACTATATAGCTGATTAGATGAATAGTCTTTTGTATTTGCTATTTGCTGCATGAATTTGTCTCTTTTTGTTTGATTTTCAGAATCATTATTTAGGCCATAATATTGTTCGTTGAGTGGGTAATAAAAAGATGTGGCAAAATGTTCATAAGCTTTTTCTTGCTTATATGTAATACTCTTTATTGTTTCAAAAATCGGATATCTATATCCTTCGGCGTACCAACGCCAAGTATCTACTTCCATATGAATCGAATCGTTTTTTAGATGAAACTCAATACTATCACAATTTGTGATAAAAGGTAAGGTGTCTCTTAATATCACATTTGTAGAAGAAGGTGACATGTGTTCTACGAACTTTTTTAAGGTATGAACTCGTAAAACATGTTTTAATGTATCACCATCGGGAAGAACCAGACTCCCCTCTGCATCTGCCATTACTATTGATTTTCCTTGTATATGAATATTCATATGGTCGCAATAACGACCAATTCCGTCAAAATAGTCAATAAAAGTTCTGCCATAAAATAAAGGAAAAACAAGTATAGACTCTGGGTTTCTATATTTTATTAATGTTGTAGGGTTTTCATATCCTAATAATTGAAGTGAGTCTCCTGAAGAATGGTAATAATACATTGTTTGATGTTCTGTGCCAATAATTATATCAGAAGATGACAATGCAGTATATTTCAATTCATAATGCTTTTCTAATATCTCTTGTTGGCTGAAATCCCACAAAATAGATGTTCCCTGATCTCCAGGTGCCTGGTAGGCAATTCTCTGTTTAACAAGTTGATCTCCTTGGCGAGGCAAGTTACATATGCCACTTAAAGGAGACTGGGCATATATATGAATCGAAAAAATTACTAAGGTCAAGCTAAATATAAATAATCTCATAATATTCTTTTTTTATTTTGTTATGCGAATCGTTTTTATTAAAGCCGAGAAATACTTATAATATTTATCGCTCTTTATAATTGTAATCATATTGTTCTATTGTCTCTCTGTTTCCATTGGCGTTGAGCATATATTTGCTCATTAACCGTCCTGCTACATCATATTCATAATAAATTCTTGACCCATTTGGAGTCGTGATGGACTTGATGCCTACTAGAGGCTCATAAGTATAAGTAGTAACGTGGGCATTAGGCATTTGACTTCTTAACCCTTCAATTTTTTCCATATCTATGTTTGGCAAATCAGCTTTAGCTAATGATTCAATAACGGATTTTTTCAGTATCTGTTCAACTTCCTGATATGTACTATTTTTTATTTCTGCAATTGGATATAGTCCTCTATAGCTCCATAAATAAACAACATGCGAACCATCTTTCATTATGATTTCTGAAATATTCCCTTGTTTATTGTATTTGTATTCACTCTCCATTTGATAGTTACTTTCATTCATATAATCTGGTCGATTCACTCTTAGACGATCTGTTTGGGTTGGTAACCACATATTTAGAGTATCTTTATAAAGCTGGCGACTTGCAGCTGTCACCATATCATTCTTACGTTCTATTACTTCAACAGGGACATTTACCAAATGTCTACTAACCATATTGGTGTAAGGAGGAATGTTGTAATCAGATGGATATTTAATTTCGAGTGATTTATAAGTTTTGGTTCCATTGTCAAAAGAAATGTCTTTTGATTTAAGCCGATTGACAGAGTTATACTGATACGTATATTCATTGATAACAGTATCACTCTTCTGATCTCCTTCAATGCTAGTTTCTATAATTTTGTCAAGCGTGGAGTTGGTAGTGTTAATATCATATAGTTTACATGTACTCTCATCCAAAGAACCAGCTGAGGCATATGCTGGGCGGTATAGTTTTATTCCTTTCGCTTGACTTTTTTTTGTTGTTGTGTAAAAATAGTCTTGTATTTTTTTTATGTCTCCATCCTTATTATAGTATAATCTACTAATAAGTTGGCCATTACGTGGATTTGGAGTTGCAGGAAAACTGGGTATAAAATGACCACGAAGTTCTGGCTCTTCTTGGTGATTATAATAGAAATTAGTTGTTATGCCATATTCATCTTGATTTTCTACAATCTCTTTTACGCAACTATATCCAACTGGACTACCACTGCCACAATCTCCTAGTGGATTATAATTATAGTACGCGCATAAATACTCATATGTATAAGTAATCCATATACCCGAGGATGCAATGAAACGGCAATATGGCAGGGGTTCTACCATTAGAATACCAGAACTAGTCTTCCCCTCTCCATTAGTATACTTGTACAATTTGCGTGTAACAATATTGTCTTGGTCTATATCTATTGTTTCTTTAATCCTAAGTCCTCCTCCCGTATTACAATATTGAGTTTGGTATGTACATAAGGTGGCATATAGATAACACTCTGTATTGGGAACGGATTTTCCAATTAGCAGACGATATGTTCCTGATTCAATAATATCAAAGGGAGCACTAATAAAAGATTCGCCAGATTCATCAAATGAAGTAACTGCGAAAAATGTTTTATATATTTTATATTTGCCAGTCTGCATGTCCAGTTTCTCAAGAGTGACATAAGTGTCCATTTCTATTGGTGCTACATCATTAGGCCAGGAATAACCCCATTTAAAAAAATAAGGTGTCCCTCCATATGCTACATGATTTTCAAGTTCAAAACTCTCTCCGATGACAGGTTGATCATGTACATTTTTCACCGTATGAAAAAGGCTGGCCTTTTCTATTTCAAAATCTCCACATTTGAATCTATTTATATATTCGTGCGGCTCATAAAAGAAATAAGTTTTTCCTCCTGTTGGATAAGTTATTTCTGTTAGCGTTCCATATTGCATCAACGATTCGTCGGGGCGCATCTCTTTCCCTTGAAAGTAATATAAAGAAAGCTCTGTTTCACAACATATCGGAGGAGAAAGAAGAAAAGATCTTTTATTTCCGTATGCCTTCATCTCCTTCCCATTATAATATCCCCAAAAATCAATTGCATATGAATCTTTGGGAGGTAATATTCCTGAATTATAAGAAAATGAATATTCTCTGTTTATAAACGGCTCTTTAATGTTGTTCAACATTAATCGGCAGGTGTTATAGTTATTAGTACTCCCATTGTAACTATACGTGAGGTCATATTGTTTGATTACTCTTCCTCTATAGTTCTTAATAGTAATATTATTCAGCTTTTGAGCTTTTTTCGTTATATCTACAGACTCTATATCATTTCGATCTGTTGTAGAAAAGATAATCTCTCCACCGGGATATGTTATTCTTTTTAAAATAGCTTGAGTAATTTTAGAGTATGACTGATTGTAACGATTGTAAATACCTTGTTTATCTGGAGACACAAATGATCCATTATTAGGATGAGCTATAATATCTACAAAGTAATGTACGTCTTCACCAATTGAGATTCCTGTATATATTTGTTCTTTCCCATATTCAAATTTGATCGTATGCCCTTTAGGAGATACTATTGAATCTAAATACCAAGAACTTATGTCTCTTGGATGATTGGGCTTAAGATATATATAATCTCTGTATCCTTTTGAGTAAAAGGGGGTAGTAAGACTATAAGTTTCTGTAATTTCCGTTGTTGCAAAATAATATGAAAATCCATCACCATCTTGGATGTGCCATGACTTATTGTGAATATTATAAATAGCATTAAGATGTTGCTCATCTTTGATAATAATGGCTTGTGGGGTAGGATTTGCATCTTTACTTTTTTTGAAAAACATACTACCACTATATTGACCGAAATTGAAATGAAATAGGTCTGGTTCAAAGTCATATTCACCTTCAAAATAATGATCATATAAGTATTGGTCATGAGTAACAGCAGGTTTATTTCCATTGTTATATGCATATGCCAAAGCAGGGAAATCTACCTTGTTGTTTAGTGAATCAATAAAATAAGGCCAATCTTGTTCATAGTAATACCCATTGGGACCTCCCGGTATGTCATACTCTCCAAAATCACTTGACCCACGAATTTCACTAACAATGCATCCACCAGCTTGCAAGTTCCAACCCAATCCTACCCAACTGGCTTCTTGCATAACTTTAATACCTGAAGCTCGATAAGATAAAGTTATAGGGATACTCTTTCCATCCAGATTTATTTCATAGAGAGGGATTGATATGTTTGGAGTTCCGGTATATAACCCTACAGGTATTTTCCCATAAATGCCTAAAGATGCAGCATTGGGGGAAGGCATTACTATCGATGGTAAATTGAAATAACTAAGAGAGGATTCTTCATCGGCAGTTCTTAACGAAGCCTCATTACTGTATTTAGCAATGAATTGGCAATGACTATATGCTATAAGTAAGAAGTTCATTAAAATAATAATAAGTGCTCTTTTCATATTTAATCAATAATTTTAAGGTTAACAAAATTCTACCAATAATATTTGGAAAGAGCCACAATATATGAAAAAAATATTAAACAAACAAATCTATAACAGAGAATATTATTTTAAATACTATTTCCCTTTTTATATAGGTCTATATGTAATTTCTTTTGAAAATATTCATAATAAAATTTGCTTTTATCTATTTCATCTGTTTTTTTTGTAGAAACCTTTTTTCTAAAATATAAGTTATTATGGGAGAAACATTATTTATAAGGATAGGTAAATTGCTTTTTATTCTCATTACTGTTTGGTGTTGTGGCATTACTAATTGTTTGTTTGGACAAGTTACCACGCAAA
>QWCE01006152.1_pt1 | contig 10439 bp, 8 predicted proteins | sample 1972531 | NCBI WGS metagenome assembly QWCE01 (sample SAMN09866716, study PRJNA288562) | Human gut metagenome isolate term4_stool, whole genome shotgun sequencing... | reverse complement strand
CTGCATTGATTATGGCATTTGAATGCTGTTTGTCAGGGGCAGCGGTCGGCAGACGGATTTTTTCATTTTGGGTCTTGACTTTTAATAGTTAGTCTCCCAAATGTGAAATCCGCTCATGGCAGGGATGCACTCTTTGCTTTTCACTTTAAATATGTTATAATTTCTTTATATATCAATTCTTGTATTCGTTTTTGGAGAGATGGGCTGCGGCCTTGTGCCGCGCGCGTCTCCCTGCAACGTTCCCCCACAGAAAGGATGTGGCCTTTATCAAAGCAAAGCACGGAAAAGGCGCAGCGCAAAACGGCAGACACAGCGGCAGCTGCGCACAGGCGCCGGCTTCCCGGTGGAAGCAGGTGCTGCTGACCCTGCTGATCTTTATTGCTCTGCTCGCTCTGATCGGCGGGGCGCTGTGGCAGAACATCTGCTATAACCGCACCCACTATACGGCAGAGTTTTATCAGGTGCATTCCCGCAAGCTGACCCAGAGCTGCCGGGTCGTTTTTCTCACCGATTTACATCTGCGGGAGTACGGGCAGGATAACTGTGATCTGGTGCAGGATATCCACAGCCTTGCCCCGGATCTGATCCTGCTGGGCGGCGACCTTGTGACCTACGGCGAAGGTTCCAGCTATGATAATATGCTCTCCCTGTGCAGCCAGCTGAACGAGATCGCGCCGGTGTGCGGAGTGCTGGGCAACCACGAGGACGAGCTGTATTTTCTGGACGGTGATCAGGCTCTGGTGGAAAAGTTCACCGCCGCCGGGGTGACCATCCTGCGCAATCAGGAAGCGCGCTATACCGTCCGCGACAATGTCATCAGCATTCTGGGTGTGGAGGGTAGCCCGGAGGACTTTTATAATTACGGAGCAAGCACCTTTATGGACAGCGTGGAGCCGCAGACAGACTACGATCTGCGCATCTGTCTGGCACACGTTCCCACCTACTTTCCTGAGCATCTGGAAAATTATTCCTTTGAACTGGGTCTGGCCGGGCACACCCACGGCGGCATCGTCCGTCTGCCGAAGATCGGCCCGCTTTATAGCGCCGAGGAGGGCTTTCTGCCCGACTATGCCGGTGGCAGCTATGGGCTTGCCAACAACGCCACCCTCATTGTAAGCCGGGGACTGGGCGATTCCAGCTGGGTGCCCCGCATCAATAACGTGCCGGAGCTTTCGGTCATTGACATCGACTAAGCAGTCTGCGCAGAGCGCACAGGCCGCTGCAAAAGGGTAGAATGCCATGGATGACATCAAAGAAAAGATCAAACAGGCGCTGCGCCATATCTGGATCAATAAATACCGTCTGTTTTTCTGCCTGCTGACCTTGTGCTGTCTGTTCGGGCTGGTTCACTATTTCAAAAGTGCGGACAGCGCCACCGCCAGCATCTCCTTCAATTACTCCGAGGCGGCGCTTGGCATGAACCCCAACAAGACCCGCTTCAACGCCTACGAGATCGTTTCGGACGAGGTGATGGAACGCGCCATCCGGCGGGTGGGCTTGCAGGACAGCCTGACTGCCTCCCAGCTGGCCCAGTGCCTTTATCTCAGCCCGGAAGGCACCGGCAGCGCCAATGGCAGCGAGTATATCAGCACCAACTACTATCTTTCCATCAATACCCGCAAACTGGAGCTTGGCAGCCGCAAGGCTACGGATCTTTTGCAGAGCGTGTGCGAATCCTACCGGGAGATCTTTCAGAGCAGCTACTGCGACAACCAGAGCCTGCTGAAGGAAAAGCTGGACGTGACCTCTGCGTGTGAGCCTTATCTGCGGCTGAACGAGCTGGAGGTGCGCGCTGAGGGGCTGAACCGCTACCTGAACGCTCGTCTGCAGGAGAACAAAAGCTTTACGGACGAGGCAAACCCCGACTCTGCCACCAACAACTTTACCACGCTGGGTAAAAAGATCAACAATCTGGTAGCTTACGATCTGCCCAATGCCATGGCCTTTGTCATTGAGGGCGGCGTTGCCCGCGACCCGTCCATGCTGACCAGCATTCTGGAATACAAGAACAAAATCGACGATCTTGCCATGCGCACTCAGCAGGCTTATTATGACGCCGATAAAAAGGGCATTTCCATCTACGAAAAGTCCATGACCTCCATCATGATGATCCCCACCGTGGATGAGGACAGCGAATACTATATGTCCCGCACCAAGACCGCCATGGACGCGCTGGCGCGCTCGGCAGACGCTTCTCTGTCCGATGCCACCGATTACCAGTCCGAGATCGTGAGCACGAACTATGTGATCCAGAAGATCCGGGAGCTGGATGCCGGGCAGCCGCGCTTGGCCGAGGCACAGGCCATGGTGAACAAGCTGGAAGCTGCCATCAACGAGATCTCGGAGCAGCTGTTCGTGCTGGACAAAGCCTACGTCAAGTATAAATCCCAGAACTATATCACCTTTAGCTACGGTTCATCCTCCTTTATCCAGCGGCTGAGCCCGAAAAAGACCCTGATGGAGTCCGTTGCCGTCATGCTGGGCGGCGCATGGCTGCTCCAGCAGCGCAAACGCAGAAAGGCAGGAAAACGCAAATGAAAAAGTTTGAGATCCTGCGCTATCTGAAGCGTTTCAGCATCCTGATCTTTCTGGTGTCGCTGGCAGGTGCCGCCGCCATCTATCTGTATGCGGATGGCAAGCAACAGTACACCGCGTCGGTCATCATCCGCTATACCAACGACGGTATCTCGGACGGCTACACCCCGGACGGCAGCGAGCTGGATGTCAACGAGATCTATTCCTCCACGGTCATTTCGCAGGCCATGGATGCACTGGGCGCTTCCGGGCGGCTGAGCACCATCCGTTCCAACATTTCGGTGACCCCGGTGATTTCAGAGGATCAGCAGACTATCAATGAGGCACTGCTGGATAAGGGCGAAGAGGTGACCTATTTCCCCGACACCTACAAGGTGAGCCTTGTGGTAGACGGATCGCTGGGCGCGGGCTATGCCCGCAATATGCTGGATGCTATCATCCAGAGCTACTGCACCTATTATACGGAAAAATATGTGGAGCAGAAGCTCTCGCTCAATCCTTCCTCCGGTCTGCTGGACAACGGCTACGACTACTACGAGTGCATCCGCATTCTGGAAAACGATACCACCGAGATGCAGGACTATCTGCTGAATAAGCGGGAGCACTACCCGGACTTCCGCTCCTCCCGCACCGGCTACACCTATGCAGACCTGTGCGATATCTATTCCGATTTTAAAAAATACACCATCCCAGAGCTGTACGCCTATGTGCTCAACGGTCCGCAGGTGCGGGACGGCACGGTGCTGCAGGAGTATCTGGCCAACTGCATCGAGACTGCAAAGCAGAACGAACAGATCTCCACCGAGCAGCGGGACAGCCTGTGGGCTCTGACCGACCAGTATGTGTACAAGAACGCCGACCTGCTGCAAAACTACTTTACCGACCGGGGCGAGGTGGTGTCCTCGGACTACATCTTGGGCAACATCGAGCTGGAGGGCGCGGGCGATAAGGCACAGACCACCTACGACGGTCTGGTGCTGAAACTGGTGTCACTGGAACAGCAGGTGGCTGCCAGCCAGATCGACCGGCAGTTTCAGGAAGAGATCCTGCAAAGCTTCCGCAACGTGGATTTTGGCGGCACAGACGAGCAGCACGCCAAGATGGAAAGCCTGATCAATGACTACGAGGCACAGCTGAAGCGCTACTACGAGATCATCAATACCAGCAGCAAGGAGCTGAACCTGTACATCAGCGCGGATTATCTGAAGATGATCAGCTCGGTGCAGGTTGCTGCTGCTATCAACGTCAAGCTGTATCTGATGCTGGCGCTGGTGCTGTTCTTCGTCATCGGCTGCTGCGGTGCCGTTTTGCTGGGCCGTATCTCCGATATCGTGGATTATCTGCTGTATGTGGACAAAAAGACCGGGCTGCCCAACCGCGAAAAGCTCAATGTTTATATCAGCAGTATGGCAGACCGCATCCTGCCGGAAGATTATACCTGCTTTGCTTTGCAGCTGGATAATCTGTCCGATATGAGCCGCCGCTTCGGCTACCATGTAGGCGATGGCATCCTGAAGGATTTTTCCGGTCTGCTGCAGCTGATGGGTGATACCGACGGCACAGTGGGCTACAACGGCGTGGGCAAGTTCCTTGCCTTCTTTGGTGAGTGCAGCAGCCGGAAGGCAGAGGTCATGATCCGCATCCTGCAAAGTCAGGTGGACGAGTACAACAAGCTGAACCCGGAGTACCCCATCCTGTTCACCGCCGCATGGGCGACCTCTTCGGAGGATGATATCTATAATGTGCGGGATCTGGTGCGCACGGCGCAGAAAAAGATGTCCCTGATCGCAGAGGAGGGCGGCTCTGCCCTTGGGACTTCTTGAAAACTGAAAAATTGTTTTCTGTATGGAGCTACGCATACGGAAAAACAGGAGAGTGTAGATGAAACAGTTGCTGAAAAAGCTGACTTACGGGAAACGGCGCACCGCCGCAGTCCCGTCTGCGCTGGTGTTTGCTGATGCCGCCGCAGAGGACTACCTGAAAGCTCTTGCACCGATCCCCACAGGGACCGTACAAGCTGACAACCAGATAACGCCGCAGTACGACCTGCACATCATTGTGCCGTGCTATAATGTTGCACGCACCATTGTCCGCTGTGCGGACTCCATTCTTTCGCAAAAGACCGGATACACATTTTTTGTGTCACTGGTCAACGATGGCTCGACCGACAAAACACCGGAGCTGCTGGAGCGATACCGCGCAGATCCCCGGGTAGAGATCCTTACACAGGCTAACCGCGGGCTTTCCGGGGCGCGGAACCGCGCACTGGAGCATATCCGGGGAAAGTACATCCTGTTTGTGGATTCGGACGACACCCTGCGCAAAGGTGCCGTAGAGGCGCTGCTGTCCAAAGCGATGGAGACGAATGCAGATATTGTGCAGGGCGGATTCATCAACATTACCGGGCACGGTCTTGTCTTTGGTCGGACGGGCTACCGGGAGGGCTTTGTTGACGAAACCGGACAGACCCCCTACGGCATGGCATGGGGCAAGGTGATCCGCAGCAGCCTTTTTGCCCATCTGAAATTCCCGGAGGGCTACTGGTTCGAGGATACGATCTTTGCCTTCTGCATCGCCCCTTTCCAGCCTACCCATTATCTGATCCCGGAGTATGTCTGTAACTATACCCGGAACCCGCTGGGCATTACGCTGCGCTCCCGCAAAAAGGCAAAGGCGGTAGATACCGTATGGATCATGCGGTATCTGATGGCAGAGCTGGCACAGAAAAAAGAGGTACACTCTGCGCAGGTGCAGCAGCTTTTGTTACAGCACATCGCGCTGGCGTGGTATCGGCTCTCCCGTTTGGACGAAGCCGTCCAGCAGGCGGCATTTCTGGTGATGCAGCAGATGTATGCTGCGTACTACGCCCCACAGGATATCTGCGTGCAGGACAGCCGTCTGCTGGCACTGCATCAGGCACTGACGGCGAAAAGCTATGGAAAGTATCTCGCTGCCGCAGAAAACCTGACATAAGGGCTGCAAACACAGATAAGGGGAGAAATTTATGATACGAGTGCTGCATTCGGTCAGCAATATGGACCGCGGCGGGATCGAGACCATGCTGATGAACTACTACCGGCATATCGACCGCGACAAGGTCCAGTTTGATTTTATCGTCAACAAGAAAAAGCCCGGCGACTACGACGATGAGATCCGCCGTCTGGGCGGGCACATCTACCAAAGCCCGGGACTTGACCCGCTGCATTACCCGGCGTATCTGCGCTTTGTGCAGCAGACTGTGACCGCAGATCCCCGCATCCGCATCCTGCACGCCCACAACGAGGCGATGGGGCTGTACGCCCTGAAGGGCGCCGAGAAGGCGGGGCTGCAAGTGCGCATTGCCCATGCCCATAATATCTGGATCGTCCGGGACTACAAGTGGCCGCTGAAGATGTTCTGCAAGCGGCTGCTGCCCGGTGCCGCCACCCACCTGTGGGCCTGCGGACGGGATGCGGGCATCTACTACTTTGGAAAAGCAGACTGGGAGCGCCGGGGACTGATCATTCCCAACGCCATCGAGCCGGAGACTTTCCGGTTCGACTCCGCCGTCCGCGCCAAAATGCGGGCGCGCTACGGGCTGGAAGACCGGGTAGTGCTGGGCCATGTAGGACGCTTTGACGTCCGCAAGAACCACGAGCGTCTGCTCGAGATCTTTGCCGCCTTTTTGCAGCTGGAGCCCCGGGCGATGCTGGTGCTTATCGGCACCGGCAGGCTGGAGCAGGCTGTCCGCGCACAGGCACAGACACTGGGCATCACAGACCATATCCTGTTTGCCGGGCTGCAAAGCAATGTGGCAGACTGGTACCAGCTGATGGATCTCTTCGTCATGCCTTCCCGCTTCGAGGGTCTGCCGGTGGTGGGCATCGAGGCGCAGGCTGCCGGGCTGGGGTGCGTATTTTCGGACGCAGTGCCGGAGGAAGTGCTGCTTTCTGACCATGCCATCCAGATCCCGCTTTCTGCCAGCAATGCAGACTGGGCAGCTGGCTTGCAGCGGATGCTGCAACAGCCCTGCGACCGCTCTGCCGGTGCAGAACTGATCCGGCAGGCAGGCTACGATATCAACATCGCCGCCGCCCGCTTACAGCAGCAGTACCTGCAACTAAGCGGAGAGGCGTAAGTCACCTGCGGGAACACCCGCTACAAAAGGAGAACCCTTTTTCATGCGCACATTGGATCAGATCCTGACCAAAAAGGATTATAGCCGGAAAACACCGGCCTCTTTATTTTATAAGGACAGCCCGCTGTGGCAAAGGCTGCTGACCATCGGCTGCGTGGTCTTTTTGTCCTGTGCCGGGCTGGGGGAGTGGAAACCTATCAACAGTGCAGTGGGCGGTCTGCCCAAGGCCGTTGCGCTGGGGGTGATCGGGCTGGCGGTGCTGTACGCTCTGTTTTACCCGGACGAAAAGCGCTTCCGGGAGATCTGGAAGCCTACCCTGCTGTATATGTCCCTGATGGTGGCGTTGTTTTTCTGGTCGATAGTCATCTGGATCGAAAGCTTTGCTGCGGTGTCCTCCATGATCCGCAGCTGTTCTAAGCTTTTGTTCCAGAGCATTGCCATCCTTACTGCCGTGGCGCTGGTCTATCTGTTTCGGGAAAAGGCAATCGAACTGTTCACCATCAGCATCTGTATTACCAACACTGCCATCATGCTGATGAGCGTTCCCGGATATGGCGTTGCAGCCAGCCTCCAGTCTCTCATCACCTGTCTGGTCACCTTCGGCGATGCAGACGGCTACGCGCTGCAGCTGGAGATCCATGATCTGACCTTTGTGTTCGGACAGATGGTTTTGTATTATACCGTCTTTGCGCCCCATGACACTCAGCAGGAAAAACGCAAACGTCGGCGGTATCTGCTTGCCTGCTGCTGGTTTTTTCTGGTCGGTATGAAGCGCAGCGCCATTCCGGCAGTGCTCTTGTTTGTTCTGATTGCTTTGTTTTTCCGTAAGCGCAAGGTGCCCAGTTGGGTTTACCCGACAGTGGGCGGGTGCTGCATCCTGTTTTTTCTGGCATTTCTTTACTGTGTGCGTAATGGCATCATTTCAAGGCTTTTGAACAGTGTTGGCGTAGATATGATGGGACGGGACTACCTGTGGAGCATGGCAAACCCCTACTATGAATTATCCATTACCTATTTTGGCCATGGCTTTGAATATGTGGATACCATCATTAGCCAGTGGTACGATGCGGGACTTATCAACCAGCCCTTTCCTTTCCACAACGATATCCTGAAGGTCTTTGTAGAAATGGGCTTTCCGGGTTTTCTGCTCTGGTCCGGCATTCAATATATTCTGACCCCGCTGTTCTGGCAGCACTATGCAGACCAGCAGACCACACTGCTGTATCTGTGCGAACTGGGCTATATGACGGTGACCTATCTGACCGATAACACTGCCTTTTATTTCTGGAGCACGATGGCGTTGCGTCTGGTGACCCTTGCCTATGCAATGGAGCGCAAAAAGCCCCCGAAGCCCAAGGTGTGGATGCCGGACAGTCGGCAGGAGATGCGGGATCGCATCCATATTCTGATGCAGGAGGGCTGACAGAGATGACACAAACCACCAAACGTCTGGATCACATCGACATCGCCAAGGCCATTGGCCTGCTGCTGGTGATCTACGGTCATACCTTTCGGATGTCCATGCGTGCCGCACATCCATGGTGTGCGTTCTCTTATACCTTTGTTTACCGGTTCCACGTCCCGCTGCTGTTTCTGCTCTCCGGTATGGGCTGCACCCTGACCGCGCAGAAGAACCGCAGCCTTTCCGCCCGGCAGTTCGTGCGCAAAAAGGCGCACAGCCTGCTGCTGCCGTGGGGGATATATTCCGGCTTTTTATACGTTTTGTTTTGCATGGCAAATCTGGTGCCGCCGGTGCGGGCGCTGCTGTCCGGCAGCGCATACCAGTTAAAACAGCCTGCGGAATATCTCTGGTTGGTGCTGCGCAACGAGAACCCCTATGGTTTTCATCTGTGGTATCTGCCTACGCTGTTCTGGTTTGTCCTCACGGCATGGCTGTTGGACAAAGCCTTGTCCCCGGCGGCAGCCCGGGCGGCAAAGCTGGTGCTGGTGGTGGCGCTGCCCGCGTGCTATCAGCTGCTTTTCACAGGCTGGTTCTGGGCAGTGAAAAGTTATTTTCAGCAGGGGGCGTTTTTCTTTCTGGGCTGTGTGCTCCCGCGTGAAAAGGCCGAACAGCGCGCAAAGCCGCTGATGCTTTTTGGTGCCTTGTGCGGTCTATGGGTGGTGTGGGGACTGCTGTTCCCCACTATGGTCTGGCCTGACGGCCTGCTTGCAGAAGCTGTGCGCACATGGGTGGACTATTTTAAGGTCAGCGGGTTCTGTGTGGGCATCTGGGCGGCGTGTGTGCTGTTGCAAAAGCCCCTGCGGCGGCTGGTTCCGCTGGGGCAGAACACCATGCTGTTCTATCTGTATCACCAGCCCTTTTGCTGTGCAGTGCCGGGGCTTGTGCTGTATGAAAAACTGGGCGTTTCTGCGGGCGGGACAGTTCTCGTATGCGGTACGGCCAGTCTGGTGCTGCCGTACCTGTTCTGCCGTCTTGCCGGTCGGCTGCATCTGCGGCCGCTGCTGCGTCGGCTCGGTCTGCCGGGATAATCATTTCAAGGAGTTGGAATCATGCCCTGTATTTCGTTTATAGTGCCTGTTTATAATATGGAACGTCTGCTGCCCCGGGCGCTGCGCTCACTGCGGGCGCAGACTTTGACCGACTTCGAGGCTATTCTCATCAACGATGGCTCCAAGGACGGCAGCGCCGCGCTGTGCGCACAGGCTGCTGCCGAGGATGCGAGGTTTCGCTTTATCGACCAGCCCAACGGCGGCGTAGCCGCTGCCCGCAACGCAGGTCTGGATGCTGCCCGGGGAGAGTATATCTTTTTTCTGGACCCGGACGACTGGGTGGAGCCGGACGCCGCAGAGGTGCTGTACCATACCGTCCGGGACGCGGATGCAGACTGTGTGGAGTTTGGGATGTTTTACGACATCTGCGATGAAAACGGAAAGCTGCTGCACTCTGAAACCGACCACTATACCTTTTCCGGCGTGTACCGGGGCGAGCCCTTCAAGGAGCATTTCGACAAGATGGCGTCCTCGTATCTGGCTGCAAACAAAATGTACCGCAGAGCGTTTCTGGAACAGCACCATCTGCGCTTTCCTCCCCATCAGCTGGGAGAGGATGGAATGTTTTTCGTAGCATTCTATCGCCAGAACCCCGGCTGTCTGGTGGTGCTGGAAAAGCCGCTGTACCATTATGTCATCGCCCGGCGGGGCAGTCTGTCCAACCGCTACCACCCGGAACGGCTGGAAGATAACTTCTACCTGAGCGATGCGGTGTGGGACACCGTTGCCGCGTGGGGCTTGCTGGACAGCCCTATGCACCGCGCAAAGGCCAACTACTGCACCGTCCGCGACCTGATGATGGGGGTCAAGAACCTTGGCTGCAGCCCGCTTTCTCTTGCCGAGCAGACTGCTTGGCTGCGCAGTGCGCTGCAAAAGCCCCGGGTGCGCACAGCGGTGCGCAGCACCCCGCTGCACGCCATGCAGAGCCGGAACGACCGGGTAAAGCTGCTGCTGCTCAAGCTGCGGCTGTACCGCACGGTGCTGATGCTTTCGGGTGTAAATCAGCGCAAGAATACCTGAAGAGGAACGCAAAAATCCCCCCGCTGCCTGCTTGGCAGCGGGGGGATTTGTTACCGATTTAAATGAAAATCAGCGCTTAGTTCTGCTTCATGCGAGCGAAGCAGTCGGAGCAGTAGACCGGACGGTCCTCACGGGGCTGGAAGGGAACCTTGCAGGTCTTGCCGCAAGCTGCGCAGACAGCGTCGAACATCTGACGCTCGCCGCTGTTGCTGCGTGCGCCGCCGTTCTTGCGGGCGTCACGGCAGGGCTTGCAGCG